>Ga0209086_10000103_pt1 | contig 75307 bp, 73 predicted proteins | sample M_130207_XF_Meta_FD_187312 | JGI IMG/M metagenome (GOLD analysis project Ga0209086, IMG submission 187312) | Freshwater microbial communities from Lake Montjoie, Canada to study carbon cycling - M_130207_XF_MetaG (SPAdes) (version 2) | ecosystem: Environmental > Aquatic > Freshwater > Lake... | reverse complement strand
AATAACATCATTGCTTCCTGGTGGCACAATTTCAGCAAAACTCGGAACTGCATCAGATGTCGTTTCAGTTCCTTTAAGTGGTTCTTATTCAAACGTAGTTTAGTGGGTGGAGGAAAATGAAGGTGTGAAGGAAAACGAAGTTTTCCGATTATATTAGCGTCTACATTTACATCCATAATAAAAAATATTTACAATTTTACAAAATATACTATAGTTTTTATGTTTTTATGTTTTTATGTTTTTATGTTTTTATGTTTTTATGTTTTTATGTTTTTATGTTTTTATGTTTTTATGTTTTTATGTTTTTTATAAAAACATGATAACAAATTATTGTATCATGATTTAGATTTCTGTAGTAGTAGAAATAGAAGTAGAAGTAGTAATAGTAGAATCATCTACTGCAACAAGTATTGTTTTTTTACTTGCAACAGGTACGCGTTTTTTTATAGCAATAATAACGGGCTTACCAAAATCTACTACCAAAGGGGTAATGGATGGTTCATCTACATCAATTGTCTTGCGATGATTATTCGCAGGAGGAGGAGGAGAACTATCTGGAGTAGTAGGTACAAAGGTCTTCTGTTCAACCTTCTCAACATTCTCAATCTGCTGGTTGAATCGAGGATCTTGTTTACGTTCATATTTATATTTATTTGGTTGTTGTTGTTTATTTTTATCATTTTTATCATTTTTATCATTATTATTATTATTATTATATTTACTCACTGGTTTAGGTCCTCCAGTAGGTTTTTGCTCAGAAGAACGATTACTAACACTATTATTGCTCTCATTTCTCATTTTCATTTTGGAAATAGCATCAACGTCCTTATCGTTATCGTCATTGAAATCGATAGACGGCTTAGTAGCGGGCCTTACAGCGGGTCTAACCGCAGTACTAGCATTAGCACTAGTGCTAGCGCATCTATTTGCGCTCACTTTCCAAAACCAAGGGTCATCATAAATGATCTTGATATCCTTACCTGTTAACAAGCGCTCCCGCGCTCTAATCGCATCGCTAGTGGAACTCCATCGTCGGAAATGGATAAACACTCGCTGGAACTTTTCTCCCTTTTCAGACGTCCTTGGAACCATATCAATATGATCAATCTCACCGAGCCCCAACTCTTGTATCGTATCCAACACACGTTTTTTGGTCATGTTTTCGAATACACGAGGAATACACAAACTGGGGACATTGATCGGCAATGTTGATAAATTGATGACGGAACCGACACTGGCACAGGAATTCATTGCTTTGGAGGAAGACGCAGACGAAGTCGAAGTCTTGCTATTATATTCCGTAGACGAAGTCGAAGGAATTGACATATTTTATTAATTTTATTAAACTTAAAGCTAAACTTGAAACAATTCTGCATTATATAAATAAGTTAAAAAGCATTTCAATTTTTTACAAAATGTGTAAAAAAAAGAATGAACTAAAAATAAAACAACAACAAAACCAAAACAAACATGAAGTGGCGAAGCGAGTCGATGTTTTCCGATTATATTCAGTAGCTTTAGCGAAGGAATATAAAAAAATAATAATATAATAAAATATAACACACGCAACTATGAAAATAGGCATTTTAATACCATCCACATCACATGGTCGTCAATGGACATCATACAAAGAATCGTATTTGTTCAATCTAACTTTGAAAACATTTTTAATAACATACGACAAAGAACACTCATATACTTTTTATATTGGTATTGATAGAGGTGATAAAATATTAGACAATGAAAACGAAATAGCACAAATAAAACGTTTTATCAGTATTATGAAAAACGTGGAAATAGAATTTATGTATATGGATAATATACCAAAAGGACACTTGACGATCATGTGGAATAGATTATTCCAAAAAGCATACGACGATAATTGCGAGTATTTCTTTCAATGTGGTGACGATATAGATTTCAAAACACTAGGTTGGGTAAATGCGTGTATACAAACGCTACAAAAAGCAAATAATATCGGTATGGTAGGTCCAGTGAATAATAATAATTTCATATTAACACAATCTTTTGTATCGAGAAAGCATATGGAATTATTCGGGTATTATTTCCCGGAAGAAATAATAAATTGGTACTGCGATGATTGGATTAATGGGGTATATAAAGGGATAAATAAATTGTTTGTTCTACAAAATCACATGTGTGGAAACATGGGAGGACCACCACGATATGAAATCAACAATGATCCCACATTCGTTTTAAATTTCAATGAAAATAGGAGAATATACCAAGATAGATGTAGTGAAATAGTAAAGCGAGATTTGCTGAAAATAAAGGAGCGTGGGAAAACGTAGACTTTACGAAGTTATCGAAGCGAGTCGAAGTTTCCCGTTTATATTCATTTTAGGTCGCTGCAATATGCATGTATTTTATTTTTCCAATATTCTAAGGTTAGTTTTTCATAATTAAATGTACGAGTTTTATATAGTTCAATAGTAGTTTTTAATAAGTCTAATGTAACATCACTCCAATTATTTACAATAAGAACAGGTAAATCCTGATATAAAACATCGATTTTAGATGTTTTTACTATGGGAATACAACCTAATACTAATGCCTCCCATGTTCTATGACAATCAAATCCTCCTCCATGAGGACTAATAACAAATGCATATTCTTTTTGTATATTCCATGTATAAAATCTAATAATTTTATTTGGTTCATAATAAACAAGCTCTTTATTTATATTATTTAAAGCATCTACTCTATCATATCCGTATTTTGTGGTCATTAAAAAATGAAAATTAGCATAACATTTTGGTGGTCTTTCCCAAAAGGGTTTTGATTTTTTAATAATGCTTTGAAGAAGTATTTCTTGGTCTTGGGTTGATGTAATTACTCCCCAGATATCATTACCTGTCATAGTATGATAATCTAATCCTATTGGCATAGAAGTAATTTTTGAATGTTGAATAATCATATTTTGACAAAACCAATGAATTAATTTATGATTATTTATAAAATTGTTTAATTCTGTAATATTTTGGAATATATCATATGGTATAGTTTCATCACAATCACCACTTACTAATATAAATGAAAAATCTATATTTGGAAGTAAAACACTTATAAAATGATTTATAGCACTACTACAAATATAAATAGTTGGATTTTTATTATGTTCGCGTATAGTATCTAAATTAGGATAATTTATTAATCTTTTAATACTAGAATACGGAGTATTAGAATATAAATCACATATTTTCATTAAACCTCTACTGCTAACAAAATAATTATTAGATTCATTCGGGGGATGCGATGGAACGTTAGTGGATAAATACAACATAGACATATATTATACCATTTATGCATTTATATATTTAAATATATATTGCCCTGATTATATATATTTACAATGATGTATGATTTTTCAGTAATAGTATGTGGATGCACCAAAAATAGTGCTTCTTATATTGAAGAAAATATAACAAAATTATATGAAATGAATAATATTTTTAAAGCATTTCATTTTGTAGTATATGAAAATGACTCAAATGATAATACCAAGGATAAATTACAGCATTTCAAAAATAGCCATTCAAATTTTAATTATATTTCTGAAAGAGATGTCGATAAACATATTGATCTTGATAGACGCCTACAATTACGTCCACAATTTATCGCTCATGGACGCAACGTTTTGTTAAAATACATGAATGAAAAATACACTGAATTCGATTATATGATTATGGTCGATTTAGATAGTGTTATTAGTACATTTCGAGCGAGTCAGTTAAAATATATATTTAATAATGATTTAACGTGGGATGTATTAACAGCAAATTGTATTGGAAAATATTACGATATATGGGCGTTACGAATATATAAGGATGTTTGGGTGCCAGAAATACACAATACATTGTGGAGTACATATATTGATTATGATTGCTGGGAGAAAGCTATTATGTGTAGAAACGCACAGAAATATGTATATGATAATCAAATTACTATACCAGTGAATAAACCATTGATACCGGTATCATCATCTTTTGGGGGATTTGGTATTTATAAAATGTCAAAAATTAAAGGTTGTTTTTATAAAGCAGTAGTAGATAACAAGATTTATTGCGAGCATGTAAGTTTTCATAACGATATAAAAAATATTCATAATGCAAAAATATTTATATGTCCTCAATTTGTAGTAAATCAACAAAATGAACATGTTAGAAACTCGTGATAATTCCTTCACTAGTGTTTCTATGCTGGTTACCTGAAGGCAATCGAAGCGACAATCTATTTTCCTCCATAAAATGGATCCATTAGATTTTTAATAAAGGGGTTCAAATCTTGTGGATTTATCAAAGTATCATAGTGGAAAAAACAATCCCAAAACCATCGCTTGTTTAAGATTTCGGCATTCGTCATTTCATGATGAAACATTTGATCAATGATAGAAAATGCTGACTTCAAAAGTAAAATCTCTCTCACCAAATCTTTTTTAATATTAAATAGTTTTACCAACTGGGATTTATGATCATGATTCAATGCATTTTTATTACCTTTGGAAACCGCGTTAATATATCGAATTTCATTTTTCACATTTTTTAAGTTAGTAATTGTTTTTTTCCGATAATCGTCGATTTTTTTAATAATAGAAAATATATTTGTATTGTACATTATCGGATATCGAACACGAATAATATGTGGAATCAAAAATTGGTTTGTTTCTTTGATCTCCGCTATTTTCTTTTCAACATCTGATAACTTTTTCATCATATCCGATTCCAATTCTACTTTTTTTTTCGAATTTGTCTCTGTATCTTGCTCCATAGAGAAATCACGAAATAATAAAATAGATCCCGATGTAAAAACAACTGATGTTTGTAATTTGTCGTATTGATGAGCGGATATTTTATGCGCCTCTGATGCGGCATCCAATTTGAAATAATTAACCATGGCTAGTAAAAATGCGATGATAGCATTTACGGCGGATATTAAAGTAGCACCCCAACCATAATATTGAACAACGGACGATAACACTGTCGCAGCGGTAGAAAGTAATATAGCAGGCATCATCAATTTATTCAGTTGTTGCTCAGAGTAATTTTTAGCTTCCATATAAATGATTTTTTGACCCTTTAAATAGCTAGCTAAAATGTCCAGCGCGGAAGAATATTTGTGATTGATATCAGAGTAGTATTTATCAATACTTTTTTCTACTTGTCTATAATTGAGTTTTTTAAATATAATTTTATGACTATGATTAGTACCAGTACCAATACCATGATTAGGATTAGGATCACTACCATTACCATTACTAGAATCATCACTATATGTATCACTTAAATCACTTGCACTTTCAGCAAAATAATTTTCATCTCCAACACTAATACTATTGTTGCTATTATTATAGTTATTATAGTTATTATAGTTATTGTAGTTATTGTAGTTATTATTGCCATTATTATGTCTATAATTATTACGTAATTTTGCGTGTTTATTATTTTTTAAATTGTTGAACGCATTACTTAGAAGAGTGATAATATTGTCATCTTCTAGGGCGATACCAGAACCTTCAATTAAATCAGCAGTAGCATTCACATTATGTTCCAAATCATTTTCCAAAACGTGTAATTGAATCTCGTTCATATTATATATTGCAGCACAAAATATTTATTTAATTATAGCAAGTTATAATATAATGACTACTATGAAAACTAGAAAAAACGTACCTTGGAAGCATTGGAAACAACAAAAACCGAGCGTGCATCAGAAAACATTGATGCTTAAAAGATGTGGTAAAAAATGTTTTTTGGGATCAAAAAAATCATTTCCCATTTGCAAAAAAAACACATGCACTATTAGCAAAAAAGGAGTGTATGCTGCATACATTAGAGCGCGCCAATATAGAACAAAAGGACGAAAGTATCAATCTATCGCAACACGAGCAAAACGAATGATAAGGAAACTATAAACAAAAAAACATAAAATTGAAATAGATTACAATTATATATTTAGAATTATAATCTATGAATAAAATAAGCTAATAAATCAGCAATGATGACCATTATGTATCCAAATTATGAAAATTATGAGCAATATCCAAAATATGAGCAACATGACCATGATCAAAATGACTGGGGATTCTTTATAAATTTGGATGATTTATATGATGATCAACTATCACAAAATAATAAATATATTGACAACTACAAAAAACAACAAAAACGAATAAATTATATGTCTTCCATTAAAGAGATAGATAGAAACGTAGACATAGACATGGTAGATGATGATGAATTTGGTTGGTATGTTCCAGATAAACGACCAAATAAACATGAACAAATAGATATGGATATTAGGACAACCGCTAAAAGAACAAAAATAAACTTCAATATTGAATACGATTATGATATGGGATGCAACGGAGTCATTGCTCAACAACGTGAGCGATGCGTAGTTGCAGACCCAGAATACTTCACTAGCGTTCCGTATTCTGACAATAACGCGTTTATGAAAAGCTGTCTAAATACATGTATAGTGTTGGGAATATCAATAGGATGTTCTATATTTATTGTGTTGTTTTAAAGCAAATTTATTGCTAATTTGTGCTGCGATCCGTAGACACTACGAACTCCTTCGTCTAACGCCATCACTGCGCAAGGAGTTCAATCGTTCACCACATTTCATAGTGCCTCCGGATACGACTGACATTAAAATTTTACGATTATATTGGAGCTGGAGAAAATGTATAAGAAGTACTTGTACTACTTTTTATTAAAGTATCTTTATACTGGGAATAAACATTAACAATAATATTATCTGCGGATGATACATCAGAAATGGAACAACTGGTTGAACTTGTTGTTATACTATTTTCATAAAAACCCGGTTGCGTAGCATCTGTTGTATAATGAATATAATATTGTATATTACTAGATGGCGTAGATGGAGATGCTGTCCAATATATAGATAGTTCCGAATTACTTGGGTTAAATGGATCATAATTCCACCCTCCATTTAAATCTGTAGGTGGGTCTGGATAAGTTATAGTAGCCATAGGCGTTGCAAAAACATCGACAAAAGAAGAGCTAGTATCATATAAACCATTTATAGAAGATACTCTAAAATAATATAGTGTACCATTGATTAATCCTGTAATATTCTTAGAGGTATCATTTGATGAACTATCTATTACACCATTCAAAAAAGTCTCATCAGTAGAATAGTTAATTCCATAATATATATCACTAGAAATCGCGGGAGAATTCCATGATAGCATTATAGAGCTATCACTAGGAACAGCTGTTAAATTAGTAGGCGTAGCTGGTAGAGTACTAGCTGAAATGTCAATACAATATACACCAGTAACATTGTTAGTAGATACTGCGGCTACTCGGAAATAATATTGTGTATTACTTGATAGACCTGTGACATTTACAGAGGCACTATAATAACTACCAATAACACTACCAAAAATAATATAACCATGAATATATATAGAGACTATAGGATCATGGATAAAAATACTCCAGTTTGAATTGTCGGTACTATATTGAACACTATAATCACTAATGCCAATATTATTGTTAGGTGATTTCCATGATAGATTTACAGAGCTATTATTCGTACTATTGCTATGTAACGATGTAGGAGCAGTCATTAATGTTGTTATTGCAGTAGGTGTAGAATATGCTCCTGTACCAAGAATATTTACTGATGCTATTTTAAAATAATATGTTGTGTAGGGTGTTAAACCCGAAATATTGGTTGAATAAATTGGCGATGATGCATTGTTTGAAATATCAATTCCTGAAACGTCTGTAGTCAATGTACTATCAGTACTATATTGAATGATATAACTTGTAATCGCACTACCACCTGTATTTATATGTGGATCCCATGAAACATGGACCTGTGTATCACCCGTATAGCTATTTAATGATAGATCTATAGTAGGTGAACCAGGAGGAATAGAAAAAGTTTTTGTATAAGTTTGGGGAAACCTATAGATGTTCATATATATACTATTTTCGGAATATACTCTAAAATAATATGTAGTATTAGGAATTAAACTCAAAATATTCATGGAGGTATTACTTGTTTGAATAGATATTATACCACTCGTAAAAGACGTATCAGTAGTATAATTAATTATATATGATACACCATTATTATTTGAAGGTGGAGTCCATGATAGCAGAACAGAATCGCCACTAGGAACAGCTGTTAAATTAGTAGGTGGATCTGGTATATTAGCTAATGTTATTGTTATTCCATCACTTGGAATACTTGAACCCCCTATGTTATTTGCAGATATAGTAAAGTTATAAGTATGTCCATTTGTTAATTCTGTAATATTATACGATGTATTTGGACCTGATACCCCCTCAGAAAATTTCGGAGATTGAATTGTATTATCAGTATAATAAATAGTATAATTAGAAATAGCAGCCCCTCCATCTCTACTAGGAGGGGACCATTCTAATAATACTGACTGATCACTAGTAGTACCATTAACTATAGTAGGAGAATCTGGAATAGTATATGGGTAGAAACCTCCAGTTCTATCATAATTAATACTCACTCCTACAACATTTTGAGAATATAATCTAAAATAATATGTTGTACCATTTGTTAAACCTGTAATTGTTGCTGTAGTAGATATACCATCAACTGAATAGGTACTATGACTGATCCAATTAATATCATTAGTGCTAGCTTTACTACTAATATCAACATCACTGCTCTTATAATAGATAATATACCCAGTAATAGGACTTCCACCATCATCTGCCGGTGCTGTCCACGTTAAACGAATGCTACTATCAAGTGCGTCTAGATATGTATTTGTAGGTTTACTTGGTAAAGATGCTACTGCTGTGGTTGTAGCAGATACTACTTCAGAAAATGCTACTTTCCCTCCCTCTGCTAATGATCCAACTGCTTCTACCTTAAAATAATACGTTGTACCATTTAACAATCCACTTACCGGATACATAGATGTAGATGCATTGCCTGATGATATATTAATGATAGTCCAACCATCATAACCATCATAAGCAGCAGCATTATCCGAGCTATAATATATTATATAATCTGTTATAGGAATATTATTATCATTAGTCATAGGAGAGTTCCATGATAATGTAACTGATCTAAGGCCTCCAGATGCGTCCAATTCTATAGGTGGTCCTAATATAGAAGAAATACTAGGTAAAGTCATATATTTTGTAAAATTAGTAATTCCACAAGGAGTATTTCCAAAGAGCTGTCCATCCGGATCAATCAGATAATGCTCATAAAATGGCACATTCGAGGAATCAATAGCGGTAGGTGTAATACATGCGTCTCCAGAAACATCACATATTACTGCTACACCACTAAGATCAGACTGAGTATATAATCCAGCGATTAGATTTGATTCATTAATTAATGACGTTCCGATACCGAAAGCATAGCTGTTTAATAATCGCCCTTTATTAAATAATAGCAATTCAGATTGACTAAATTTTTTTTTACAATTAGATTTTTTAAGATCTCTACAATAGGCTAATTTTGCAATTTTATTCTGTATATAATCGCTGGCATAATCAGATTGTGTAATATTACCAAATGTGGGTTTTGCAGGAATAGGGCTAAATGCATGCGCCATATGGTATATATAATATAATCCGTAAATAAATAAAAAATTGATTACAAATAAGAAATCATAACAGATGCTATAATAATAATAATAATAGACAATGAGCGCCAATAAAAGAACCAATTATATATGTAATTTGTGGAAATGTATATCTAATTTAATAGTACGTTCTAATAATACCAATCATTATTCAGACAATACCAATACACAATCCAATACTCAAACCAATACACAAACAGACAACCATAGTATTCCACAACCAACTCAGTTAACCATTCCCCTCCCCACTATTGAATGGAAAGATACCCAAGCATTTATTCCACCTATTTGTGAAGGACAAGTAATAAAAGTATATGACGGCGATACGATTACGATTGCGGCTAAACTACCATATAACGATTCGCTTCTTTACCGATTTTCAATCCGCTTAAATGGTATCGATAGTCCAGAAATAAAGGGACATTCGGAAGATGAAAAAACTGCAGCACAAGTATCAAAACGTGCATTGGAAAATTTAATACTACATAAATATGTAGTATTAAAAAATAAATCAACTGAAAAATATGGAAGAATATTAGCAGACGTGTATATAGTATATGAAAAAAATGATAAACTTCACCTGAATAAATGGATGTTAGATAATAGATATGCTGTGGAATATGATGGAGGAACAAAAAAGGCACCAAAATCATGGTTAAAATATCAAAAAACAGGATCAAAAAATTAGGACAACCAACTAAGCAACTAACTAATACTACAAATCATAAACAGACTGGAATGTCAAACAAAAAGAATAATCCATATTATTCAAATCAATAACTCGACCATATTCGTCTAATAGTTGTATATTCATTTTTTGTATATCAACGGGTCCAAAATATTGTCGAGTCGTTGTGATAAGCGACAAATTATTCTGCGACAATATATTAAAAGTACCATCTTGCATCGAGATGCGGGCTAAAATATTTTTATTTAAAATAGATGCATTAAAAGCACTATAAAATCCGTTATTCACGTTATTATTATAATCATCAATCGCTAAATAAATATATCTGGAACCCGTTAAATCCACCAAACCTTCAGAAACATATGAATAATTATTCTTATAAATACCCTGTCTAAAACCCATCATCCAACCAAATTTCAAAGGTAATGGCGTAGCATGATCAGGATTACCATATCTATCTGTTTGGAAATTCAATGAAAAGGGGAAAATAGGCATAGGGCCATCTGCGGCTAAAGCAGCCTCATTTAGACCAACTATCATTTGACCACTACCAGAATCATCATCCTCAATATTAATGGTAAAATATAATTTGTTAAATGAGGGATTACCAGATAACGGACCATTTGTACCACTAACATAATTATTTAAATAACTTTTAAGAGCGGCAGGAGAGTAATTTCCATCAGGTATAGAAATAATTTCGCTGCTAAGGTCAATAGTTATACTGAAAAAATTATTACCCATTTGTTTCGATATTGCATAAAATGTAGTGGGCATTTCAAAGGCAGATAACTGCATAGACATTACATCCGAAAATTTTATAGGAAGACTGAAATTAAAATCGGTACTTCGAGTAGCATAATAATTCTCTCTGAATCGTGTATCAATGTTCAAATTTTGCTTTAATACTCTTTTTTTTAGAGGATTAATAGTACCTGGGTAAAACTCACTAGGAAATGACTGCCCGTATGGTGTAGTAGGTTTTTCAATAATGAAAGTACTACCAGCATCGGTAACAGGAGATTGTTTTAATGAAAGATCTGAATTATAAACACGAGATGAAATAGCCGAAATAGTAGTCTTCAAGTCAGTAAGTAGAATCACTTTGGCGGCATTTAAAAAATTTAATGTGCTGGCTCTAGTAGAATCGTTTATAGATTTATCATTAAAAATACTTTCTCTTAATTTCGTTTCTTTCATTTCAACGATAGAACTAGTGTAATTGGGTGGTAATTCAAATAACTCCTCTAATTCTCCCTTTTTATAATTTTCAATATTCAAATCAAAATTGCTCATCTAACTATCTATTCTATGTAAATATATAATTTATGTTCATTTTATCTTACATTTTCATACAAAAAAAGATTAAGATAGTTAATCTTTTTTTTGTTTTGTTTTGTTTTTATAGGTTATTTTTTTGTTTTGTTTTGTTTTTATAGGTTATTTTTTTTGTTTATTGTTTATTGTTTTTCTAGGTTATATTTTTATTGTTTTTGTTACCTTTTATAAATCTTGTGACTGCAGCTGTTCCTGGTCCCGAAACTGCAAGTCCTGCTCTTGTACAAGCCCTTGCATCATGTACATCATATATTGTGAGCAGTTGAGTTGCTCCATAAGAATATTGACTTGGTTTTGAAGTCTAGAAATCGTTTCGCTCTGTTGGTATGCAAAGCATTCATCGTGATCTGATTCATCGCGAAGTTGATTGTTCATAGCTTCGAGGTGTTGAACATAATCATCACTGACCAAATTGGTAACATGAGAAGGTGTAGAAGTTGGTGTCGATTTCAACTTTTCCATCAATTTCTTACCAAGAACATTAGTATTAGTATTCGATGGTTTATTCAACTTATCCATCAATTTCTTACCTAGAGCATTAGTATTAGCGCGTTGTAATTCTTGTTTCTTGATGATAGTAGCCATAGTAGGAGCAGTAGGAGTAGGAGTAGTAGCAGGAGCAGGAGCAGGAGCAGGAGCAGGAGCAGGAGCAGAATCACTCAAGTCTAATCGAGTCTTACGCGCGACAGACTCGTGTTTTTCAGTTGAGTTCTTCAAGACTATCCAAAACCAGGGATCATCGTAAACAAGTTTGGCTTGTTGATTGGGATTGACAACTCGTTCTTGAAAGTTGGCAGCAGTCGAGTTTTGGTACCAGAATGCAAAATGGACATAGGCGCTATTGTAGACCTGTCCATTTTTATCCATTTTGCTGACAAGATCGATATGAGAAACCTGACCAATGTCATTATCTTGGAATGCCGTCGTAATGCGTTCAGTACTAATATTCGAAAACACATGAGGAATGAATAAACTCATATTGGTAATCGATTGATTGATTGCTTGATTGATTGGCTGAGACATGTTATTATTATTTTACTTTAAATCTTAGAGATCGTGCGAGACAATTATGTCTTATTTTAAAAGTAGAAAAAGCATTTCAATTTTTTTATAAATTGGTCAAAATACATTTTACTAAAAAACTCTATCACTAACATTCCGTTTTCTGGATTAAGCTCAGTAACGTTAGTGAAGGAGCTTAAATGTTTCATCTATTATTTCTGGATAATCATTTGATAATAAATCGGTTAGTTTATATTTTTTGTACCATATATTATTTTGAATTTTATTCAAGCAATTTTCAATAGAAACTATTCTATAATGATAGCATAATAAATATCCTTCTTTTATATCTTTTTCCCTTAAATTTTCATAAAAAGGTGTATAATTTGATGTTGTGTTTTTTACACTTTCAACTATTTTTATATTATTACAATTTGGATTTATAGGTAAATGATCAAATATATCATCAAAAAATTCTGGTTTAAAAATACATTTACATTCTATTTCGTTATATCTACATCTAAATTTGGGATCATTACATATTGTATTTATATGTTTGTTATCGTGGTTCCATCTATAAATATTTGTTTTTAATAATGATTCGGGACTCTTTTTAATTGAATTACAAGACATCATGACCCATGGTATTTTTATACACATACAATCATTAAATGTAGTTTCTAATTCTTCCTTTATTGTGTTATTCGAATTTTTTTTAGTGATTATATATTCATCCATATCAATATAAATTATCCATTTATAATCATTCTTAATATATTTATACAATTTATTTACTCTACCAGATTTATGAGGATCTTCTGAAATATTACTGAATAAAATATTAACTTTTTTATTATTTATAACATCTTTATATATTTCTTTATTAGAATTATCATCAATTATATATATATTGTCTATTCCTTGTTTTATATAATAATGTACAAATTCAAATACATAAGGCTCATCTTTACATCTTACAATTAATCCAATAAAGCTCATATATATATATTGATATATATATTGATATTTATAATATAAATATGGTTTATAACGTATATTCCTTTGGCTAGTTCCATCGCTACGTAGGGAATATAATAGGAAAACTTCGAATGCCTATACACTACGCTCATTTACATTTTCCTCCAAACAACCAAAAAACAAAAAAACAAAAAAATTGAAATGCTTTTTAAAGAATTAACAAATAACACTATTAACCCTAAAACATTCAACAAGAAAATAAGATAAGAAAATGTCAGAAGCGCCTCGTCGTCGTAATGCGTGTAGTAATTGCAGAGATCACGGACATACTATAAATAATTGTACACATTCATCAGTTCAAGCACTGATGCAGGAAATTCAGTGTGCCGCAAATTATAGTATTGGATTTGATCATATAGCATATATAGAGACATGGCTGGGAAATTTAAATGCGATACAACTACGCATATTAGCATATCAATATAATATCACTATCCGATCACCACCAGGTCAAAATCTAAATGTATTAGATAAAAGATTATTTTACATAGCACGACTGATAAATGCCACATATACATCGCAACCTCGAGCAGCTGTAGATCGCCAACATGCTCGTGATAGTTTATCAGGTGAACAAGTGATAGCCATTTTAGAAACGATTGAAATATGGACCTCTAGAAATAGAAATATGATACCTATTACGCCAATGCAAACAATATATCACCAAGGTTCTGTCATTCGCGAAAATGTACGCAGTATTGACAATCGTCGAGCTACAAACCAAAGAATAATTGATAGGGCACAAGCTGAAATAGCGATTGCGCAAGCTCGGATAAATGAATTAAATAATACTCGAACAATTTTACTGGTAGAATGGAATATAGTAGAGGAGAATTTAAATCAGTATGTCGAAAATATGAATATCGAACCGCGCAAATTCGATATTGATATGGTAGAAGATTTATCCGATGATAGTGCAAGTGCAAGTGATTGTCCAATTTGCTATGATTCACATACCCCTGAAAAATTAATCACTACAAACTGCAATCACAAATTCTGTAGCCCGTGTTTAGTTAGATCATTTGATGTATTAATTGCGACTTCATCTAAGCATCCAACGTGTGCAATGTGTCGCGAACCCATCAGCAAATTGACATTTAATAATAATTCTGTCATTTTGATGGAAATGCAAGAAAAATATTGTAAACAAAAAAGTAATGAAATAGAAGTAGAAGTGGTAGAAGTAGTAGAAGAGGTAACATGGTATATTGATACCTTACCAGACCCAGTATTAGTATAACCAAAATAAAAACAAAAAAATCAAAAATAAAAAATAAAAAATAAAAACAAAAATATATGTAAATTTGTAAATAATGTTTTTTTTTGCTCATAGCCGTTTTCTCCTAGCCAAATATCCAGCAGCGGATGTCCCGACCATACCATATGCGGTATGAGGTTTATAAATGTAACTATGATTATAAGTATAGCATAATGTATTACTGCAATTATTGTAAATAGCACTATTATTGGATTGAATCGGTAGACCTAATGTAGATAAGTGATTAGAACGCATTACTGGAGTGGCACGAACAGGCATTTATAATATTACACAATATTATAAATTTGGAGGAAAACGGAGTTGCCTAGTAGCGCGAAGACATTCGAGGTTTATTTCCCACAAGCACCGCAACTAGGTCTAGCTGTCGCAATTCTATCAATCATAGAGACATTTACGCTATTTATAAATGAACTAGGAGTAGTAGGACCATTTACGCGCAGTCCTTGATTGAGAACAGAATTAACACTACCTGATCTGTATGTAGGAGGTACGTTAGTAGTTTTAGGTGTGGTGAATAGTAATCCCATTTTTACCATAGTATATATATAATTGAGAATTTAATATTCCTTCGATTATATTCCGAAGGCACCATTACATTACATCACTTTGTAGAGGAAAACGGAGTTACCGAAGAATATAGAAATGCGTGAGAAAACTCTAAAAACTGAAATTCTCCTTAAGTAATGGCGCAATTAATAAGAAAAAGTTGTAAAGAGCATTAGCACCAGTATATTTATTCAAAAGCAAGCAATCAAGGAAAATCTTCCCATTAATGGAAATATATTCAGTGTTATTTCCAAAGCCTTCGCTAAATGACTCAAATGTTGCATCATTACATTTGCAAGGATAATAAATGAGCAATTCACCTGCATCATAAGGACTAGTACCATCACTTCCATTTTCAAATAATAGTGTAATATCACTCGAACTATTATATTGTGTAATAGTCGCCTTTGAATAACTACTAGTAGGAGTCTCTTTTGCCCAGACAGATTGCCCCATTTGAAACACATAATTAACGACAAACATGGTGGGATCAATAAATGTATGATATAATTTATATTCATTTTTATAGACATCCGTATTATCAATAGGACAATTACAATCAGCAACTATACTGGTCTTCATCGTTTTTCCTCCATAAACAGGAGCCGCACGATTAAATGGTACATCTATACCAAAATCGGGAGGAACGGGACCACGACGAATAGGACCCCGCCCCTTAATACGAGCTAAGTATCTATAATATGAGTTGTGTTTAATATCAACACCTGAACCACCAGGGGTCGTTGAACCGGGTCTCATACCTGGTTGAGTATGTCTAGTACTGCTCCCTCGAAAAATACTTCCTTGGGATGTGGAGCTATTTGTTTGGTTATGGCGGACAACTCGATCACTCATTTGATTCCAATTCACCTTATAAGGAGATGACGCAGCATTTTGATAAACATTCAAAGCCCCTAAATTCATTGAATAAAGAGAGGAAGGCACCCTTACTGTGTTTTGGATGATTTTTAAATTATGATATTGTTGAGCAGCATTAACTAAACCATAACTTTTACCTGAAGTAGACATATATTACACTGACAAAAAATAAAATAAAATAAAAATAAAATTGAATCAAAACAAACATCTATCAAACAATATCAAACATCAAACATCAAATATCAAACATCAAACATCAAATAAAACAGAAAGCAACAATAAAATGACACATTCGTGTGGTTTATGTAATAAACAATATACGAGAAAAACATCCTATGATCGACATGTCATTTTATGTGAAATATTACACCAATCAAAACGAGAAAAAAAATGTAAAGGGCAAGAGCTCAGCGATATTCCAACCCATACGCAGTTATTCTTAATCGTTCAAGAACTGGCGCTGAAAAATCAAATATTGGAGACTAAAATGATTGAGATGCAGAAATGGGTAGAAAACAAAAAGAAGAAATTAAATGTAATACTATGGTTAAATACAAATATAACTCCTTCTATTACTTACACTGAATGGGCAAATGGATTGAATGTAACGCAAGACGACTTGCAATATCTAATAGAACAAAATATCACAGATACTATTGCGGGAATTATACGTAAAAATTTACTACCACAAGAAGGAAAAAGTCATCCTCTGTTTTGCTTTGTTCAAAAGTCCAATGTATTCTATATTTATGATAATATAAGCAGTGAACAAGAAAAAGAACAAGAATGGGTATTATTAACGACCGAAATCTTCATAAAATTACTAAACAAAATCCACTTTAAAATGGTAAGAGAATTATGTATATGGCGCGATAAAAATAGAGAAGCTATTAGAGAAGTAGATAGTGTAGGATTACTATTTTGTAAAACGAATACAAAATTGATGGGAGTCAACTTTGCACCAGAATCTTTATTAGTGAGTAAAGTCAGAACAAGTATTTATAATTATGCGAAAACAGATTTGAAAAATATGATTGAATATGAATTTGAATTTTAGGGAAATAATATTGGATAGCCTATAAATATAAATTTTTATTTCTATGTTTATTATATAACCATGTCCAAAAATAAAGAAAATGAACCCTATAAAAGTAGTAGTAATAAAAGCGTAAAAAACAGAATGGACGAGCAAGGTGAACAAAGCATGCTTAGAAAATTTGGAACGCGTCGAAATAAACAAATACGAAATGAAGAAGATTATCCAAACACATATATTTCGGGACCAGTGCCATCCATAGATGATAATATATTTAATGCTGATACTGATGCTATTGTTGCTGATGCTGATGCTGATGTTGCTGATACTGATGCTGATGAGATAGCCGTAGTCAATACGGAGACGGCGCCACTTGAAGAAGATTTTGATTTGGACTTAGATGATGATGAAGAATTGCCACGTGGTGGAAAACGAAGAAAAAGAAAAGGCAAAAAAAGTAGAAAGGGGAAAAAGAGTAAGAAAGGCAAAAAAAATAGAAAGGGAAGAAAGAGTAGAAAGGGGAGAAAGAGTAGAAAATAGATAATTATAAAATTATTCGTATACATAAATACGAATAATTCAAGCATATTCCTTCGCTCATAATCCGTTTTCATCCAATCTTGAAATGCATTAAGAAAGCATTATTGTCCATTTGCTTTCCCAGAACGTCATCTCCATGACTTATACGTGCATTTCCCCAATCAATAATACGCGGCATTTTATCAATAGGATGAATCATGACATTTCCCGGCAAATCACCATGCGTAATACCTTTTTCATGTAATATTTCCAAAGATTCTCGCAAATATCTATATTGACTCTTCGTCAAATGTTTTTCATCAACAGGTTCAAGTATCCACATAAATGCTATAGTTCCGATGTCACCACCTAAACGTTCCTTACATAGGATAACATCTTTATTATCAGCAAAAGAAGAAGGAGAAGAAGAAGGACAATCAGAAGGAACTTTATATTGCGCAAACCTTTTTTCATCTGGATCTAATGATAATAATACGGCCTGTAAATCAACATTAACGGCATTCTTTTCTTTGAAAAGTTTGGCTACATAACCAGTATCTTTTGAATATGGAGGACAATTCAATGAATCTATTATGCAACCATCTTTACCTATGCCTAATATTCCTTTACCTACACCCTTAACAGCTCTTCTATTTTTATAAGTTCTTCTTCTACGGAGACTTTTCTTTTTATTTTTTATTTTTTTATTATTTTTTCTACTTTTATAAGATGGCATCCCACTAATATATAGTTATATAAATTTTATATTATATAATTATATCACAAAAACTAACTATCTAACTATCTAAACGATGGGGAAAGAAGCCTCCATGGCAATTCCACAAATACCTTCATCATTGGTACTATCAGATCGTTCGATTTTAACGTATCCATTGACACCCCAGTCAGCTCCCCACGAGTTCTTCACGAGCCAATATTTGATACCATCTTCAACGCCGTATCCTGCAATAAGCACCCCGTGATCCAAAGTGGTTCCACACTTACTAGACGTAATAACACCACTAGAATACGATTGAAAAACAGCGGTATCAGCTTCAATAGCAATACTCACCGGTCCAAGCGCAACGGCAGCCTTGAGAACAACTTGGTTATTGGCGGCGACATTTGCACAAGAAGACATCGTAACGACAGGAGTGCACTTTTGACAAGAACCAGTAGTTCCAGTTCCGGAAGTATAAGGGTAAGCCTCTTCGCTGCACATACCATGGTCAATAGCATATTGAAACGCGTTATCCATCATACCACCATTACACCCCATGTTTCCATATTTCTTGGAGCACTCCACCAATTGTTCTTCAGAGAGACTGACCAAATTACCAGAGTGGGTGAACCATGCACCCTCCATAGCTCCCGTAGCAGAAAATGACCAGCAGGACCCACATTGTCCCTGATTTTTGACGGGTGTCACTCCCCCCTTAGTGACCCAGTCAAGAGTTTCAGAAGAAGGCGCGCTGGTAGATGTAAAGGACTTGCAACTGCTCTTCTTCACGTCTGAACCACGCTTGAGCATCCCCCCAACATACTTTGCCTTGAACTCCTCTGCCGTCAAATCAGTAAACGCGTTGACCGCCATAGTGAAATTCTGTGTGTGATCCATGTTGTGTACTATAATATGACGCAAATTACTTCGGAACACTCCAAAACGGCTCACAAAGTCTTCTAAAGTTTCATATTTCTTTTCAAATCTATCCAAAAAATTATTGAACATCGACCATTCGTGAACGTAATCAACATTGTAAACTTCCTCTACAACAGCACTGGTACCGGTCGCAGCAGCAGCGGCAGAACTAGTACCACGGAGAGTAGGTGCTCCAACAACACTCATAATAGAATTAGAAAAAAGAGCGCAAGCGACAAAAACAAACTTCAACATAGACATTCTATAATATATATACACAATATAATCTTTTTATAATGTTTTTTATAATGTTTTATAATGTTTTCATATTTGATCTATCAAAATTACCTATATTAAAAATAAGAGTACAACGCTCAGCGTCTCCTTCAAAATCAATTCCATTTTCATTTTTTGTATAGTAATATATTGCTAACGATTCTCTCTTTATATCTTCTGGAATATCTAACGGGTCTGGATGACCATGTAAACTATCCTTTGTAGTATTGAAAATAACACATCTATTTATAATAGGCATAATATCATATTTAACCTCACGTGTAAACCTATCACATAATAGTAAATTTCCATTATATTCTTTTTTCCAGTCTTTGTTTAAATATAAAAGTAGGTTGAGTCTTCTATCTAATCTTCCATGTAGGGGTGAATTATAAGTATTGAAGTCAGTATGAGCACTCAGAAATCCTTTATTATATATTCTATGTATACCAGCTCCCTTTAATGTTATGTCGTCTTTGATAATATCTTTGATTCCTGTTAATTTTTCAATATATGTTATAAATCCGGCACTTGATAAATATCTAATAACATTTGTTAAATAATCCCCCAGATTTTGGCTAAACGCGTATTTATTATTTTCCCAATGTGACTCACAGAATACATAATCAGCATTTTTCGTATCCAATTTTTGAACTTCTGATGCTATATTATTTATGACCACATCATTCATAAAATCGTCAATCACAATAAATTTGAAGGGATCTTCGTTTGTATATCCATTTAACATTATTTCTTTGGATTTTTCATTTAATATTTCCATATTTACATATAAAATATATTTTATATTTAAGTATAAATTTATATTTTGTTTTATATCAAATATACCGCAGTAAATTCTTCTGGTGTCATAATTGGAACACCCTTTTCTAGTGCTTCCTTTACTTTACCAGTAATATCTCCTTTATTCGTGGCAATTAGAACAAATGTATTCTTACTAACAGCACCACTTATATTAGCACCTATTTTAGTAAGCGCATCAACCAATGCCTTGTCACGAGCGCCTGTCATAACAATCGATTTACCATACAATTGATGAGCTGTAGTGGCAGTTACCGACGCATTAGTAGCAGTGGCCAATGTATTAGCAATCGCAGCATTAGCCTTCTCAGAAAGCCCACTTTCTTGTAAAAACGCTAAAAACACTGGAATTCTAGAAATAAATGCATTCGCAGACAATCCAGCCATGCCTTCCACACTAGTAACCATTTGCATTTTTTCTGCATCACTGAAATCAGATGTAAGAATATCGGGATATTTCTGTAACACTTTGGTCATTTTCTTATCACTGAATCCACGCCCAAATAAATTAGACGCCGACATAATAGTAACTAAATGGACCGCGTCCAGTTTTTCTTGAATACCATTGTATATTTTGGTAGCTAGTTTCTCTTTAAAACCCTCTACTTTCAGGAAATCCGCCTTGGTCATATGAATTATTTTTGGAACGGAATCAAACCCAGCCGCAATAATACGCACGACATTCCCTCCAGCTAATCCATCCACCCCAATATCTTTGAAAAACTTGGTGATATTTTTCTCACGAACAACCGCGTCAGACCCGACATCTTCCAACATAACATCCACGTGGGTTTTATTCCATTTATACGGAACACTTGGCATCTTCGCCTCATCCGCAGGAGTGGTAACACTCATAATATGAGGAATCACATCACCACTTCGAATAATTTGGATCAACGCTCCAATACCGATTTTATGTTGTTGGATAAAAGCTGCGTTAAAACCAGTGGCATATTCGATTTTCACCCCTCCCAACTGAAGAGGCTCAATTTGAACTCGGGGTTTTAAATAACCATCCTTACTAGGTGTCCAAATAACATCCACCACTTTCGCTTCCGCCATTTGTCCCGACAATATCATCTTGAATGCAAATGCGTGATCCGGATTACCAGATATTCTAAGATAAATTTTATCATCTGCTACAATAACCCCATCAATTTCATAAATATAATTTGCACGCCAATCGATTAACAAATCAGACAATGCTTCATTGGTAACAGATCCCACTTCCTTATATAGGACGTTTTCAAAACCGGTGTCCTTCAATATTTTCATTTGCTCGGATGGCTTAATTGAAGGCACTATTACTTCGTATGTAACAAAATGGAGATCAGCTGTTTTCTCATCAATGCTTTGCTTATTCACTATTCCAGCGACTAGATTTCTAGCATTCGCAAATGTCGTTTTATATTTATCATTAAATACGGATTTTGGCATAATAAATTCGCCTCGGACTACTATACCTTTCTTCTTAGGAAGTCCTAAAATCGGTATCAAATGACTAACATCTTGACCAATCTTACCATTTCCTCTGGTATACAATTTGGGTATATCTCCCTCCGTTGTATATAACCCACTAACGCCATCTAATTTACATGAGACTACGTATGGACCACTATATTTTTGTTTCCACCCGGCGATTGCATCCGTATCGGGTTTAATTTTATCCATAGAACCCATTTCGTACGGCAAATTTGCTTTATTTCGGGTGATTGGCATGGCGCCAATGTTACCTACTTCCACATTTTTTGGAAACTTATGCTCTATATATTCTTTAATAATATCATATGCATTGTCGGATAACAATGGTTCCTGGTTATAGTATTTATTGCTTGCGGCAAATATCATTAAAATTAAGTCCGCTTCTGACAAAACATCCAATACTTTAATCCCTTCTTTTTTGAAAGCATGAATATTTTCCATCGTACTAGCGGATATCGATGTATCCGCCGCGGTTGTTTGTGTAACAGGTTCGTTACCAACTTCTTCCTCTCCCACTAATACCATTTTCGTTTTGAGTGTTTTGGGTTTTCTAACCTTTTTTGGTCCAGCAGGACCAACAATAGCAGCAGCAGCAGCAGGAGCCACTTCTTCAACTGCTACTACTAGAGTGGTTTTTTTTTTCAGTGTTTTGGTCTTGGGTTTAATAGCAGGAGTAGGTTCAACTATAGGACTGGGACTGGGAGTGGGAGTGGGGGTGGGGGTGGGAGTAGTTATGGGAGCAGTAATAGTGGTAATAGGAGAAACACTAGATGAAGCATCTACTACAGATCTACCATCTATTCTATCTTTCGGCTCTTTATACACCATATGCAAGAAATCAAATATTTCCTTCTCTGTCTTAAACACTTTATCCACTTTTTCTCCCTTTGTTTTACCTTCCATCTTATATATTCCATGTTCATTCAATGTATAACCAAGAGTTTGTGCTCGTGCGCGCATAGCAGTATTAAATAATTTACTACCGGTAAAATACAACACCGAAAATGGATACTCATCCACACTCGTATATAAGAAATCTACGCGCCGAGCAGTGGGATTACCTGGTAGTCGAGCGACAACAAGACACTTTGTTTTACCACGGGAAAGAACACCATCAGGTAAAATAATACCTTCTTTAATCAATATATCAATAAAGGCCTTGAATACGAAATCATTTTTTGAAGTAATAATGACATCAATATCACCCGAATCAAGAGCACCTCGTCTAAAACTACCGACTATTTCAAACCGGGAATCGCCGACTACATTAGCAGTAGCAGCAGTAGCAGCATTAAACGCTCCCGCAAACACATCATAATATTGTTCTATTTCAGAACGAGGAATTCGCGCCAAAATATCATCATAATATTTTAGTCCAGTACGTTGATTATCGTTCAACAATTCGGCTTGTCTAGATCTCAATTGGTCTAAATTTGTAATACCCATTTTTACTAAATCGGCTGCTTTCACTGCACCAATTCCATATATTTGACCTAGAACATGAACTGGATTGCTCTTCTCTCTTTCTATCAATGCCAACGTTCCAGTCTTTACATATTCATCTAATTTTTTCATAATAGTATCACCAATATTAGGTAATGATTGTAATGTTTTTCGATTCACTATTACACCATCTTGTGCGATAATATCTTCATTAAACCCCATAATAGTTTCTTGCGCTTTTTTATAAGCTCGCGCCTTAAATTTGGCGGACTTTTCCGTTTGATTCATCAAAATCGTTTCCAATTTTCCCAAAATATCAATAAATTTTTCATTCATTCTACCATTAATAGCGTGATTCATATCGTTTCCTTTCTTTATTTCTTCCATAGATGTCTTTATTTCTGTTTTCGGAGTAGTTACTCTTTCTTCTACTATATTTTGATTTTCAATTTTTTTTCCAACTAATGGTGAACTAGTAATGCGACTAGATATGGGAGCAGTAATAGTAGTGAATGGCTTACCCCTTTCTTGAGCAAATTCTTCTACAATAACTAGTTTCACCTTTTTGGTTTTTTTACCAGTTTTACGGGTCGGTTTGACAATTTTTTCAGTCTTTATCTTCTTTTCTTTTTTTACTTTATCTACTTTTACCTTTTCCACCTTTTCCGCCTTTGCCTTCTTAGTTCTCGTGTTGCTGCGAGCCACCACGGAGTGTGGTGAGTGATTTAACTCCGTAGTAGCCACCACGGAGTGTGGCGAACGAAGGAGTTTTTTTTTTAGACGTTCAATAAGTATATTTGTATCATTAGTATCAGTACCAATACCTCCAACTTTGCTGTATCGTCGCTTCATCGTTTTTTTGGGTTTTATAAGAAATGTTTTCATACTCCTCCGCTTACGCTCCGGAGTATAATCTGAAAACTTCGATTCGCTTCGCTCATCTCCATTTTCCTCCATTTTCCTCTTGAATGAAAACATGTTTGGAATAATATAATATATTATGAATAGACGAAAAAATTATCTTTTACCATTTATCCTAAACAACTGATTTAGATCATGGTTTGCATTGGTAGTTACATTGGTAGAAAATATTAATTTTGTGGATTTTATATTTTTAATCCTAGCAATTTCCAGTTGTTGTTTTAAATAAGCATCCCTTCTGCGCCGTAAATATTCTTGTCTACTCATAGGTACAAATGCAGGTTCCTGCTCTTGTTGCTGTTGTGGTTGTTGTAGTAGCCAATTTTTTTGCGGTGTCATATAAGGACTTTGGGTTTCATATTGCGGTTGCCAATAAGGCTGTTGATAATTTATGTTTTTACTGCTAGCCGTAGAAGCATTAGAATTAGTAGACGCATAGGTAGGAGTAGAATAATTAGAAGTATCATCAGGATTAAAATTGTTGCTTTTTTTATCAGTGGAAATAGTTTTAGATATTTGTAATTTACCATTCACCACTTGCATGTTTAATGTAGATAAAATGTCGTCGTATGAGACAGACTTTTTCTTTCTAACATTTTGCATGGGTTTCGAAGTAGCAAGAATAGGCTTACTTGGATAAATATTAGGCGATGAATCATAATTATCTTCCATTTTGCTGGGTGGTGAACCAAGAATTTCAGAAATGTTCAATTCCATAATAAAGATACCAATATTTTAATTTCTTATATTTCACTAATGTTATAGAGTTTCTGATTACTATTCTTTTTTTATCAATGTAATATAATGACAACATTGATCACATCAACCGGTAATATTACTATGCAAAATGATAGTAATGTAGATGAATTAAAATGGAATGCTGATTATGATGGAGATATTGCAAACATAAAATTAAATATAACAGAACATGAAAACATAAAAACAGATAAGGGTTTTCATTTTAAACTGACTAATAATGATTTAGCTAATATGTTGAGTATTCCATCGGTAAATATACCCATACACAAACGTTTAGAAAATGATTTCATGTTTCCTCATAAACATGATAAAAGGTGTAGTCGAAAGCATATTCGAAAACATAATCGAAAGCATAGTCCGAATCCATATTTGTTTGCAGTAAATATGCCTCCTAGAGAACTCCTTCGGCTGCCTCCGGCAACTACGGAGTTCAATCACTCACCTTCGACAATGCTGCACATGACTACGGCTCGCAGCAAAGAGTTGCCTACTATGCCTTTATTGAGTGATGATATACAGAACCAAATAATAAGCCCTGTGTTATTAGAAGAGGATCAAGAGGAGGCACCTATGCTAGTACCTATGCCTATTTCTACCCCATATCAAGTGCCAGCGCCAGTGAAACGAACCAGAAAACATAGACGGGTATATAAAACACCCTCTCCCAAAACATTACATATGCATTTTACAAGTGCACCACGTAGTGCATCACGTAGTGGATCGCATAGTGATTATGCAAGAGGAAAAACGATAAAACATAAGTATAAACATCATAGAAACACGCATATGCGCACAAAAAAACATAGACCATCCTTTTCAAAATTTATTAGTGAAATGGTCACAAAGTAATAATATAATTTTTGCATAACAAAATTATATTATACGCCAAACAAATATATCTACAATATATATCAATGTCATTCAAAAAATACGGCGGTCTAAAATTTGCTGCTACAAATAATATCGTTAAAAGTCATTTTTCGAATTCAGACAACCCACAAATATCAAATTATTTAGGCCAACCAAATTCAAAAATCGTATCAGCGAGTCACATAGACATGAGTGATAATTCGATATGTAATGTACAATGTATATATTTTTATGACGGGACTGCTATGTGTACAGGGTTTCCAATTACTTCAGCGATGAATTGGGGTGACTATTTGTATTGGGATAGTAATGTATCTAAATGGGCTATCGGAGATACAAATATTACATTAGGTAAGAATGCAGGAAAGGTTCTTCAAGGATCCAGTGCAATAGCTATAGGTGCTGGTGCTGGTGATACTACTCAAGGATCTAATGCGATAGCTATAGGTGTTGACGCAGGTGCATTTTATCAAAGCAATAATGCGATAGCTATAGGTAGTTCTGCTGGTGAATTAAATCAAGGACCTAGCGCTGTGGCTATAGGTAATGGTACTGGCAATAATGGACAAGGAGATAGTGCAGTGGCTATAGGTAATGGTGCAGGTGCAATTGATCAAAGCAGCAATGCTGTGGCTATAGGTAATGGTGCAGGAACAACTAATCAAGGACCAAATTCTATAGCTATAGGCACTTCTGCAGGAAGTTTTAATCAATCTCCCAATTCAATAGTAATTAATGCGACAGGAGCAACTATAAATGGAAATGATCCAAGCGCTTGTTATATAGCACCTATTAGAGATGCATCAGGACGATCTATGTTAATGTATGATGGATCTACAAATGAATTGACATATGGAAACACTATAAACGGATCAATTACCTCAACCTCGTCAATTACGGCAGCCTCTTTCACAACATCCTCCGATTATCGTATTAAAGAAAATGTGGAATTGTTAGACGATACCTTCTCCGTGGACAATTTAAAACCAGTACATTACACAAATATAGTTACCCACAAACACGATATAGGTTTCCTTGCACACGAAGTCCAAAAAGAATTCCCTTATTTAGTCTCGGGAGAGAAAGATGGAGCTGAAACACAAGCCCTCAATTATCAAGGTCTTATAGGTGTTTTAGTAAAAGAAATTCAGGAATTAAAAAAACGAGTGCTCTTTTTAGAAGAAAAGACATAAGAAAAACATAAGAAAAGACAAAAGACAAAAGAAAAAAGAAAATAACATAATAATACATGACTGAAATAAATATTGGTACTACACCTACTGAATATTACACATATATCTCTAATAAAAAATATGATTTATACCAAATATTTGCAGCACCCCCATCTATATTACCTACTCCACCTATTACAACAAATTATTTTACTATTATATCTGGAACAAAATATGATTTATCTCAAATATTTGCGGCACAATCACCTATACCACCTACTCCACCTTTTATAACAGGATATAATAGTACAATATCTGGAACAAATTATGATTTATCCCAACTATTTATATTCTACCCAATAGACGTATCAAGCGGGTCAAATATAAAATTATATTACAATCCCGACAAATCTTACTATATACAATTTTCTCCTGGAACGTGTGAGTATAATTATATTATAAATACTACTACAAAGGGTTATTTAATAGGAGGTGGAGGTTCAGGTAGTTATGGGTCAACTAATTTTGCAGCAGATCCAAAAGGTGGAGGTGGAGGTGGTGGAGGTGGTGTCGTATATATTGATAGTTTAAGCGTAACTAACGTTTATCCAGTTAATATTACCATTGGTCAAGGAGGTAAACAACCAACAACAGACGTATCCGGTAATGGTACCGATTCTTCATTAACTTATAATACTACACCATATATAGCATACGGAGGACTTGGAGGATCTGTAAATTATTCTAATATGGGTAAGCAAGGAGGTGGTAATAATCAAGGAGGTGTGGGAGGCCTAGGAGGAGTAGGTACTCCAATACAAGGCGGAAATCCAGGCTTTGATGGAACATTAGGTGGCGGTGGAGGAGGATGTGAGGGAGGAGATATTAAAAATAATCCATCAAGTCCTCCAGTAGATATTAGAGGAGGAGGAGGAGGAGGAGCGGGCATTAATGGGTATCTTTATAATTATCCAATCAATATACCCTCTGGTGCTGGGGGTCAATATAGTGCAGGAGGTAATTATAATAGTGGAGCAGGTGGACTACAAGGATCTGATGGATCGCCTGGAACATATGGTGGAGGTGGGGGCGGTGCAGGTGGAACAGATATGACTCTGCATAGATTTTTGGGAGGAAATGGGGGAGATGGATTAGGATTAATAAAATTTAATTACTAGGGAACAAAAAAGAAACAAAAAAGAACAAAAATAGAAAACAAAAAAATTGATTATAAATTAAATAAGTAATTATAATCAACTACACATAAAATGACAAGCAAAAGCATTCTCTTACCCACATTATCTCTAAAAAATTCTCATCCTCGAGACAAAAATCTCGTATTCGATGAACCCACCCATAAATACACCATCACTACAGATCCATCATCATCATACACTTCAGTCACAACATGGAATCACTCACATTTTCCTCATTTTGATGCCGATGAAATCATTTCAAAAATGATGAAAGGAAAAAATTGGAACGCAGAAAATAAATATTGGGGTAAAACTCCAGAAGAAATTAAAGCAGGATGGACAGCAAATGCACAATCCGTATCAGGCGCTGGAACAGACCTCCATTTTGACATTGAATGTTTTATGAATCAAGATTTATCCCCCAATACCCATTTAAATAAACACATTGATTTATTAGCAAATTATAAAGAAAATTTACAAAGCGGTAAAATTCAGTTACCCAATGACTCTGAAGAATGGCAATATTTCCTCCAATTTGCCAAACAATATCCCGAATTGAAACCATATAGAACAGAATGGATGATTTATCACGAAGACTTAAAGTTAGCTGGATCCATAGATATGGTATATGAATTACCCGACGGAGCATTAATGATTTATGACTGGAAGCGGGCAAAAGAAATATCAAAAACATCCGGTTTTAATCAATACGCATTAACCCCATGTATAGATAATTTACCGAATACAAATTTCTGGCATTACAGCCTTCAATTGAACACATATAAGGCGATATTAGAGGCCAAGTATGATAAAAAGATTACCGATTTATATTTGGTAAGACTTCATCCAAACAATCCAAGAAAATCGTTTGATCTGATTAAGTGCGCGGACTTATCCGCAGAAATTGCCGAGTTATTCGAAGAAAGACGAAAAGAGGTGGAAATGCAAACGATAGAACGCATGCTAGCTAAAACTCTAGGGTACGCTTAAGACCTAACTCCTAACCGGTTCATAGTGCCCTCCAGTCCATTCCAATTCAATCGTCTTGGTACATAGTTCTGAAATAGGTAGAAATTCAATACTACTTTTTTCTCCCCCACGATTATTTCGCACGATAATTCTGAAACTCCATAAATTACATGCACATTGAATTTCAATAGCACCACCCCACGTGCTTTCACTTCGCATACTCTCGATATATTTACTAGCTCCACCAGGACCACTATCAAGCTCTAAAATAACAGCCGTATCTAATCCATCTATAATAGGAGAGTTATTTTGTAGATAATCACATATTTTTTGACGAATGGAATGACTTGATTCATTCGGAATAAAATGATGGAGACTATTGAACAAGCAGCTCATATATGTTATCATAATATATAAAATTTTGCTAAAATTATACTAAAATTATAATGTTATCCAAATGGATTTAAAAATATGACTTTATGATAATTATATTCAAATGAGCCATATGACCTATTCTACGAACTATCCCAATGAAGTATGCGATATCTCTCAGTTTATTTTGGTAGAAAACGTAAGAGAGACGATGTTACCCGATGATGCTCAGGAATGTCCGTGGATGACTATGGAACTAGAAGGAATAAATAAAATAGTACCACGAACAGAACAACCAATCAGCAATGATATTCTTTTCAATATGACGATATATACATTATTTTGTGCTTACATGTACTATAATGCGGAGGAGGGTGGTCGTGCAAGAGCATTTATGCGTTTTGTCTTTCAAGGCATATCATCAAGCATAGTAGATTCAGCAAAATGCGGTGCAAATGTGTTACAAGTTTTATATAAAATTGGTAGTAAAATGTCTCCTAAAAATTTGTTTGATGATAGTGATAAAGAGGAGGGTGAGTATAGTGAGTATAATAGTGATGAGGAAGATAATAGCGATGATGAGGACAATTATAAATTTAAGGAAGCCGAAGAAAGGAAACCTCTACCCAAATATGAAGATAAATATGTAGACCAATATAAAAAATTAGAAGATGTTGAATTATCAAAGGAGAAACTAGATAGTCTTAAAAATTCCATTTTGATGGAAACTACTCCCCTCGGAAATGTGGTCATGTTCTATGACAATTCCAGAGAGACATTTACATTTTATTCGGATAGCACTATTCCTTATCGGTATTTAGAAACGATTGGACGGAAATATGTGGTGATGAATAATTGCAAGAGAATATACGTTGATATGGAGGAGGAGATAAAAGAAGCGAAAGAGATAGTAGATCGAAAAATAGAAGCGGTTATCGCGGCAAAAGAAGCTGCAGAAGCAGGACAAGCAGAATCTGCAAAAGAAGCAGAAATGACCCCTTCTGTTACAACAAGAAGTAAGACGAACGTGTTTGCAAAATTAAAGACATATAATACAAATAATATTAAAATTGATCCAAAAGCGGAATCCGCTGCTGCGAAAAATACGAATGCGAGTGCATCTATGAATGCAAATACAAATACGAATACAAAAAATCAAACGAATAAGGTCGTAAAAGAAAGGGCAAATAGATATTCGTATGAAGGTAAATTGATTAATTTTAATTTTTTAAAAAAGGTGGACAGAAAGGTTGTTGATAAAAATTATGGTATGAGTTTTGCCGAGTTTAAGAAATCGCAGAAGGAAAAGGAAAATAAAAGCTCGTGATAATATAAGTATGTTATTGGCTAGAAAGAGAAAATACTCGCGAAAAAATAAAAAGGGGGGAGAAACGCAAATACCTATACCTGTACCTGCAAATGTAGAAGCAGCACCTGTACACGGGGGCTTATGGGATATAATTACTCCTATCACCAATTTAGTCACAAATGCAGCAATAAAAGGAACAACAACTCTAACAAAAATGGCAGCAGATACTATAGGTGTAGATACAACAAAAAATGAATTATCTGGAGCAATACAACAAGTTACTGAAGTTATAAACAATCCAGAAACACAAAATGTTATGACGGAGACTGCTAAAACATTAGGTAAAGATGCATCTATTTTTGTAGAAGAATTGAAACCATCATTGGATGAATTGGGTGAAAATGTTATCACACTAGCAAAAAAGGAAAGCAAGGCCGGGATTAGTGCCTTAAAGGATGTAACAGAAGAAATTCCTGGTGTTGCTACATTTTATGTATTAAATGATGTAGTAAAAGCAGGTGAAGCAGGCGTAGATGCTGCTGTAAAAACATCTGAAATTATGTCAGATACTATCACAAATACAGAAAATAAAATAGAGGAAATGAAAAAAATGGGAGAATCAAATTTATCATCTTTGTCAAATGCTACAGATAACGTGAAAAAAATGGGCGAGGCAAATTTAAATGCGCTTCAAAAACAAGGGTTAGACGCACAAAAACGGATTGAATCTAGTACAAATGCACTAATAAATACAGATGATTTAAAAAATGCACAATTACAAAAACTAAATAACATGAAAGATCGCATATTAAAAAATCAAGCAATGGTTAACCCTCTAATGGCTGCTGCTGCTGGTGGAAGCAGAAAATATAAAAATAAGAAGTTTTTACGTATATCTAAAACTAGAAAATCGAAAATGTCTTCAAAAACAAAGAGGAATAAACGTGTGCGATTTTCTATCTAAATTATTTGGATTCATTCTTTTCTAACCATGTACGATAACCAGTAGTCCTAGCTATGTTAAATGATGTACCTAAATGACCTTTTGCAATCATATATACCTTTCTCTCAGTTTCATTCAATTGACCTAAATATCGTATAACTTTATCCTTAACATCTTCTGGATAATTTTGGTTAGATTCGGGAGGAAAACTGAGACAAGTTAACTCGTTTGTTGCTGTTGATACTTCTGCTATCATGATAATATATTGTTAATAATATCTACACGGATATTATTAAATCAATTTTTTGTGTAATACAATCAATCAATCAATCAATCAATCAACCAATCAATCAATCAACCAATATATGTGATAAATGCAATAATCTTTTTGTTGTCAAGCCGAACCTCACTCGTATTCATCATTTTTGTTAAACCAGTATCAATAGAATATCCATTGGAAAGTAAAAAAGAAAACAAATCAGGAATCTCGTCATCACCCATCAAACGTCCAGTACCAGCACCAAAACCAACCCCACCATACATATACATTGACCCTAGAGCAAGCGCACAATTATGATTCAATCTTCTACTAGAACTATTATTACCAAATTGAAATGGAGATAAATATGGCATAGTTATGCGTTGTACAAATTGTCCGAGTGGACCTCTCGGTAATAAATTTATAGTAATAATATTTCTATAAGATTGATCATTTTGATTCGAAGTATCCCTATATACTTGTGATGAAAGTACATAAGTAGTTGGATATTTTGCCATGATATATTTACATTTACAATATATTTTTGTAATACTAAAAAAATTGAAATAAAATGATCAAAATAAAAGTATTACACCAACATCAATATATTATAGCGTAAGCTAAACAAACAATCAATCAATCAAAAATAAAATGACACAAGAATTCGAATTAGAGTTAGAAATAGGGTCAAGAATCGGGAGAGAGGAAGAAGCCTCAACAAAAATATGTGCATACACCTCCGCTGACGCTAGAGAGTATAATCAGCAAACAGATGGCCGCGAAGCGACCAGCAGTTTTCCTACAAACATATATCGATACAAATTTACACAATCATTCATGGATGAGCTATATCAATTTTCAAAAATCCATCAATACGACGATAGAAAGAGTTTCAAAGAAGCCTGGTTATTATGGGTAGAAACCAATCTAGATATGATTAACACAGAAATTGTCAGATTAACCGACCTACAATATGACGGAGATATAGTAGATAAAATGTTCAAAAGTGCGCGATATTATTTCAGAAAAAAGAGCACTAAAAAAACAGAACCATGTATTAGGCGCAATTATGTGAGTGTGCAGAAGGATTTATTAGATGAGATGGATGGACATATTGCGGCTAATATTGTTAATGATAATTACAAACCATCTGATGGATTTTCAGAGTTTTGTAATAATAACGTAGATGCATTGAAGAAAGGAGTTGCTCATTTGATGGAGCAAGGAATGAAAGATTCACATGAAATCAAGGATAAGATTAAAAAGACATACAAAAATAGATATTTCATATTTATCACAAACAAGTAGATAAATAGATAAACAAATATATCAATATATAAAATAATACAATAGATGAAGTCCAAAATTCCATCCTATAAATCAACGTTTTATAAGTTTATCAAACCAGATGATGCAGCACCTGCAACAATAAATGGCGTTTATGAGTATAAAAATGTTATAAAACCTCTTTCTTTTTTTTCCATCAATGAAATATATGTCTCGAAATATATCGTGAATATACCCAACTATTTTTTATATTTCATACCCATATTGAAGAGTACAACTATTACTCTACCAACATTGGCACAACAAGAACAAACACAAAAACTACTTATTTACACACGCGACTTAGATAGTGACAATAATTTCTATCAAATGTTTAACAATCTTGGTAAAGGTAGTGGATGCAATGAAGTTGTGGGCCAAGTTGTAACACCAGAAGACATAACACTAACAAAGGGTTCAAACAATATCGGTAAAAGTAGTAGTAATAGTAAAAAAGGCATTATACGTATAATAGATAGTTATAAATATTTATTACACATCATACACATTCTTAATACTTATCAGATAGTTCATCTAAATATCATTCCAAACAATATCCTATTTAATTCAGATAACAATCCGATATTATCAAACTTTACTAACTCTTTTCACTTTCCATCTTTGAATGAAGAGAGAAAAAGTAATCTATTTAAATCATATATTCCTAAAAACCAAAACCAAAATCAAAGCAACATATTTTATACACAACCACTAGAAGTATATGTAATAAGTTTTTTGGAAAATCAATCAAATAATAGCAGTTTATCATTATCCAATATTGAATTATTGTGTTCCAATTTCACAACCCTTTCATTTTCATCTCTAAGCATATTTTCAGAAACTTATATAAAAGAATATAAAGAACAGGCAGTTTTCTCTCTTCGATGTTATATTAATAAACCAAAAGAGTATGTCGTAAATGAACTTCTGAAGAATAGTAGTACTTGGGATAACTATAGTTTGAGTATGTTATATTTACACCTTCTGAACTTTCATTTTGTAGGTGCAGGTGAAAACCATATGAACAACAAGTTTATTATCAGCTTCTCTCAAATATTGATGAATAATATTCATGCAGAGGCATCTTATAGATGTTCTCCTAGTCAAACATTGGAGTTGTTCGAAGAGGCGTTATATAGCATAGATGCCCGGACTATTGCTAGCATAGCATAGCATAATATAGTATTTCGGTAACACTATATTATATGATTGATTGTGATTTATTTACGAGCCTTTCGTGTACCCTTCTTGGACTTCTTGGACTTTTTCGATTTTCTCGATTTTCTCGATTTTCTCGATTTTTTTGAAGGGGAAGGTGCCACAGCTTCTTCGACCGCCGCTTCCGCACCAACAACTTTTGATGCGGTTTTCTTATATAATTTGGCAGCATCCTTCATGGCATCCTTAAATTTATAATTAGGCTTTCCTGCAGCAATGCCTTTTTTATACGTAGAAGTAACTAGATCAGTCCAAGCGGTCATCTTATATAGTTAAATGAGAAAATATATGAATACTAGATTATATTTCTAAACAACGCATAAGAAAAGTAAAAAAATTGAAGTAAAATTAAAAGGTTATAAAATAGTATAAACATTACCATTCAATTTAAAATGATATTTACCCGATATTTATATTTACAAGACGAAGTTAAGATAGCATTGATGGTATCATTACTTAATAAAAACAATGCTAGTATATTTTGGGCATATGAATTATACTATTCTGGGTTTGAAAAGGAGCTATTTAAGCTGTTGTGGAAAATATATTATGCATTTTACTACACATTAAACCCCGCATTTCAACAATATTTCATAAAAAAACACAAAGATTGGCTAAAGATGGGTGCATCCATAGAACGAGATAAATTTATATCTATCATAGTCAACAATTTATTGATTCGACCATTCAACTTAGATGTGTTTATGCTAAGGCAAACAACAAAATCGGAGAAATCAAAAACAACAAATAACTCTGTTTTCCTACAAATGTTACAAAAAAATGAATATGTTAATGTTGCCGAATATATATTACATCAATGCCCTGTGGATAAATTAGTAGATACCTTAAATAGTGTTGTTGGCTATTTTATAAGCAAAAATGTGTCATTGGATAAAACCAAGATCATGAAGAATTACATATCGGTAACAAGATTATCATTAGTAGATATACGAGTACTACTATTGTCGAATATAATGCTTTATTATTCACTTGAAGCAGGGCTAACTATGGGTAAAAAATTGTATATAATAGTTGATCCTAGTGATATCGTAATGTATGAAACCATAACTACCAATGATAAGTTAGCTGCTCGCGACATTTTACCAATAGCGTGTATGTATAATATAGACGAACATCAATGTTTGAGTTTATTCAATACAGATAGAAATAATTTGGAGGAAAACGGAAATGAGCGAAACGAATCGAAGTTTTCTGATTATACTCCGGAGCGCAAGCGGAGGAGTATACAGGAAATGTATTGGTATCATTGGGAATATTATGCATCCTTCTCTCCTATTTGGCTAGATAGAATCGCAAAATACAAGGGTGTATTGAATCATATAGACAAAAAGGTAGAATTCATAGATTATGCACATATGGAAGAATTTTATGATCAATTTGGATATGAACCAGATGAACAAAAGAGAGAAATACAAGAAAAAAACATTCAACCGATAAAAAATATTAGAACGTGGTCCAGTTTTTATGAAGAGTTCAAACACAATAGTCTCTTGTGTTGTCAGCCTGAGCCACTACGAAGTGTGGTGAAGGCGTAAATTAAATAATTTTCGTTTTATACGTGGAAACTTCCACTTTACCAGCAACATTGGTTTTTGCAACATTTTCAAGTAAAGTATATATTATTTCAAGGTCTTTTTCAGACGCATATCTGGAATATTTTTTACATAAAACAGCGCCTTGTGTAACGATATATTTTATATTTTTTTTATTTGTACCATCTGGTATTACTGCTACTACATGACAAGAAGATCGTCCGCCTCCGACATGAAACCATAAATCACCTGCAGAACCATTATCAATAATAGTATCATTGTCCGCTGCATTTTCACCAACATTAAATTCCACCTCCTCCTTCAATGCATCAATATATATCATATGAGTCTTCATTTCCAATTATACGTTGTAGTTGCAGATAATAATGAGTGTATTTTTATTTCAATTTTATTGTGTGGAGGAAAACGCAGACACTGCGCAAGTGGCATAACAACGTAGCGACTCGAAGTTTTCTGATTATATTCCGAAGGCGCCAGCCGAAGGAATATGAAGAAAAACACAAGCAGAAAGAATATACAAATAAAATTGAAATGAAAATATCATAATAAAATAATACTAACTTATACAAACAACCCTAAAATGGTTAGAAATCTTAAAGGTGGTAGCGGTGCGAAAGGACAAGCAAGAAAACACACTAGCACCGGATCAAGTGCTTTAATAAAGACCCGTCTAGCAGTAGAAGAGGGTGAATTATATGCCCAAGTTACAAAAAATATGGGAAATGGAATGTGTCATGTTTTATGTCAAGATGATAAAACAAGACTCTGTTTCATTAGAGGTAAATTTCGTGGAAGAAGTAAACGTGATAATATGATCTCCAATGGAAAGTGGGTATTAATAGGATTGCGTGATTACGAATCAGAGAAAAAAGATAAATTAGATAATTGTGATCTATTAGAGGTGTATTTAGACCAAGATAAAGATAAATTAAGATCACGTGCAACTCATATAAATTGGACGAAATTCTTGGAAAATGATAGTGCGAACTCATTTACACCAGCAGAAGACGGCGTACGATTTACAGATGAACGCGAGGATGACTATAATACTTTGATGGATAGTATTTCAAAAGCTCCAGCGAATTCATTAAAATTAAGTTCTGCGAGTGCTATAAAATCAACCTCATTAGTCGTAGAAAAAGAGGAAGCTGATGTAGATGTAGATATCGATGATATTTAGATCATATAACGCAACTCTAGAAAATTTATAAATTTTATGTTATACTTGAGAAGTATAAAATAAAAAAAACAACTCCACTTATATACTCTGGGGCATTAGCCGAGGAGTATATAAGTGGTTATTTTTTTTGTAAAGTGTAAAACAAATCCAATACCCACACCAAAGCGGGTAAAGGTCATGATATTTACACATATATTCCTAATGCTCTATAGCATTATGATATTTTGCGATCTCCTGTAAATGATATAGGTGTTTTGAAGTAAATTTTTGTAAGTATATGAAAAGTTTGCTGTTAGGAGACAATATAACTATATATTATCCTTTAAACCCTTTGCGATTTAAATGCACATAAAATGTAGGAATAGAATTATTATATAATATTATTATATAGAATGTCGTATTCTTTGAGAAAACGAAGAAGAATAAGTAAAATAGCCAAAAGAAAATACAATAAAACTCGTAGATGTAAAAAAAGTAGAAAACAACATGGTGGAAGTAATTTTATACTAAAAATTGAGGGACTTTTAAACAATTTTAATTTTTATACAGAACGTGAAAAAAATACATTAATGAAGAAACTGATCTCAACTCAATGGCGGTATGAAGAGAACCCCCGTTATAAAAACATATTAATTAACAAACTTAATCTCGCATTAAATTCTACAGATTCAACACCGGATGAAAAAAAAATTTTCATTTATAAATTATTTGATTTTTGGGTACACCCCGAGAGATATCATCAAGTAGCCTCAAATCAATAAATAATAAATATAATAGAAATAGTTATATTCCCCATTATTTTTTATATAATCATGGTATTATGGAAACATATTCCTCCACCGATGTTCCTCCAAACTTATGTCATGTTCCTGTGTCTATCGGTGAATTATTTGATAAATATACTATTTTACAAATCAAAAAAGAGAGAATTACGCATGAACAGAAATTGAGCATGGTAGAAAAAGAATTAGCATATTTAAAAACATATATAGACAAGTATCCTCTAGAACCAGAGTTAGTGAATGAATTAAAGGAAATAAACGAAGAGCTTTGGGTAATTGAAGATCAAATAAGAGAGAAAGAAAAACGTTGTGAATTTGATGAAGAATTTATAGAGTTAGCTAGACGTGTTTATATAACAAATGACAAAAGAAGCGAAACAAAAAATAAAATTAATTCAATATTAAAATCCGAATTAATGGATATAAAAAGTTATTCACAATATTAGATTATGGATGAAATAGAGCGGTATACAAAAATAATAGAAACTAATCCGGCAAATGTAAATAAATATTTACAAGAATTGGGCGCAATATATGAAACCCAAAAAAAGTATTATGATGCAGTTGCATGCTATGTTAAAATATTAAAAACAGAAAAAACAAATTCATCTACCATTTGTATAATAACAAACCAAATAGGAGTATGTTATAGTAATATAAATCAATTTAAATTAGCCATACATTATTTCAATAAAGTTTTAAAAATAAAAGAAATCCCTCAGGTGTATTCTAGCATAGGAATATGTAGTATAAATTTAAAAGATTATAAAGCAGGAGAAATAAGTTTATTAAAATCATATGAGATGGATAATATGAATAATCAAACGAATAGTTTGTTGGGACAATTATATTATTATACAAAAAAATATGATAAATCTATAAAATATTATAGAAAGGCAATAAATAAAGAGGATGATCCAAATAAATTATATACATTATCATTTAATTATTTGTCAAAAAAAGATTTTAAAACCGGGTTCGAGTTATACGAAAATAGGTTGGCTCACAATAATATAAATAAGCAGACAAATGTAAATGAAAGGTTAGATGTTCCGTTAGCATACTGGAATGGTAGAGATAAATGTAGCAAATTATTACTTTTGGCGGAACAAGGATTAGGTGATAATATTCAATATTATAGATTTATTATTGAGTTGTCGGAAAAATATCCAACCATGAAAATAACCTATTTTTGCAAAAAAGAATTAGCTCACATTTTCACCACGTATAATAATATTGAAATTATACATAACATACTTTTATCTAATAATGGATTTGATTATGATTACAAGTTATATATTATGTCCTTGCCAAAAATATTAAAATTGATCACTATTGTTCCTAATAAAATAAATTATATTAAAACACATGAAGATAAGTTAACTTTATGGAAGGATAAAACGAGTTCATTAAAAAAATATAAAGTCGGATTTGTTTATAATGGATTAGTACTATCCTATGTAGAAAAAAACATACCTTTAAAAGAATTTGAAATCTTTTGCGATCTAGATATAGAATTAATTTGTCTTCATAGAAAAGGTGAATTAGAACCTGATTTAAATAATGTTAGTTTTAAAGACAGAATAACTCATTATGATATTGATATTGAAAAACCATTTGAAGATACTATTCATTTATTACAAAATTTAGATCTATTAATTAGTATTGATACCTATATAGTTCACCTAGCAGGCGTGTTAAATGTTAAAACGTGGTTGTTGTTGGGTATTTCGGATTGGCGTTGGTCAGATGATGAATCTACGACGTATTGGTATGATTCAGTCGAACTAATAAGGGCAAAAGAAGGAGCTGACCTGAAAGACGTATTACAAGTAGTAAAAACTAAATTGAGCGATCAACTTACATCCAATAGATCCATAGACAATATATAGTAAACTTACTTAGAGTAATAGTTTTATATTATATTATCAGACAACACACTCACACTCACACCTAATAAACTTATAATAAACTATAATATTATGAATATTTTCAAGGCACCCCAACCAAATACTACCACAGATCAAAGATCTTCTTATTTTAAGCCATATAATGCGCCAGACAAAAACAAGGCGAAGGCATTCAATATGATGGAAAAAGATTTTCCAGATTTTATTGCAAATAATACCATATCCATGAAATCAGATAATGACTTACAATCATTAAGTTATATGAAAGCTTCTACCCAAGAAATCATCATTCTAGAAAGTAATGAAATAAAATTAGATCCAGGATGGATAAGTTTATCTTACGATAGTAATCGTAATTTAGTAACGAAACCATCATCCAATAATGTATTAAAAGAAGGCTCCGATAATTTATCTCTAGAAGAATATAGTAGGCATGCAAATTATATATTTGATGGAATCACTCGTAAATGGGAACTATACAAAGAAAATTTCATAGAATTATATGGCATAGAAGAATACGATAGGATATATTTAAAGATTATAATTCACGAGGAAGAAGAGATGGAGGAAGAAGAAGTATATGACAACTATTATGAATATGAATATGGGTACGATAATTACTAACAGAATAGAGTAAAACGTAGTCGAATGAATATAAGTTTAATTTAATAATGTATTATAAATTTACAATATAATACATTAGTTACGATGAATGAAGAATGGGAAAAAGAATGGGAAGAAGATACTATTTTAGACAGCAAATGGATTGAAGATTTTCAATCACAAGATAAAAAGTATGAAAAATATTATAAGGACGATTTACATCACATTAAACTACATTGCATTTATATAAACGCAAATAATGAGATAGAAAGAATCAAAAAAGAAGAGGTACATTTGAGATCACCCAATTATATTTCTAGAGAAGAAATAATTGGAATACTAAAACGGAACAGCATAATCAATAACCAAAGATACTCCGTTTTGTCCATATTAAAATATAACATTGATATTGAACCATCTGACGTACAATTTTTTTTAATGGATAAGGATAGTGGTAGTGGTAGTAATAGTAGCAGTAATACCTTTCTAACATCTATAAAAAACATTGATGCTATACCATTAAATCAATCCATAAACATGTTTTCCAATCTGAATAATTTACTCGTCATTTATAATGAAAAGGTGATGCTAACAAACAACAATAACAACACCATCACCCAACACCATAATAATACAACAAAAAAAATATATATTAACCCCGTATATCGTAACAAAAAACACAATAAAACACAAAGAGTAACATTAACCTTATAGAAACAACTTAAAGCAAAACCTAAATAAATATATATCATAACCTTGATAAATGGCAGCACTAATAAACGCTCTTGACATGCAAACCCCGAAACAAATTGGAGAGAACGGACATATTGAATATACTTGGTCGAATAGTAATTTGAAAGAAAAAATCACTCAATTTCATTTCCAAGTGACCCGAACAGATGAATCTACTATTGAATCACTATCGAAAGTCCTCCGGCAAATTTTGACCAGATTACAAAAGGGGTTGTTATCAAATAAAGCCGAGAGCCAAGAGCTACTCTCAATATTATATAAAATGATCGGACACACACGAGACATTGTTAATGGTAAGGGCGAATATGCTCTATCCTATATGATGATCGTTGTGTGGTACGATTTTTTCCCTGAACTAGCCATGTTCGCATTAGAAAAATTTGTGTCATTTACAAATGACAATGACATTGAAAATTTATCAGAGCACCCATATGGATCATGGAAGGACATTAAATATTTTTGCAACTATTGTAAATCACAATTTATGCCAGTAAGTCATCCATTAATTCAATATGCATTCAGCTTATTGAATAATCAAATTGCCAAAGATGCATCAACCCCTTCTACCACCCCAAAATCATTGGCCTCAAAGTGGACTCCTAGAGAAAAATCGACAAAATTCGGTTGGATTTTTCAAGAATTGGCATTGATTTATTTCGGTAACTACCTTGAAACCGCTACTACTCCAGATAAGTTTGATAGAGCCGTACTTAAATGCAAGATGGATTATCGAAAGGTTTTGGCATCCCTCAATAAGCAGTTAAAGACTACACAAATTGATCAATGTGCAAATACCTGGCAAAATATTGATCATTCCAAGACCACTTCTATTACCATTAGCAAACAGAAACAAGCATTTTTGAATGTCAAAAAGGATGGAAGTCAAAGGAGCGAGGCGATTGATCGCATTATTTGCGCGGATAAATTTAAAGAACGTATTAACAAGGCTGCTGCGGGAGAATGTGAAATGAAAGGTTTGCGAGTAGGTTTGGAACTTTTTACTATTCAAGCAATTGAATTAATTGAACGCAAAAATGAGCATAAGGACCAAGACGACTACCAAATAGAGATGGACTTATTAAACGCGCAGTGGCTCAACAATGCAAAACAAACAGAATCACTTAAGGATATGATTGCAATGGTTGATTTTTCTGGGTCCATGGATGGACCACCCAAACATTGTGCATATGCAATGGGATGTCGTGTGGCAGAGAAATCTCGACTAGGTAAACGAGTGATGTCTTTCTGCAGCAACCCTACATGGCATAATCTGGAGGATTGTAATAATTTTACAGATATGGTTGAACGTTTACAAGAAGGGGAATGTGGGTATTCCACCAATTTTTACTTGGCTCTAGATCGTATTCTTGACGCTATTATCGAGATGAAGCTTACTCCGGCCGATGTATCCAATTTAACATTGGCTGTTTTTTCGGATATGCAAATCAATGAGTCCGGCGGTGATGATGCTCCTCCTCCTAATATGGGTACTATATATGATGTAATGAAACTAAAATATGCTGCTGCTGGAAACCGCTTATACGGAATTCCATTTGATCCTCCACCTATGCTTTTTTGGAATCTTAGATCTACTGACGGATTTCCAGCTATGTCATCACAACCGAATGTCTCGATGATGTCGGGATTTAGTCCAGCACTCCTGAACCATTTTTGTGAAAATGGTTTGCAAGCATTCGAATCTTGTAGTCCATGGTCCACATTAGTCACTATGTTGGAACATTCCAGATATAAGTGTTTAGAAGAAAAAGTTTGGAGCATGGTGTGGAGGGAAACGAAGGGTTTCCTTAAATAATCCTCTTAATCTTAATAAACGGCAGCAATTTACTCTTGAATAATTTCACATACAATTTATCATTCGTGAAAAAAATATTAGAATCTTTTAATGCAAAATGTGACGTCATATTTATAGCAACTATACCCGAATTAACTATTTTCAAAAAACAATCCTGACTAGTAAATTTACCAACCAATTCTAATTCCGCATGTCTTACCAATGACTCATAATCATGTATCAAATGCTTTTTATTATTTATCAAATGTGTCAATCGAAAACAAGCATCACTTTTTACTCCAAATAAATACGACTGATAATGATATTTTATTTGCGTACTATTATTGTACCCATATAAATCCACATTTCGATGTGTCATCAAGTTATAAAAATGAAAAATCGATGCTTTAATGATAATAGAATCATTTGTAAACACCACATAATCATAACTTTTATAGTCATAATTATTTAAAATATAATTCCATTTTCCAAAATCCATCAATTTATCATTCGGGATCATATAATGCGCCTTCAATCGACTACTGATTTTGTCCTTCAATACATCACCATATTTTACACCTACACTATCAATCACAATAACATCATTCGAAGGAAATAACAAATACATCAAATTGTTTAATGTAGCATTCAATTTAATCTCACTATCCGTATTACATGCAACAATAGTCAAATATTTTTTAGAATTATTCGAAGGAGGATAACTATTCATATTCATAAGCGCTATCGAATTTTGTACGAAAATAGAGGATTTGGACGAAGTTTTATGAATGTTCATGTGATATATATTTATCGACGCACAATTAAATTTAAAATTGAAGCGCAAATTAATGAAGTAACAAACCAAACAAACAACCCAAATAAACCAATATGGACCATATTCCTATAGTCACTAGCAGATTTAATAATAATACGTGGGCAGAAAATATAGAATATCGATTAAAGAGTAAAGATGGCGGGTGTATTTATGGCGCACCTCTAAAAATGACGGATAAAATATCAGGAAATGCATTAGTATTTGTCGTCGAGATGAACAACGAAACAAACAAAATAGAAGGTGTAGGATTAATACGAAATATAATTCAATTCGATAAATATTATAAAGTATACCAAACAGGAAACTATAATCGTTATGTTTATAAGAGCGAGTACAGAATAGGGAGAGAAGAACTAAAACAATATAATCCCGAATTAATCAGTATATTAGACTACATTTTATTCAAAGAAAAAACCCATCTAAAGCGAGGTTCCGGATTTACCATGATTCCAGATAAGTTATTAAAGCATAAAAAATGTGGAGGATTACACTTGAATCAAGAATTAAAAACGATATTCCAAAGGCATTATCCTAATAGCACAGATACATCGGACATAGAAAAGAGAACTAAAAATTAGTCACTTATCCAAATAAATGCATAAAAGTATATTATAAATTATCTATATTATCTATAATATACGCACTAATGACAAACATTGACACAAATATAGACAATTATACCATAGCAGAATTATTGCTTATTTTAGATATTGATACACCAACCTCTGATAATGTGGATAAAGCAACAAACGCATATATATCTAGATTTGAAGCAGAAAACAATAACGAAATGGTGAATTTTTTTATGGATATGCAGAATAAATTAGAGCAATACGTGGATGATTTAGAGACAAGCGACGATCCCGCTGAAATGCAGGGGGCAAAAGAACAAACTGCTAATTGGTGGGCAAATCAAGCATTAAAACAATCATCACAAGTTCAAAACGACAAAATTACCGATCGTGTTCAGAAAATAGACGTATATAATGACAATCATTTACCCATGAAACGAGAGCAATTAGGTGTAAACAATGTCAAATCTATTGACGTAGCCCAAGATTCATTGAATCCTAATTTAGAGAACACCACTACACGTCTGATAAATCTAGATAGTCAATATAGACAATCTTCTGTAGAAACGGATTTATCCACTGATTATACATTGGATTTAACAGAACCTTTGTTGAATACTCTTTCTCTCAAGTTATACTCATATCAAATTCCTTATAGCTGGTATGCAGTAGATGCCTATAATGGCACGAATTGTTTCTGGATAGTGTTTTTAGATGCCTCGGGAGATCCCTATTTTTTTACTGACGCAAATGGCCTTAGCAAACCGGGTGTAAATATATCGATTGAATCAGGAAATTATGATATGAATTCTTTTACGACGGCTATAAATACGTCCCTCAAATCAGCCGGGTTTACGACGATACCTGATGCATCCTTATCTAGTTACCCTGTGAGCATTAGCGGGGCTAGTGGAAAAATGACTATGAATCTATGGGGGCTCACTTTTACAAACCCCTATGCTGCTACACAAACCGCAAACGTAGATGCGTCTACCAATATCGTATTTTTTGATCCAACCGCGTCCCTAACGTGCTTTTTAGGATGCTCTCAACAACTCAATATTAATCAAACATTGGGTTGGATAATGGGGTACAGAGTTCCGTATATACAGGTTGATCCATCCGGTAATAAAGCACCGGCAGTAGTCGATTTATATGGTCCCAAATATTTGATATTGGCGATTGATGATTATAATCAAAATCACATTAATAATGGGTTAATCGGTATTGCAGAACCATCAAAATCTATCAAACTACCATCGTATTATACACCTGATATGCCGTATACATGCACACGAGCCAATCCTATCCCATCGGTAAGCAGTGCGTCTGGAATACTATATTCAGACAAACTAAATGCCACATATGCAGCAGTACCACAAGTATTACCTAGCGCTCCTAGGACATTAACGCAATCACAAATATATAGTATTAATGAAATCATGAAAAATAACGAAAAATCATATAATTATCGATTATCGTCTCCTACAACAACAGATACCTTTGCACTGATTCCGGTAAAAGGGGGTGGATTAAGTACGGGGAATGTATATGTGGAATTTGGTGGATCATTACAAGATAATAAACGCGTCTATTTTGGACCCGTAAACATTGAACGTATGCGCATAACCTTGTATGATGATAAGGGGAATGTGTTGAATTTAAATGGAGGAGACTGGAGCGTAACTCTAATGAGCGAAAATTTGTATCAATATTAGATAGACAATCCAAACAAAAAATATATTTGTATAATATATATAACAAATGGATATGATTATAAAAGCGGTAGATTTATGTGGTTTTTTCGGACCACCTATATTATTCTCAAGCTCCCTCTATTTTTTATATAAAAAATCATCCTTATTGAATATTTATTTACTCGGGTTTACCATTAACATGTTAATCAACTTTGTAGTAAAAGGATTTTTAAAATATCCGAGACCTTCTGAAGATATTCATATCTTCAACGCCCTCGTAAATAGCGGAAAACGAATCGGTTTCGACCGATATGGTATGCCATCAGCTCATGCACAAAACGTATTATATTCAACCATTTACATTTATTTTGCATTAAAAGATGTGAAAATAACCATTTTCTATGCCATTATCTCTCTATTAACCATGTATCAACGAATAAAATACAAAAATCATTCAGTAATACAAGTGATAGTGGGTGCTATCATGGGAGCCCTTATAGGCTATAGTTTTTATATATATGCAAGGAAAACTATTACGGGTAAATTGAAAGGTCGAGAAGATGATAATGCGCCAATATAATGATATACACTAGATCCTAGTCCTCGTATCGATCAATCGATAACTTGAATTAGCTATAGTTTTTGGATGGATTATTCTACCACCCGCATTAGAAATCTGTGTGGCCGTTATATTTGCCTCTTCATTTAATGAATGTAACAATTCCTTACCATATTTTCCATCAAACCCATAAATAACGGAATTGTCTATTTGGGTCCAAACATCTGGATAACTTTCCGACCATCGAAATTGAATATTTACACTATCATATCCAGTACTATCATATCCATAACTATTATTAACCATGGGGGTAAGTTGAGGATAAAATCCGTCACCTAATTCTTTCTCATATGTATCAAAATACATTTTACGCACAAGGACTATTTCCCGTGCTACACACATCGGTTTTGGATTCGGGTTTTGTGGTTGTAATATGGTTATATGACCTGGAACGGGTATGCTGTGAGCCGTAGACACTGCGCAGTGTGTCGAAGGTGAGTGATTGGGACCAGAATGACCAGAATCATCATCATCAGATAACATATAATGTATGTTATATGTTATTTATTTTTATATCATATTTGGATAATAAATGCTCCTGCTTTATCTACTACCTCTTCGTTTTTTCATCGTTTTATTTTTTAATCCAGGCATCTTAATAGGTCCAGTTAATTTTACTCTTTCGTTCAATATAGGATATTTATAAGAAATAAAACAAATGGTCGCAAAGACTGTTCCATGCAACTCTTTGATATGAAGCTCTTCATAAACATACTTTTTACCAGGATGAATTATGTATCCCTTATCCGTTATATTATCTTTGTACATTTGCGTCTCCCCCTTAATATTCCCATATCCACGACGTTTAATCATACCTGCTATCGATTGACCCAAACTATCTTCAGATACCTTACGACTACCAGATCCAGAATATTCGCATGCAAAACTACCTAAATATTTTCCATTGGGATCAATTATACTTGTGGTCATAACCGCGGCAGAAATAGTTTCCCCCCTTTTACCATTCGTTTGTGCCATAATGCATTCCAACACCTCACCCCAATTTAATCGCTTTAACCCTTCTTCGTGTGTTATTTCTTTCGCCCCTGTGGGAATAACACTTGTATATAAAACTATGTTCGCGTCCTCAATACCTGCATCATTCAATGCAGCATCATATGAACCCGTTTCATATGGTAACCCTTTTGATCCTACTGAAGATTCACCTTTTCCAGTAGTAATAAAATATTCATATGGAACTCTATTACCTAACAATTTATATGCCATTTATATATATATATTATTAGACATATTTATTTTATTCCTACTATTTTGTGCTATTTTGTGCTATTTTCACAATCTAAAAAATGCCCCAAATAAATTTCATGATCCGAAGTAGTTGTATGTACTAAAGAATATTGATCCGCACATGTTGGATCCTCCCCTGAAGATGCACTACACATCCTAAGTAACCCGTCTTTTTCTTCGAACACCTCCCTACATGAATGTACGTAACCCATTTCTAAAGGAGGTACATGTGGAACTATGTCTGTATTATGTGTGAATCGCCATAATTTGTTTTCCCCTATAATGGTGTTTACAAATGCGGCATATTTTGCATCTCCTATACGGGGTTGTCCAAAATTATATATCGATAGCGACGATAATAATGTGCTATTTATGGATGTAGTCGCTTTTAATTCCATAGCTATAAGCTGCCCGACGGCCGCACCCAATGAATGCGATGTGACGATAATATTGTCATACCTATATTTCTTATTGAGAATTTTAACTATATCGATCACCTGTGATTTTAATGAAGTGGTTGCTCCATAGAACCCTTTGTGAACAGCACAATTACATTCAGGGTACGTTACATATGGTGTTTTCAACACTTTGAAATCGTCTAACCAATTTCGAACAGAAGAAGAACCGCGAAATGTGATATAGATGGATTTTGTAGAAGGTAATACACCTACAAACCCTTGTAAATCTGATTTGGGATCATATAGAATAGATTCCACTATAAATCCGGTAGCAGGACCAGATAAAACCATTGTTTTATAATTTTCTTTATTACAATAAGAAGCCCCGCTTAACCATACTGCGGTATTGGCAATATCTAGTGAATATGCTGATAGTGTCGTAGCAGCAGTAGTTATAAGTGTATATGCACAAAATAGTCGAAAGATTATAAAGTACATTTATGTATATTGGGATAAAAATATATAAAAAAATGAATATTGTGGAAGAAAACGGAGATAATGCGCAAGTGGCGCACCGAACCGAAGTTTCCCGAATTATATTCTGAAGGCGTTAGCCGAAGGATTATGATACCAGTCGAAGGTATATAATTATTTGGTGATAGTTTTATGAATTAGTTCTATTTCATTTTCGGATAAATTGTATAACTTATATATCGTCTCATCACTTGTAATGCCTACTAAACTTATCTCTTTCATATTTTGTATTACAACATCTCTTCCATGAATATTATCAGTCATAGTAATTAAATTTAAATATTTTATTAATTTGGAATTTATCAATGTAACAAACCCATTATACTTTTCTTTCGTATCGCACAATAAATATATCATATTGTCAGACAAGTTGTATTGACCAAGCTCGTCATGAGAAGGCATAAGATATCCTCCTGTACACATTACCACCTTAGGTATTCCATGTTCATTCATTAAATGTTTGTTGTAATAAACATCACCTGGAAATGGAGTTGATTTATTAATTTTATCAATAATAGGATATTTATAACTATCAACATTTTCGCGCGAAATATCACCATTCACAATATGAGTCGTTCTAATTCTTTGTAGTGTTTGTTTATTATTTATGTTATAAGTTGCTTTTTTAATATCAAATGTTGTATGTAATTTAGATATAATGTTAGAACATTTATTTAATATATTAAAATCAATATTTGACAAACATAAAGGTAGTTCTTGTTTTTCGCAAATGGTTATTTCATCCGTTTCAATTTGTTTGTTTCGTAAGAATTCTACTTTTGTTTTACATGAAGTAACTATATTATTTTTGATCAAGAAATAAGCAAAATATGTACTAATTCCTTTAAAATGTCTATTTGCTGTATTTAAAGATAAATATAATATTTCATAAAAATTGTCTATGTATTTTCTATTCTTATCCTTGTTGGTAATATAATTTTTTATATTAGTTGGAGTAACAAACAATAGGTATCCATTTTTTTTTAAAATACTTAATGAATATTTGATAAATTCCAAATATAATTTATTATCGCCTGTAGCATTTGCATCTTGATATGGTGGATTGCCAATAACAGCATCAAAATTAGTAATATGCCATTTATCTTCAATATTTAATTCAAGAGTATTTCCAGTATGGAAATTAAACTCATAATCTAATTCATCTAATCCACAATAGCTTTGAACATGACATTTCATTATTTCTGTAGTGATGAAAACATTTAACGCAGTTAGATCCGCATAGTAAATACACTCAGTCATAATAACACGACATCTTTCAATTTCATCAGGATACATCTCTTTAAGACCTTTATAAAATTTATCAAATATTCCCAATACGAAATTTCCTTTACCACAACAAGGCTCAAATACTTTTTTAGGTGTTTTCCAAAACTCTTCTGATATTGTGTTGAGCATTTCATCTACAAGTTTAATTGGTGTAGGAACTTCAGCGTACTTCTTTTTTTCATCAATCGTAGGTATAAAATGTTTTTCAATTAACTCACGCAACTTATTAGCAGGTGCTATGCTGTAAATCTCGCGAATGTTATTAACAATTTCGACATTATTATCAATAATATTGTTCATTATATTTATTATAATACTATAATTGTCATTATTTAATTCAATTTTTTTGTCTTTTAATAATGAAATCATTAAATTCTTTGTTTTTTCACTTGTAAATATTTCTTTGAAATCAAATAACTTATATGACATGGAGATTAGTGCTAATAATGGAAACAAGAAACTTTTACACATTTCATAAGTTTGATTAATCAATAGTTCAATTTTAGCAGTTTCTACTTCATTTAACTTAGTTACATCTTCCTTTTTATTACCAATATCATAAGGAGCGTCAATTTTAACTTTTGTTTTATCACCCTTAGGACAATCTTGTTGTTCCCCTTCTAAATCTTCATTAAATTTTTTAAGTTGACCTTTTTGAAAATCTGTTCTTATAAACTCACGCATATCATCATCACAAATTAAATTTTCTAAGAAAGGGGTATCGTCAATTTCTTTCATCATATTTTCTGCTTCTTTTTGGTAGTAAGACATTATTTCAATAGTTGTCAATTTTCCGTTATTAATTTGTTGTGGATCAAATAAGAATACGTTGTGTTCAAATAAATAATATAATATTTCTGCGTTTGTTTTTGTTGTTTTTGTATTTCTTCTATGTTTTTGAATGATATCGATCAAATACAAATAGGTTCTTTGAATATTCATATCTACATTTATTCCTATAGTTTTACCCTCCATCTCAGTTAAAGCTCTTGAAAATCGTTGTTTTTGGTTGTCTAGATTATGTCCGTCATCTAATGATATTGTAACATCACAATCTTTATATGTAATACCAACACTCCCCTTATTTCCTAATAATAAAATGCAGCCCTTTTTATTTTCTGATTTTGTTTTAATCATATAATCTTCAATTTCTTTATTATATTCTTTTTCATTAATATTATTTGAGTTATCAGATGAGTTTGAAAATTCAATATTATAATCACCCCACAAATCATGTGTTTCTAAAAATTGTTTGAGAGTTTTTTGCAATAATGATATAGTATTATTTCTTGTATGAGTAGGAAGATACACAATAAATAATAATGGATTTTGTATTGTTGATTTTCTTGAACCACGGCTAGTTTGTGTATTTTCAATTTGTTTCATAATAGTATTTCTCATTCTTTGTGTTGAAATAATATAATCAAATAACTCTTTTAATATATCAATCCCATCAGTAGTTTTACATAATTCAAATTCCATAGCATATTCCACTTCACCTTTTTCGTTAATAATTTGTTTTAATGCAAACAACGACCCCCAATTATAACCGAAATTAGTACCATATTTGGTGTTGTATGCGTTTATTTCGTTAATTAATGCTTGAGGGATAGAATGTTTCATTAATACTTGAGTAGGATGTTTTGAGTAATCCTTATCTAGAATTTCATTTTCAAAACACTCCGTAAAGGTATTTCCATGACGATTAACCATATACTTAATAATGTCTTCTCTATTTTTTACTATTGGTTTTATCAGTTCTTTCATAAATGCTTCATCTTCAATTTCCCATTCATATATACAAGAATTATGAATACCATAATATTTTTTTGTTTTGTCTGCTGTTCCTGACGCAAATATTTTTATCTTTATGTTTTTACGTAATTCTTCTACATCACCATCCACTTCTAAAATTTCAGTTTTGGTTTTATCAGTTGATGATCCTTGATGTGCTTCGTCAGTAATAATTGCATCAAACCCAATTTTTTTAAGAATATCCTTTTTTTTGCTTTTTCCGTCTGCTTTAAGATATTGAACGCTACAAAATACAATACCATTAAAAGTTTCATCAATAGTGTCAAATTCATCCTGTAATTTATAATTAATATTCTTAAAATCAACCCACATATCAAGGTCTTTAACAAAATTATTAATAGTTGCTGGAACAGCAGTCATTATCAATATTTTTTTATACCCCTGTTCCAATAAATATTTACATATTGATAGCATAAGAATACTTTTACCACTTCTTGGTTTATGTGCTATACACCACATTTTATTCTTATTTGTTGAAAACGACTTTGTAAATTTTAATTCTGTCATTTGTTGATGTAACTTTTTTGTCAATAGTTGTCTTGGAGATAACAAATATTCAGCATTAATAAAATCAATAAAATCATTAATACTTAATATATTACCTGAAAATCTTTGACAAAACACATCTAATGATTTAATCACATCTTTTTCGTCAAACAATAAACCATTTTCTATAATTTTATCATGTAGGTGTTTATCAATGTTTAATTTATTTTTGTATTTATGATTTATAAATACGGATTTATCCTTAACAATAAGTCCAAGTTTATAATCAGTTATTATGTTTTGTGTAGTAATAGTATTGTCTATTTTGGAGACGTCTGTTTCACCAAACTTATTTTTATATTTAATGGTAAGTAAAATGCTAGTAGTTCCTTGTTTTATAGTCATATCAACAATATTATTACCTCCTCCATCAACCTTAACTTTTAATAAAGAATTAATATTTGTTATTTGTTTTAAGGCTTGTAATTGCCCATCGTAAATTTCTGTATAATTTATATTTTCATAACACTTCAAACTAATAAGAATTTGACAAAGAGTTTCAAAAATCCACCCCTGTCTTCTTTCATCACATAATTCATTATTTTCTTTCATGATCAAATCAAATAATTCTTTACCTGCTAAATTTGTATTTGCTAACATATTAACCAATATATCTTTACGAAATATTTGCTTAATAAATAGACCCTCCCCTTCATCTTCAATTATTAACCTAACCTTTTTATTTTTATTTTTATTTTTTTTATTAACAACACTAATCTCTTCCTCGGAAATATTAATAGCTTGAAATTCACTCATTTTAAAGTATTTTGTATAATAGTATATTGCAGCTATTATTTAATAAAAGTATTTCAATTTTTTTTATGTTCATGAAATAAAAAAATTGTATGAAAATTTGTATGAAAATTTGTATGAAAATGTGTAAGAAAACGTGGACGTAGTCGAAGGATTATGTGTAACTAAATTTCTATAAATAATGACCATTAGATAAATTTTCTTGTTCTTTTTTTGTTTGTTGTTCTAATCTTTGTAGTCTCCTTTGGTCTCCTTCTAAGTTATGGTTTGCAATATCCTCTTCAGATAAATACATTGGTAGCACCTCTTCTTTTACCGGTTCAGTATAATTATCAAATACGAAACTCGAAATATCCGATGCCGTTGTTTTTAAGAAATTTGCAAAGGAATCCTCATTATCAGGGTCTGTACTAATAATATCTGAAATATATTGTTTCACTTCGAGTTTTAAATTTTCAAAGAATGACATGTGTGATGCCGTTTCATCGCTATTAAAATCATCGACATTCCCATCATCATCATCATCACCATCATCACCATCATCCACCTCATCACACATTTTTTCATTATCATTATCATTATCATTATCATCATTATAATCTCTACGATCATCATTTACCATACCCGCAATATTATTGGGTTCATTGTCCTTATAATTGGTTACATAATAGTATAAATTAGGAAATAGTTCCATTGTCATTGTGTTAATTGTGCAATTATTTTTAAATGCTTTTATGATTTCAATTTTTTTGTATAATAGCTAAACATGTCTCGATAAATTCTACATCTGATTTTACTATTAATTTACTATATTTTGCTTGAAAAATCAGCAACATAATTTTATCAATAATTTCATTATTATATTTTAATGTCTGTACTTCCGCCGTTTTAATATTCATTATTTTAAATACACGTTGACCATACTCTTCCTCACAACTCATTTTCCAAATCCAGGCATAAATAATAACTTGCAATAAATGTTCTAGTTCAAGCTCGTCTGTACATTTAAACTCCCAAATAATGCTATCCGTCAATGCATCTACTATCGCAGTCAAACGTATTTTACCAAATCGTTCTCCCATATGCATTTTAATAAAATGATCTATATTTGCATGTTGAATATCATCCTTCTTCTTGATAATCTCTATTTCATATTTCAATTCTTTCGGATTTTTAATATGTCTGTATATATTCATCAATAACTTATTTACGTCCGCTTCTGATAACCAGGTATAATCTTTGATTTGAGCCACCTTGAAGTTCAACTTTTCTCTCATGGAAATATATACATTCACTATTCTTAGATGATTCTCTATACTGGTACTGGTACTGGTACTTGTAGCAGACCCACCCCCTTCCATATCAACATTTTTTAACACCGACTGATATATCTTTTGACTACTCGGGTTTTCCATCATTTTCTTCACTTGTCTTTTAATTGAATTACTATTATCGGTAGAGTTTCTCTCTTCAAATAAAGCAGGAATAGCCAATCCATTGATATCAAACACTTCTTCATAAAACTCCATCTCATTATAATAAGTAGAAATAACGCCAGCCACTTTTACCTCTTGAAATGGGTATGACATGTAATCGGTAGTAAATAAATGAACATCATTGACATCGTCTTCGATTAATTTAAATATATTAATGAGTACATTTTCATCCAAAAATTTTATCAAGTCTGTCGGGGATGTTCGTCTAATATTTTCGGGAGATTTTGGCCTCGTATCCTCATTTGTCATCGCAATGAAATTCAACGGATCTCCAATAAAATCGACAAAGGTGTCGTCAAATATCAAATCGTTGTGATTATATTTTAAAAAAGGCAAAGGCTTTGAGCTTTCCACCAATATAAGCAATTCTGTTGAACGGGTCGCTGCTACATATAATGTAGAAGGGCATATATCATTTGGCGCGTCTTTATTAAAATAAGCAAAATAGGTATCATCGAACCCATATACAACCACTACTTTCCTCTCTCGTCCCTTTGATTGATGAAAGGAGGAAAAAATCACTTTGTTTTTGATGATTTCACTACTGATGGAGCTGGTTTCAGACATGGGTACATAACACGGAATATTGTTATTCACTAACATATTTTCGATGAATTTCACGGGAGAATTTTCACTTTTAACGGACGGAGCCAATACAAAAATGTCCTGGGGTTTTGCATAACCACTCCGAATCATCTCAATCAGACGGAACCCAATTATCTTGAACCCTTGAAATGGATCGGGATGTCTTATATATTGAACATGTGGTCCATTCTTCATAGCAATCAATCGATTTTCGTCCAACATGACATTGTTTACAAACGCGGCAATTTGTCTAGTTATCCTATAAGAAGTTGATAATTGTAACTTCTTAAAAGGATATGGTGAGAGAAAAAGCTTCCAAATTTCCGATGATAGGGTTAAATATCTGGTATCCGCACCTTTAAAATCATACAAGCCTTGATATTTATCACCGAGGGTTAAGATTTGAACAAAACCATTGCCTGTCTCTGTGTCCGAACACACATCACTCAAAAATTTGATTATAAACCGAAAATATAGTTCATTCATGTCTTGGATTTCATCAATGACTATAATGTCAATATGGGGTAGCTTTTTCTTGGGCGCCATATTTTCTTCCAATATTTTGTTCAACCCTATATCTGTTTTGGCTAATTCAGTATAATATTTAAACCCCAGTGCATGATACGTGTATATAGAAAGATTATCCAATTGCATGTCATATTCCTTTGCATATTTTATTTGTTTCTGTCTTACTTCCAGTTTTAACTCCGAATTGTATGTTACTTGAAGAATATTCTTCTCGCAAATATAATGTGCGAGAGAAAGAACTGTTGTAGTTTTACCTGAACCTGCAACAGCGTCCACTTGTACATTATATCCTTCTTTTATTGCATTTATTATATTCATTTGTTCATCACTTGGGCTAAGCATAATAACTAATACTAATATTATTATGAGTAATAGTTATTAAATTGTTTTCCATAATCTATATGTAGTTCCTCCATATTACCTCCTTGTTTTTTTATTACGTCTTACGATTCCTTTTTTGATAATCCTTCTCGTGCGAGCACGTCCACCTCTACGCCCAACAGATCCAGAAACAGAGCTAGAACTCACACCTGAAACCGAGCCGGAACTAGAACTAGAACCCATAGTAGAATTCTTTGACCCTACAAGTGATCCGGTAGAAGAAGGAAAAGGGCTACGAATGGCTCTACGCATTTCAGTATAATTTCTATTCGCAAAATTGGGTCCAATTCTATTCGCATATAGCACATCTACTGGGACATTTGTCATGCCTTGTGTAGGTTGAAAGGGCGATGGTGGTAATTCTGACGGCTCGGGTAATAAACGCGGATATTTTGAAATAGGGTCACATATTTGATCATTTTTTCCCATTTTTGCACCTTCTTCCTTCGTATATTGATTAAATATATACTCTCGTGGTAATTCAATTATATTGTCATCTGCTAACCATTTAGATGTTCTAATTTTAATCAAAGGCTTACTTATTTTTGCGGGAGTAGTCGAAGTCACATAATTTTGCTTGTAGGTTTCATATATTAAATCACCATTTGTCAAACCTTCATAGAATGATTTATTTATGGTACCTCCATTATTAATATATTCAATAAAGGCAATAGAAATATTTATATTATCCAATTGATCACGCTCATTTCTTTTATCCAGCGGTAATATTGATCCATTCACTAATAATTCCATTAATTTATTTCCCAAATTATTCGGTTTATAATCACGGGATTTTATAAGAGAAGGTATATATAAACGAGAAAATAACGCCATCAAACTAGCTAGTTTTCTTTGACATATGAGAGAAAGAACCTTTCTTGGTCTAGTAAAATTGCCTACTTCAGTATTCACATCGATGGTCAACTCATTATTCACGACCGCTTCTCCACCAATCAATCTATTTTTTAATCTATTTATAATATCATCCAAATCCTCATCCTCTAAGAATTCTTGAAATAATACAACATTTTCTACATGGTTTCGTGTTGGATATACTAACATTTTTTTCAAAAGGAGTACTTTTTGTTTAAATACTTCGGTTTCTTTATTATATTCTGCTATTGCTGCAGTTTGATCACCGCCACCCGCACCACCAACATAAGGTCTTCCTATCCTAGCTTCATATTGTGTAATAATCCGTTTTATTTTAGCTATATAGTAGGGCTCATCTCGTCCTACCACATCAGCAGGAGCAATAGGAGCAATCGGTGCAGGACCAATATCAGGATTGCGCATTAATGTTTGGTCAAATCTAGTGTCTATTTGCCCCACTGCTACTGGTGCTATTGGACCTGCTACGGGTGCAGCCGGCGCAGCGGGAGCAGTAGCCCTCCTTTCTGCAACACTTCTACTTCTACTTCTAAGTCTAACCGCTCTCTCTACTTTCGCATCATATTCTACCTGTTCTGATGGTAGAACTTTATGACAATTAGTTTTTAAAGTAATTTGTTCTTCTTCTGGATTTCCTGTCGCTGGAAACGTAACAAACATATTATCACTTCTGCCCCTTGGAGCACGAACATATATTGCTGGTTCTTTTGGTCTATTTATACCTTCATTACATATTAGTTTATCGTTTTTTTTGAATGATGTGCTCATATATATAATTGTGAAATTATATATATCCTATAATTTATTTCCTATTCCTTATCCCTTCGACTAACGCCTATTTTACTCTATAATATATCAACATTTGATACCCATGCGCAAAATTCCACTCTAAAGGACTTCCGTCATTATTATTTGACCCTTCAAAACTCCACTTAAAGTCTGTATTTATTTTATTCACCCACTCCATCGGAACTAATCTATGAAAACTCATTCCATCATAAGCCATTTCCTTACCCTCACACATTATGGTAGCGCAAAAATGTTGTTTTTGAATATCTCTCACAACACAACTATCCAATATATAACTTGATCCATTCATAGTAAATTGTGTTGGTTTATCTGTTATTTTACCTGAAGGTTCATCGTAAATCTCCAACACAATGATATGAGGAACATGTTTCGACTTTTTCATTTCTGTCATTGTTTGGTCTCTCCAACCCATATTCATATTCACATCCTGTACAAATATTAACTCAATCGCCTTATTATCCAAATAATTGATTATACTACCATAATATCTTATTGGATTACTTGCTTCATCCACTGATACTAAATAAGGCGCCAGTTTGTGATAACTTTCAGGAATATTATTATATATGTGTTTTATGATATTATTGGTATCTAATTCATAGGCATATTTCGTCCCTAATAGAGCGGATTCTACTGCAAAATTTAACAGGGCAAATGCATCTCTTAAAGCTTTGGGAATATTTTGTCCATCTGCCTGTCTACCTTCTATCATAAGCTGTCGAAAATAATGGAAAAATTTACGACCCTTATCACTGACAAAAAGTGTAACAAACATTGCGTTAAACCAACAATTCGACGAAATCTGTTTGGGAGGAACTATCTTGTTTACATCTATGTGTTTATTGGCCGATAAATTTTTCAATAATAGGTGCTTTGCTTGTGGGGTATCATAAGGCATACACCTGTCAGACACGGATATTTGTAGCGGTTCTTTTAACAAAAACGCCTGCTTGTTATTACAATCTGTCAATTTCTCTCTTGGAATGGATTTTAATGAGATTAAAAGATCATTTATAGTGGGAGAGTAGGATGGTAATTTGTTGTTGAGTTGTCCAGCAATGTCTTCGCTCAATATTTTGACATCTTGAGGGGTTCTATTTTTAAGACGTAATGATGATAACTGGCGTTTATGTGTGTGTTTATGTCGATGCTTACTATGCTTACTATGCTTACTATGCTTACTATGTCTATGTCTAGGAGTACGTTTTTTTGTTCTATTTGGATGATATTTTTTCATATATATTATCGTAATATTTTATAATATTTTTATACTTTATAATGGGTGCTGGGATTTTACCGACAACTATTCACCAAGGAAAGCTATATTTTCTGTTTGGTAAAGAAAATAAATATGCTGATACTCCTGGATTTTCCGATATTGGTGGCGGGCAAGACGGAACTGAAAACTTTATGCAAGCCGCTATTCGCGAGGGGACAGAAGAACTCACTGGATTTTTAGGATCGGAAGCAGATTTGGCTAAATTGTTGAAAAAGCACGGCACATATAACATTGATTTTAATAACGATAAGTATCGCATGCATATTTTCCCCATGGAATATGATCCAATGCTCCCTTTCTACTACAACAATAATTCGCGCTTTCTTCAAAGAAAACTTGACCCTAAGATAATCGAAAAAAGCAAGATTTTTGAAAAGGCCGAAATCAAATGGATATGTATTGACGATTTACATAAAATGCGCAAACAATTCCGCAGTTATTTTCAACCTACCCTAGCGACATTGAAAGAGCAAGAAAAGAAGATTTATGCGTTTATTCATGCAGCTATACCGAAATCTGGGCGTTCTAGTACCTCTAAAAAGACACGAAAAAACAGATAAACTCGTATTATTCTATTTGGAGGAAAACTTCGGATTGCATTGCAAGTCGAAGTTTTCTGATTATACTATTTATTCGTCTATTAGATCATTTACCATTTCTCCTACCAAAATGCTATCTGGATATTCCATATTTTGTCTGATAGTGTGTTTTCTCTGTTTTGTATTACGAGCTATACTTTTTCTGTGTTTGCTCTTTTGATGTTGCATTTGTTTTCGTAACGTTTTATGTCGATGTCTTGTGTGTTTTTTAGTTTTCGATTTCGATTTCGATTTCGATTTTAGTGGTGTAATCTTTATGCGTTGTTTTCGTCCCCAACGAGACCCGCCTTTTGCTTGCGCTGTTGCTTTTATGTCTAATTCTAATTTGTCTTTTGCTGTTTTTCTAGCATCATTTATTGTTTTCTCATTAGCTATCCATGCATCATATGCCTCTTTTATTTGATCAGGTATCGAACTAGGGTTAGGTTCTGTATTTGCTATAACATAATATATTTGCTTTTTCAAAGATTCAGAATTATTAAAATTAGTTATTACGTATTGTATTTTATCGAGATCTCTTCCAACTAATATATTTTTAAATAATTTCACATTTTCATTATTCTTTCCAGTTAACATAAACACGGCATTCTCCAAATCATTCATTAAGCTGTCAGGATCTTTCATATAACGACCAATCTTTTCACCAAGCAAATATATTCTAGCAACATTTATATTTGTAGGATTGGTTATAGCAACCTGTAAACATAAGTCTAATAAGTCATTAATTGATAAAGGGGTTTCTCGAACATTTGGATCAAATGCTATTGCGGTTGCATATAATGCACCTAATGAATCCAATGGAGTTAATGGATAATCTCGTGATGGTAATAGTAGATTGTCTGTTTTTATAGAAAGCATTTCATTGTAACTATTATAAGTATATTTTTGAGTAGACTTATTCATCATTATTTTTTTTAAATAGTCAGACATACTGGCTAATTCATTATAACTATATGAAAAATTACCACTTTTTAGATTACCGATACCCTGATGTAAATTTAATCCAGGAATAGCAGAACCAATATTTAACTCAATGACTCCTTCATTATCTAAACCATTGTCCAGAAATAAATATTCATGTAAAATGTCAGTAAGTGTGTCTGTAATTTTATTATTATCACACTTATAATTCCCTGCATTAAAAAACGTATTACATAATTCTATTAATTTATCTGAATTATTTGGAGTGTCTATTTTTTTTAACCATTCTATTAAAGGTGTCAAAACCTGTATACGTATGGTATTATTATACACATTATTGTTATTATTTTGATAAACCGAATCCCCGCCAGTTTTCATACTAAAAAACAACCCAGTAAATGTATCCAAACTTAATGGAATTAGGCTATATGTATTAAGAGGTGCACCTAGATCCAATATATCATTATCTTCATAGTAAAATTCAGATACTATTAGAGATAGTAAATCATAATTTTCTAATAAAGCTGATATTAATAAAACATTTATAGATGATGGTGCTTTATCAGGGATTTCTGATATACCAAAGTAATCTAAAATATACATAATTACACTTTGTCTTAAATTATCAGTACCATCTTCAAATAATAGTGTTGAAAATCTGGTAGAATTTAAAGAAGTAAAAATACCTGTATTTGGAAAGATTTTTTTACATTTTTCAATTATAGACCCCCTATTAATTGGTTGTTCTTGTTTTACAAAAGCAACTACATTGCTAGCTAATTCATACCATTTGTTAACTTTATTCGCATCTGCTATAGTACCAATAAATGTGGTCCATGATTGTCCAAGTGTTGAATCAATAATACCACGATTTAATGTCATGATAGATGTATTTAATGCATTAATTGCAGTAGACAGATCTTCTGCTGGTGCTGGTACTGCTTCTAGTTTTACTGAATTTACCCAATTTACCCAGAGATTTTGTTGAGTAGAGTTACCATAATCTGAATTGTCCTTATTATCTTCTACTTTAAATAGTTCTAATAGCGATAAGCTTTCATTTAATTGAGCTACATCGTATCCAAATATTTCTTCTGAAAATTCGGTTGTTGCTTGCGTTGGTGTTGGTTCTGGTGCTGATTCTTGACTAGCCTGCTTATATAATTCACCAATAATAGGATTTATAGTAGAAAGACTTTCAAGTTTTTCCAACGCTAATTTCATTTGTTTGTTTATTGCCTCTTTAATAGTTTGAATTTTAATTTCAAGGTCTTCTTTGGCACCACCCCCATATTGTATTTTTTTCAACCCACTTCCACTTCCACCTTTTCCAACAACCATATTTTTTAACTCATTTATTATGGTATATACATCCTTATTGGATTGAATACATGTTTTGATGGTTAAATATAAAGAATATGCATCTTTTAAATAAGTAGTATTATCTTCTATTAATTCGTTGTCTTTTGCTGCTGTTTCTTTTGCTGTTTCTTTTGCTGTTTCTTCTGCTAATGCTCCTACTACTACTGCTGTTAATGCATGTGATACCACCAAGGCTTCAGATTCTTCTTCTGTTGATGCTATTCCTGCTACTGGCGCTGCTACTGGCGCTTCTACTGGCGCTGCTACTGGCGCTTCTACTGGCGCTGCTACTGGCGCTGCTACTGGCGCTGCTAATGCTATTTCATTTATCCATCTATCAAATTCCTCTTTAGCTGGCTGATTTTTATCAACCCCATCACATATATATGTGATGATCATTATGGTAGTGCTAGGAATAATAGTATTACTATCAACACCTATAGCATCAAAATTTACATTAAATTCTTGCAATGTTGTAATATCAATAAACACATTTTTCTTAGGTTTACCGGTTAAAGCAGAAATGCTTGATTTTAAACTATCCACTATAGTAGGGTCTGTCATATTTTTATTAATTTCAAAAAATGCTCTTGCTGATGGTGGAATTGGAGGTGGGGGGGACGGAAACATTACATCAAATGATTTTTTAGAATTTTTGATAGTAGATAAAATAGTATATAGTTGTTCAATTGCTTCTACTGGTGGTATTTTTGAAATACATGTTTGAATATCGGCTTCACTAGTTAAACCTTGTATGCCATCATTATTAGAATATATCCGTTTAAAATCTTGATATTTATTTTTCCATTCCTGAATATATTTTTGATATAAAATAAACAGCGTCATAACAGAAAATCTATTTTCTGCCATTCTAGCTAATGCATCTATAGAAGATTGTAATTCTGTTAATTGCTTTTGATTAGATTCTATGATAGCACTGGATGATCTAGCTTCAGCTTTAGTTTGCAACGCACGCTCTTTATCATCTAATAAACTTTTGGTAGTTGATGATCTAGATATTATAGCATCTAGAAAGCCATTACTTAATTCATTATACGCAATTATCCATGATTGAATGTATCCAATTAAATAGTCTAACCCATCAACCATTACCTTCAAATTATCAAGTTGTTCGATTTTTTTCATAATATTATTTTTTTCATTCTGTATTTTTTGCGCCTTTGCTACTTCTAATGCGGCTAATTTGGTCGTTTCGTCTATAATAAATGATGAATAAATTGTAAAAAGTCTATTCCAACTAGTACTATAAATCATTGGTCCATTGTTAGATATATACGCTTTACACGAAGAATAACTATCACATGTCCCTAAAAACGCCATACCCTTCCTACTAAATCTATTTGAAAACCATAAAATTTCATTTATAAATGCCATATCAGCTAACCTGAGGGTATCGCCTGTGGTTTTTTGTCTAAGTAAAAACCCAAATAAACACAATTGAATGTTATTTGTTAAATATGATTTTTCGGGTTCTGTTAATGGTGATTGGGTACCAATCAACACTTTAAATATTTCTCGAAATGCAGTTTCATATTTATCGAAAAACAACATCGCTTGTTCTGCCTTTTTAATGGCTTTTTCATAATTTTTTTTATCAATGTTATTCGTTTTATTTTTTGAAAACATGCTAGAAGCATACAACTCTTGAAAATCATTGTGTTTTATCGTTCCATCTGATGTTATCGTTTGACCAATAGTATATTTAATGGTATCATTAATACCAGGACATTTATCTTCAAGTCTAAACCATTCGCTAAACGCGGTAGTTATTGGTTGTGCAGTAGATGTGATATCTTTTGCTATCCAAGGTTCAAATCGAATATAAATGGGGTTCGCTTCGGAAGGGTTACTATTATCAATAAATATTCTTTGCATTAATACTAATACGCGTTTTGGTGTATCATTACTTATATCTAATAGATACCTAGTATTAGGTAATAAAAATGTAATATGATCCTCTTGAGGAATATAGTTTGGTGAATTTAATCCAGCTGCCACATCTTGTCCTTTTCCGTCATCAGCAGTTAATTTTTTTGTAGCATTTTCTAATACTAAAAATCCTTTGGTGTTTGCACCAGAACTTGAATCTAACATACCAGATATTAAAGATTCGCCTCCCTCACCGGATTCTTCTTCTTCTTCCACCCCTAATCCCGATGCTTTTCCATTTTCTGAAACAATCTTTATTTGTTTCCCTTTAGGCTTTGGATTTGCTTTTTTGTCGGCTTTCTTTTTTAACGCAGCTGCGACTTGAGCTTCCTTCCTATCAGCTCGTGATGCTTTTAATTCAGCAGCAAGAGCACCCTTCTTAACAGCAAGATCAGCCTTCTCTTCAGCAGTTAATTTTGGAGCTCCGCCACCTAAAAACCCACCTTCAGCAGGAGCAGTAGTAGTAGTAGAAGTAGTAGTGGTAGAAGCCTCAGGAACAACATCCATATCTTCAACAACCCCTAATTTAGGTCCAACTGGTATAGATCCAGCAGTCGTTCTACATAATATAGGTAAATCCTCTTTCTTCGGACCTGCACAATCTAATATAGATAAAACGAATGGAACTGAATCTAATCCAAAAAAATTTCGTACATAATCGCATCGTTGTTCTGTTGTTAATTCCAGCAATGAACTATTTTGACGGGCATGTGATATTTCTTGAATATACGCACTATCAGCGGTTGTTAGTTGATCCGGATAGTCAATTGATGTAATTCTAGGAATTTCAATATTATTTATTATTCTACTAGAAGTATTCAAAGGTGATATTAACGTACTAGCGGTAGAAGGATTAATACTTGTCCATTTATCTTTTTTTTCCTTTGGATTGAAATACTCACTAGATATACTATCAAAACATTTGGGATGTACTCTACTATCTGGTCTAATAGCAGTATTAATTACCGCATCTCTCAAAAATTGTCTCGCGATACCATAGTTATTATTCATACCCCCAATATTTATCCACCCTCCCTCCTTTTCAGACTCACCCGTGTTTGTATTTACTTTATTGGGTTTACCAGCTAAATCACCTCGTGGATCTTCTACATCGTGCACTAGATCTGCAAGAGCAAATGGACCTGCATCATATGGACCAAAAAATGGATTTAAAAATAATACATTGTGTTTTTTTGGAGCAGCAGCAGCAGTAGCAGCAGCAGGAGAAGTAGGTATTTCATTTTTATGAGATAATAATGCATAATTTAAAAATGCGTTAACTATCGCATCAGGATTAGCATTAGCAGGCAAACCTAAACAAGCCGCATCATAAGCCATACATGATGCAGCATCATTAACTAAACGATTTGATATTCTTTCATTGTATAATTCTACTAATTCTGCTATTCTATTTTGATTGCCCGGCAAAATTAACGGATCTCCCTGATTAGCTAAATCAAGTCCGGATAAAACATTATTAGTTGTTATATACATTCTATTAAAAATATTGCCTGTGGCTGCCATGCTATTATAGGTATATAATAAAGAAATATATTATTTTACTTATTTTGAAGGCATACACCACGACCAGAAAATATTTATAATCAGTACATATAGTATAAGACCCCGAATGATGAACCTTCAACATGGTGTTATATTTATGGTAATCGGTAGTTTCATAGTGCAATACGTCATTATGAGTGCAATCATGGCAAATAGCTATGTGAATATTACAAATAGTATGGGTAAATTTTACTTATCATCAATTATGGCATTTATGATGGGCATTCTAGAAGTATTTATGCATGATTTCTCTCACCATACTACTCATACAAGTTATTATGTGCCTTTATTCATCGGTTTAGCAGTCGCCTTAATATTATATCGATTCCAAATAGGAGTAACAGATAAACAATATTTACATGAAATGATCGAACACCATTCTATGGCCATATTGACTAGCGATGAAATCTTGAAAAAGACGAGTAATTATCATGTAAGACGACTCGCGAGTCAAATCGCGGAGACCCAGCAATCGGAAATAAAACAAATGAAAGAAATGATCGCTTCCACAGATGAAAGGGTTATATCCTATTAAGCTATCTATTTTTTAGTAACTAAAAAAATTACCAAAAAATGTAAAAAATTGAAATTAAATAAGTAGTAATAGTCAATATCACTTTTATGCTCAGTCAGTTACAAACTATTTCAAGAAAATTTAAAATGAACACTATTATCGAAACTATTGCTATTGGGGGCGGTGTACAAGAACCCGTTCTAGTAGGCAATGCCAAGAGAAAGGCCTCTTGCAAAAAGGTAGGGGGTGATAAAAAACGCGCAGGACACAAGATCGAAGACATCTTCAATGAACAATTCGGCAAGATTAGCCCGACTACTTACAAAGCCGAAGCAGATTGCACTATTTCCGCAGAAAATGCCAATGGTCTTCAACTCATGACAGACCTTCAATCAAAATTCGGTGAAATCGATAACTACAATCTTTCTGTAAAAAGTGGAGAAAATCTTCAATTTGTACTCGGTAGAATTGATGAGATCACCGGTGCAGCAAACGCGGAAGAGAAATTACATGTATTGGGGAATGAAGCGTTATGGAAAAAGTACTTGGGAAAAGGCAATTCTGAAAGGCCTGCCGGATGGCTTATCTATCGCAATACAAACAACAGCTGGTCGATATTTAAAATGTCGGAAGTCATCGCCTTCATCGTCGAGAAGTGCAAATGGCGCGCCTTGGAAACCGGACGCTTCAAGGGTGATTTCGATAATGACACCAAGAAAGGATTCAGTCAATACCTGACCTACGAATATCGTGAAACTCACAAAAGTCATTTCCTTGGCGCGAATGGAGGAAAAGGTAAGCAGCTTATGGAGCTCCTCAAGAAGAAGATCACTTGCCATCATGTAAATGACCCTGTTGTCAATCAAATTTAAAAACTATAAACAATAAAAACCATAAAAATAGAAAACCCATAAACATCTTGTATATTTGTATTTTTATTTACTTTTTTCCTTTTCTCGTCCTTCCTGACCTCCTACCCTTTCCCCCTTTTCTAGTCTTTCCTCCCTTCCTACTCTTTCTCCCCTTTCTTGTCCTTCTCCCTTTCCTCTTTTTTTTACCACCTCGGAGGCTATTCATTTTAGCTACATCTTCGTCAGTAAACGGGACCCTTGTTGGTAGTAAATAAGGAGGATCTCTTGTATCGCGTATGTGATCAAACCATCCAATAATAGATCTAACATCATAACATCGACCATCACTTAATTTTATACCATCTCCCAGTTTTATACGTCGTTGTGTTATCAAACAGATTTGGTCTGTACAATCATTATTGACCGCAGGAATACCTTGGACTCTTAGAGATTGTCTAATAGGCTGCTGAGCTGCAACACGAGCATCAATAGCAGCAATTTGTTCGCCATCTAAAGGCATTGCTTGGTTTAACGCCTGTTGTGCGGCTACCCATGCCCTACTCATATATTGATTCGGATCATCTTCATTCACTAAACGAAGATTGCCGTCCGCACTATATTGAGATAATGTACCGCCTGGATTACGTGAAAAATCTCTATCTCCATGAAATATATTTAACGGACCATATTGGTCTTCAGGTACTGATGATGTGGGAGGGCGATCACCCATATATTATATCATAATATAATATAGTTATATTTTATGAAAAATAAAACTAAAAAAATAAATAATAAAACACACACATATTCCTTTGCTAAGGCGAAGTATTCGCGTTTTCCTCCAAAAAACACAAAAAAACAATTTTTATTTAATCCCGAAAATCCTAAAAAATCATTTGATGTATATATTGATAAAAATCCAAAAGATACAATAAACATAAAATATACTACCTTGGAAGATGTTACAAATACTATCGATAAATTAGAAAAATTATATAAAACCAAAAAATATTCGCATAAACGTATATGGCAAGTAGGGATGATTATGAATGTTCGATTACAAGTATTGAAAAATATAAAACCAAAACAATACGCTTTAGCAAATAAATATTTCAAGTTTTTAGGAAAAAGAACAAAATTAGACGAAACAGAAAGATATAAACTTTCATTTAGATGACATCATTACGGAGGAAAATTATTTTCTGTTATTATAACATAATGACTATAAGTAGAAAAAAGATAGGTGGGAAATGGAGTATGAAATATAAAAAAAGTATTAATTGCAATCGTCCAAAAGGGTTTTCTCAAAAACAACATTGTAAATATGGGAGGAAAACTCATAAAAAAAATAGGAGTAAAAAAAATAAAATAGGAGGAAAATGGAGATGAACGATTATACTCCGTAGTCATGCAAAGCATTGTCAAAGGAATATAAAATTTATATATTTGTATAAATTATATAATGTTTCCGTGCGGAATAAGTTGTTCAATATCAGCAGTTTTCCTCATAGGAATGATATACATGAATTACTCGGTAGCAAAGAGTCAAATAATTGTAAAATACAAATCACAACTTCCAGAAAAATTGCAAAAAATCTATGAAGAAATAACAAACGAGAGAACAACTATTTATTATCAAGGATATGCTCTAGGGTTTATTCTTTCTCTCTTTATTATTATTGCAAATGTATATTCAGGTCATAAAATGTTATCAACGATGTCAATGGTTTGTTTAGTTTTGGCAACAAGTTTCATAACAAATTATTTTTATTATATTCTCTCACCGAAAAAGAATTGGATGCTGAATTATATTGAAACCCCAGATCAAACAAAATTGTGGTTGCAAATGTATAGAGGTATGCAAGTATATTACCACACAGGTTTGGTTCTAGGTATCATTGCAGTGAGCATATTTGCACATGCTTTCAGAGCTAGAAAATAAAAACATAAAATATATCAAGATTGGATCGAGCCGGAGCCGCTAGGCATAGGTAAGCGACTAAACTCCGCAGGTAGTAGTCGAAGGAGTTTGATTTTTAGCAGTATAGTGTAAACCTTTTTTTCCACAATTACTATCACATAATCTACAAACTGCAGCTAAATCATATTTAATTGCACCAGTAATCAAATCCATCTCACCAAATTTTTTGCATCTATTGCCATCAAATGGATTGTTATTTGTATATTCGATAAAATGTAAACAATTTGAACAACTAGGTAATTCTTTATTCCTTATGAAAAATTTCCCAGTAGAGGAAAACGTAGACGAAGCGTAGCGAGTCGAAGTTTTCTGATTATATTCCTTACGCAGCGATGGCGTTAGCCGAAGGAATATAGATAATTTTCTATTTCGTATTAAAAAATGAATAGGCTTATACATTTGATTATATTACATAATAAATCTTTATATTCTTTCGGCAACGCCTTTGGAATATAATCGGAAAACTTCGACTCACTGCGCGTCGTCTCCGTTTTCCTCCAACTTATTTTTGTTCCCTTGATAATAGGTGTTTGAAATGTAAATAGGTATGGAGGAAAACGCAGCATAATTACAACGTCTAAAAAGGAACTAAAATTTAAGAACTTTGTGGGTAGCAAATAATAAATATTTCATGGCTTTCTTTAATATTATCTGGATCTGTATCAGCATCAGCAGCATCCTGCTTTCTATTTTTTCCGATGCGTGTCTCTCCTTGTCCGTATGTATACTGCCATTTTGGAAACACCTGTTTGAATTCTTTATACCACTCTCGAATGGTAGAACAATCATTATACGTTATTAAAAAGCCTCCTTTGTGGTTTTTTAATAGATCGCACAACAACGCATGATTGAATCCATTATGATGGATGGCAAAGTTGCAATTCGGATACATACCTTTAAACATCTTGGAATCGCCCTCTAGAAAATAGGGTGGATCCAGAAATAGGAAATCATTGGGATGATTGACAATGACATTATCAAAGGTATCACATTTCACTTCTAGATTTGCCGGTCGAAATTGACGAATATTCTCGACGATTTTGTCATATTTGTCCTTTTTGTTTAAATATACAGAACTCGGCCACCCTAGAAACATAGGACCAAATGACAGCTGCATGTTATAATAATAATATGCTGCTTGCATCACCTCACTAGTATCCATAATAGTTTTTTGCTCTTCTGTTAATTCCAGTTTATCTCGTGTGTTGTAAACCAAGGTCGATGGTTTAATCTTATCCCAATAATTCAATAGAATGTGTCTATTCAACGTATAGCTATCCTTATCTGTAGCAAATTTACTCAACTCATCAGCTAGACCATCAGGGTTCGTAATGGCTTGATTCCAGAAATTTGTCAACATTCCGAAAATATCATATCCAATGACTTCGAACCCGAGTTTGCTAGACAGAACCAACTCGAATGAGCCGCCGCCGAAGAAAGGAGATACTATCTTCTTTTCTTTTAGTGCGGGCAAATTCTCCAATATGAGTCCAATCGCCTTGCTTTTTCCACCTGCATATCGCAATGGAGATAGACATACACGTTTATATGGCTGCGTAGTCCCTTTAATCTCGTTTAAATATTTATTCAAATACTCCTTTTCTGATTCCAATGATTCTACCACTACTAATTTTGCCTTTTTTTTGGTACTTTTTTTGACTGCAGTCAATAGTTTATCCATAGTATATGTGTACTATTACATAAAATACATTTATATGGTTCAATTTTATTTATATTCCTCCACTATTTAGTAGCTTTATCAATATTCCTTCGGCTTACGCCTTTGGAATATAATCGGAAAACTTCGACTCGCTTCGCCACTGCGCAGTGTCTCCATTTTCCTCCAACAAAACAAAATATTATATAAGTAATATATAATAATATGTCTTGGTTTCCATGGAGTTCGGCACAACCACCTCCATCATCAACAGCACCATCATCTTCATCTTCATCTTCATCTTCATCTTCTTCTAGACCTCCTCCAGACATTGGAAAACTCGTAAATGATGCGATAACAATGAAGGTATATCTGGAAGACCAGATACAGAGGACGTATGGTTCAAACCCAGAAAAGGCGGAAGCACTTACTAGAGTATTGATACCAACTATGATTTTTAATTATGATGATGAAAGTAATAATGCTAATGACAATATATCCGAAAAAGTAGACCTAAATAAACGTAATGTGGAGCATTTTATAGAAGTGAATAGTCAGGATGATATACAAAAATTTCTCACAAAACAACAACGCAGAAATACCTTAATTGATTGTGCTATAAAGAATTCACAGAATTATACACCTAATAGCCTTTCAACTCTAACACATAATGATGCTCTTGCTAAAATGAATAAACTACGAAATAAGTTATCAGAGAACCTAGATGAGAGAAAGGAGAGTATCGCTGATTATGAACGTGATAGAATATTCATCTGTTATATCGTATTATTAGAAACTTCAAATGAATTTCGTGACCGCAAGAATGAATACATGGCAGTGTGCTGTTGCTTAGGAAAAAATAAGGTAAGAGAAATATTAGGGGATGAACCCTCATCTTCTTCCTCCTCGTCCTCTTCTTCTTCCTCTTCTTCTTCTTCCTCCGCAGCAGCAGCATCAAAAAAACGAAAAGTAATGGAACCACCAGATGCATTTATATGTCCTATTACTTACGACATAATGGTTGATCCTGTAGTAGCATCAGACGGAAATAGTTATGAGCGAGCTGCTATTGAAGATTGGTTTTCTCGTAATAATACAAGCCCTATTACCCGCGAACCTATGCCAAATACGTTAATTCAGAATAGAAACCTTAAAAAAATGATTCAAGAGTGGCAAGCAGAAAATGGTGGACAAAATGCAGGAAAAAGGAGAAGAAGAACGATTAAAAAACGAAAAGGTGTTGCAAGGAGAACAAAAAGAGCGCGTAAATAAAATACATAAAAAATGTATATAATATTATGACCTCGTACGGCTTTATTCTTTTAAGACATGTTAATAGTTTAGAAACAAATAATTTGTGGATACATTGTTATGAGTGCATAAGAAAATATTATCCTGAAAACTATATTGTAATAATAGATGATAATAGCAATTCAGAGTTTATAAAATATCGGTCATTATATAATACAATTATTATAAATAGTGAATACCATGGCAGGGGTGAATTATTACCATATTATTATTATTTAAAAAATAATTTTTTTGACAAAGCTGTAATAATTCATGATTCGGTATTTATAAATAAATATATAGATATAAATATTGAAAATTATAAAATGATATGGGAGTTTGAACACGATTGGGATCAGATAGAAGATGAAACTAGAATAATAAAATTATTCAATGATAATGAACTTTTGAATTTTTATCAAAATAAGTCATTGTGGAAAGGTTGCTTTGGTGGAATGGTTATTATAACACATGATTTTATTAATCGTATTAATAGTAAATATGACATATCTAAATTATTAGATGTTATATTAACACGATTCAATAGATGTAGCTTTGAAAGAGTAATCGGATGTTTGTTACAGAAAGAACATATCACAGATGCATTATTGGGAAATATTCATAATTATATGCCTTGGGGCATTATTTTTAATGATAAAGACAATTACAAAAGTCTCCCTATTATAAAAGTTTGGTGTGGTAGATAAATCAATAGTTACATTTTTCTCTCATAAATAACTTATTAAGGTGTAAAACCAATGCTATATAATCCGTAAGACATGTTATAGATTATGTTTTTATCAATGGTGTCTCCAAGGTCTCCTCTTTTGCCTGCTTATTTTTATCATTTGCTTCCGGTTCTACTACTATACCCTCGTCTACATAATTACCTGCTTTGATCGCCTTGATATCATTCAATAGTTTTTTAGAAATGGAATTATTCGTTTGTTCGAATACATTGATAAGAGACGCTAAAATGTTCAGCCCGATTCCTACCCAAACCAAATATTTCTGATCATACCCCGCAGCAATCGTTGTTGTCAAAATACCAGCTGATTGAACTATGTGGAAAAAATATACGAGTCCGGTATTACATCTATTCAAACATTGTCTTTTATGCAAGAATGTTTTCAGATCTTCCAATTCATTGTTGTCGAAAATAGTTTGTATTTGCAAAGAAACCTCCTTTTTATGATTCATCTCCTATAGTATAATAAGAGCGTATTTTATTTTATAAAATACGTTGAACTATTACACCTTTTCTCATTTCAAACGCCCATTTTAATAACTAATATTTTATAAATAAAAATATTAATTATTGCTATAAGATATATATGTTCCATTTTCAGGTATATTTATTTTATAACATTCTGTATCACCAAACCCTTTTAGATTAAGGGTTTGTTTTATTATTTCAGTTTTAGGTATTGTTGTGGAAATATATTCCATTTCTAATATTAATTTATTATAAAAATCTTTACCTACAATTATTTCATTCACTATACATTTATTTTCAAAACGAGACGCCATATTCATCGGTTTTCCAAAAAAACGAAACGTAGAACCAATTGTTCCATAATGTAGTGTCCCATATGCCACACCAGTTCTAATTTCAACAAAATGCCTTGTATTTTGAACTAAATCAAATATAAAATTTATCGCAAGTGACGTACAAAATATTTCACTCGTGTATGCCCAATCTGTATTTAGAGCAATAATAAATGAATCACCTATTACTTCGTGTAGATAGATAAATGGATAATATACATTACGAATTAAATTAACTATTGCTTTATGAAACTTAATAGAGTTATCTATAGACAATAATGCTCCGTCAATCCTTGCTAGCGTTTCAGTAGAATCAATAAAATCCATACATATAATAACTACGTTTGATTTACTTTCTGTAAATATCCCATCATTTACCATAGGAACATAAGTATAAAACAAGTCTAATGGTTCATCAATTAATTCAAATGTAAGGTAAAATTGTTTTGATAAATTTATTGATGTTGTTGAAAATGGGTTTATAATTGAACTGAAAGGACATTTGTTATATACAATAGACAACCCTACAGAATGTGAACCGCCTTCAATATCATATATTAAAATTGGTCTTTTGCGATGCCCTATTTTTAATCTATTTTCTATTATATTTCTTTCGAGTGCTAAACAAGTATTAAAATTACCTATTAAAAAATGTTTGTGCAACATAGACATATATACACTCATAATGCTACCAATAAATCTACCTTTAATAGTATCTATCTCACATTTTAATAATAATAACATATCGGATGATACATCTTCAATTATTCCTCTATTATCACATAAAATAGAATATATTTCTTCTTTTGTATTAAATGTGCTTACAACAAGGGGAACAAGAGCTTTTGTTAATGCTGGAATTAGTGAAGGTTTCTTTTCTAATATAGGAAGTAATGATGGTATAAGTGTAGGCAATAAGGCTAATGTAATTGCTGGTGCTAATGTTGGATTTGATGCGATTAAAGGTATTAACGCTGGTGCTAATGTTGGATTTGATGCGATTAAAGGTATTAACGCTGGTACTAATGTTGGATTTGATGCGATTAAAGGTATTAACGCTGGTACTAATGTTGGATTTGATGCGATTAAAGGTATTAACGCTGGTGCTAATGTTGGATTTGATGCGATTAAAGGTATTAACGCTGGTGCTAATGTTGGATGTATACCACTTGATTTAGTTAGACAACACCACATATAATTTATATATTTATTAAATTACAAAACTGATTTATCAATTAATTTTATAAACAATAATTTATATA
>Ga0209086_10000101_pt1 | contig 77101 bp, 79 predicted proteins | sample M_130207_XF_Meta_FD_187312 | JGI IMG/M metagenome (GOLD analysis project Ga0209086, IMG submission 187312) | Freshwater microbial communities from Lake Montjoie, Canada to study carbon cycling - M_130207_XF_MetaG (SPAdes) (version 2) | ecosystem: Environmental > Aquatic > Freshwater > Lake... | reverse complement strand
GCTCGAGGGATTCCAGGGACTTGGGAAGCATGATTGTGGCTCCTTCAGCCCTAGCGTACTACATACGCACGGACTCATGCCGCAAAAAAAGAGAATCGTCGATTCCCCACTTTCATGTCGCACACCCGAGGTCCATCATCTGGTTCCCATCCTCCGCCATGTAGGCGTTGGCGCGGATTCCGGGGTCGTAGACACCTTCCAGGCGCTTCATCTCCACAACTGTCTTCTGCTCTGCCGCTTTTTCTTCCTGTGCCTTTTGGATGATGCCGCGGTAGCGCGCCAGGTCCTGGTCGATTTTGGTTTGCTCGGGCGAATCTGGAGTGCTGCTTTCCCGGCGTTTCGTCAAGTCGGCGATGAACCCCTCGCACGACTCGATGGTGAATTCGGCTTGTTTGATTTTCCGTTCGTGGGGGGCTATTCCGCTGCCGACCAGCTTGATCGCGACGTCGGTAAGGACTTTTGCGCCAGCGGTTCCGTAGATAAAGGGTTTGTTCTGGAAGGCCTGGGCTAACTCCACCCGTTCGGCGTCGCTCATTTTCTGCACACCTGCCTTGGCGGTTGGAGACAGCGCGCAGACGTCGCAGGTTTCGCTCGTGGGCTTGGCGATGAGGGGAAAGCAGCCTTTTTCGTGCTTCGTGCAACAGATGGGGGTCAGTTCGAGCTTGGCGAGAGTGAGAGCGCCGTTCTGGACGGTGGCGTCCTTTCGCGGGCCTTCCCAGCAGTAGTCCTGGCTCAGCAGATCCGACAGCGGTTCTACGTAGATTGGATAGCTGCCGGCGGGCAGAGAGTCCTTGGTCGCGAATCCGGTCCGGGCGGTCGGAACGCCGACAGAGTTTACCAAAACGCCCTCGATCCCTTGGTTGGTTGTTTTGTCGATGACTTGGACGACAAGGCCACCGGCGGCTTCTTTGCCGCAAGGGAGTACCGTTTGAGCGACTTCGCCTGCCAAGCATTCATGGGCAACGCCGCATTGTTTGCAGATCGATACCATTGTTTTTCGCGCTCCTGGGTGCTCTTATCCGCCGACTATTCTACGATCATGGGACGGCCTTTGGTCTCGGAGAATAGCCGTTCCTCGACCATTCGAACCTTAAGCGCCGCAGGCAAGCTGGGGTCGCTGATCATCTCGTTAGCCCAAGTGGAGCTCTGAGAGTATGCGAAGCTTTCTCCGAACGCCACGGTCAACTCGATGAACGTTTGCAAAATCGGTCTGTTGCGAATTTCGAACTGCTCACCCCGCTCGATGCCCCGAACGATTAAGGCCCGCATCTTGTCTATTCCCATTTGTTGAAAATGAAGGGGGAACTTTAGTTCGATCGTTTGTAGCGAGTTGGCGATGAAAAGTTCTTTCCGCGCGTCCCTGAGCGCCTCGACCTGCGCGGTTCGCACGGTCAGCATGCCGCTTGTGTCTCGGGTCGGCTAGAAGTTGGACGAGTTCCTTTTTGGGGGCGGCCGGAGTGAGTCAAAATTGCGCTTATCATTTCGATTCTTCCCTCCGGTAACAGCATATCAGATAGCAGGGAAATGAGCGGACTTGCTCACGTGAACAAGAAGCTGCGTAAACGCAGGATGAGAGCGGAGTCGCCTCCTCCGCCCTAGAACACGATTTTCGCGCCCAACTGCATCTTCCGCGGTTCGTTTGCCTGGCTTCGGACCTGACCGAAGGTCGGAGACGTCACGGTTGAATCCGGGCTCCCCATTCGCGTCCGGTTTGCAATATTGAAGGCTTCAAAACGCAGCGTAAACTTCACCTTCTCGGTTAGGTCGAGGTTTTTCGCCAACGACAAGTTCTCCGTCAGATTCCACGGAGACCGTTCTTTGGGATTATTCTTCGACGCATTTCCCAAGCCGGCGTTCAACTGGGCCTGCGTAAGCTTCTTGCCGTCCGGGCCCACTTGGAACTTGCTGGGGTCCCACCAACCGTCCTTGAATGGGTCAAACTTGTCTCCCGCTATCGGTCCGCGCCATCCCTCATCCGAGCTAACGAAAACGCGATTTCCGGCCCCTCCCGGGATGGCGCTGAAGCCTGGCCCAACGGATCGTGGAGTGCCGGATCCGTAGTCCAAAAACCCGGCTACGATCCAGTCCCCCAGTACCTTGTTGGCCACGCCAGCCAGGCTGAAATGACGGCCTTTGCCAAACGGCAACTCATAGCTGAACGCCTGCCGGATCATGTGCGTTTGGTCGTCCCAGCTTAGCCCTTTCTGCAGATTTCGGTTGTAGTGGTCCAAAGTTTCGCGGTTCGAAGCCACCGCCGTGTCGGCGTTGGAGAACAGTTTTGAGAAGACGTAGCTAGTCAATAGGGTCAGGCCCGACGAGTACCGTTTGTCCAGCTTCATGATCATCGCGTGATACGACGAGTCCCCGGTCCGCTCTCCCGTCGCCGCCGCGCCCGTGGCCACGTCGCCGTAGTGGGGAAACGGTCTCAACGCCTGCGAGACCGATCCGTTGAATCCCGGATACGGCGGACGCAGGCCTGCGGCAACCGCGGCCGGGGATGTGATATTTGCCAGCAGCAGGTCCCGCCCGTACTGCGTGAAGTACTTCGGATCCATCTGGTTGACATTCAAAATCGAGGAAGTAAGCCGCACGCCGCGCGTTCCCGTATAGCCGACGCTGCCCACGAAGTTCTTCGGGAGCTGGTGTTGTAGATCCAGATTCCAGCTATAGAACACCGGCGGCCGGCCTGAGTCGTCCTTCTGCCAGAGATAGGTGGTGCCACCCAGGTCCGTTCCCGGTCCGCGGAACGGAGGCTGCGTCCAGGCAGGCAGGCCGTTGTCCAGGTTGAAATACGTGAACGCCGGCAGGTTTCCGGTGCCGAACGAGCTGTTTAAAATAAGGCCCTGGAAATGGGTGCTCCCGCCGGTGGTTTTCACGGCCCCGTAGGAGCGCCCGGCGTAAGCCCGAATCACGGTCCCCGGCCTCACTTGGTACGCCAAGCCCAACCGTGGCGACCACGCTTTCTTATACGAATCGAACGGATTCTTCTGTCCGTTGCACTCCTTGCAAGTGCCGGTATAAACCGTCGACCCTAGCCGTCCGCCGGCGAGCGGGTTCGGCACCGTCGGATCGAAGTTCATGAAGCCGTCCGCCTTTCCGTAGCTCCCAAAGTCGGACCAATCCTTCACGTTCAGCACTGCGCCACCCCCAATCGGGGTGGTGTATTCATAGCGTAATCCCAGGTTCAGCGTCAGCCGCTTGGTCACGCGCCAATCGTCCTGAATAAAGCCGCCGAAGTACTTCCAGGACTGGATCACGGCGCGCGGCGTTTCCAGTCCCCATTGCGTCGCCTGGCCCAGCAGAAAAGATGCGAATCCATTCCCGGTCAGCCCTGTTGTATCGCCCGGCAACGTCGTCGGCCCCGTGCCGAAATCGAAGCTCCCGTTTGGTCGATGCTGTCCGCCGCCCCACCACTCATCTTTCGTGAAGAAACCGCCCGCTTTAATCGTATGCGAGCCCTTCACCATCGTGATGTCGTCGCTGATTGTCAGATCCCGGCCACGGTCGAAGCCCCAAGCCGATCCGCTCCAACCGGAGTACCCGCCCATCGTAATCGAGGTCAATGCACGGTCCGGCCCCGGGGCATTTTTCAGGCCGATCTTTTCCGCCCACTTCGCATTCGGATCAATCGAGTTAATCGTCGTCAGCCCGCCTGCCTCGCGTTGATAGTTCACCCGCAGGCTATTCAGCACTCGAGAACTCACTGTCTTGTCCCAACTAAAACGTCCCGATGAATTTTTCCGGTACCACACCGATGCTCCGTTGAACGGAACTGGCAATCCCGGAGGTCCGTCGGCGCCAAAGTCATCGTCCTTCGTGCCATTCAAAAAAAGGAATGAAAACCGATTGGATACGTTCAATTGGTGGTCTCCGCGAATACTGAACTTGTTCCACGGAGTCACATTGGTGCCTCTATCTCGGAAGTAGTTCGCATTGAGCACCGCACCGGGTACATTGGGTACCATCTCCGCAGGGCGCAACGCAATATACTTACTCGCCACGGAACTGAACCGGGCCCTCGGAATCGAATTATTCGCGAAGGGCTGGCGGCTATAAGTCCGCCCGTCAGGGTTCAGGACGGTGGTGGCCGGATCGTAGATCGTCATCATCTGCGACTGTCCGTTTGCTCCGGTTCGCGCGAAATTTCGGAAGTCCCCTTCGTACATCTCCGGCAAGGGAATGGTGCTGAAGCTTGGCGTATTACCGCTTCGGTTCCGGAAGCCTTCATAACTTGCGAAGAAGAATGTCTTATTCCGGCCGTCATAGACTTTCGGAATGCGCACCGGCCCGCCCAAGGTGAAGCCGAAATCGTTCTGCTTCAGCACCGGCGCGCTTCGCGCGAAAAAGCCGCGCGAGTCCGTTACGTTGTTGCGCAGAAACTCGAACGCATTGCCATGGACTTGGTTTCCGCCGGCCTTCGTGACAAAACTGATCTGCCCCATCGCTCGCCCATACTCCGCCTTCATGCCCGTGCTCTCCACCGTGAACTCCGCGATGGCGTCCACGGGCACCGAACTGATGGGTGCGCGCTCCGTCTGGTAGGTGGTTGACGCGCTCGTCAAGCTGGTTCCATCCATGCTCATTTCCCAACCCGACCCCTGCGCCCCGCCGATCCGATATCCGTTCCCCGTCCTCACCTCCGGCGCGATTACCGCCAGGTTGAAGACATTTCGGATCTGCCCCGCCACCACCAGGGGCAGGTCCTCAATCAGCTTCGTCGTCAGGCTCGTCGCGACCCGTGTCGTCTCCGTCTCCAGGGACGAAGCCTGTGCCGACACCTGCACCGACTCGTTCACGGTCCCGAGTTCGACGGCGAAATCCAGCCGCATGGTGCTGCCTGATGTCAGTTCCACCTTGGTGTGTACAGATCGCTTAAATCCCGCCGCTTCCACCGTCACCCGGTACGTCCCGATCAGCAACCCCGGCAGCGTGTAATCGCCGGATTCGGTCGTAGTCGTCGAGGCGAACGCGTTCGTCGAAAGCTGGGTCGCGGTCACCTTGGCTCGGGCTACCGCCGCTCCGCTGGGGTCCTTGATTTCGCCGGTGAAAGTTCCGCGGTCCAATTGCGCAAATACGGGCATCGCGCAGACAAAAAGCAACTGCAAAACACGTTCCTGGTGTCGCATGGGCTCTCCTTGAGTGCAGAATGCTATCACACTGCGTTACCGATGTGAACTAAGCTGTTCTGGTGGGTCATACAAATAATCGCTTGGCGTGTATCGTTTCACTCTTCGGATGGCTAGGCTTGGCCTTCGGGCAAGGAATGGCCAGCCGCGGTGCCGCCGCGCTTCCCGCGCCCACAGCCTCGGGCCGCTTTTTTCCTGTCTCGTTCACTGATGTCGCCGCTGCCGCCGGCCTCCGGTCCCCTCAAATTGCCGGAGGGGAATCGCGAAAGTTCATCCTGGAAGCCATGGGCTCAGGCGTCGCCTTTCTCGACTACGACAACGACGGCTGGCTCGACGTTTTTCTCGTCAACGGATCCCGCTTCGATGCCGCTCCGAAGCCGGGCCACCACCTCTACAAAAACAACCGCGACGGCACCTTCACTGACGTCTCCGTCAAAGCAGGCCTAGCGAAAGTAGCGTGGGGCCAGAGCGTGGCGGCGGCGGACTTCGACAACGACGGCCACATCGATCTCTTCGTCACCGCTTGGGGCCGCAACGCTCTTTTTCGAAACCAGGGTGACGGCACGTTCCTCGATGTCGCTCCCAAGGCTGGTGTCGCCGGCGACCGCACCCGCTGGGGCTCCGGCGCTAGTTTCATCGATTACGACCGCGATGGCCTCCTCGACCTTTTCGTCGCCAACTACCTCGTGTTCGACCCCGCTCGCACCCCCCTGCCCGGCAAGGACCCAGCCTGCAATTGGCTCGGCGCGCCCGTATTCTGCGGTCCCCGTGGTCTCCCCTTCGCTACCAATCTCCTCTACCGAAACAACGGCGACGGCACCTTCTCTGACGTCTCCGCCGCCTCCGGCATCGGCGCGTCGCAGAAAACCTATGCCCTTGGCGTCCTGGCCGCCGATCTCGATGGCGACAATTGGCCCGACCTCTATGTCGCCAGCGACTCCTCCCGCAGCCTTTTTTACCACAACAACGCCAACGGCACGTTCACTGAACGCGCCACCTACATTGGCCTCGCCTACGATGAAAATGGCATGGAACAAGCTGGCATGGGCCTCGCCCTCGCCGACTACGACGGGGACGGCCGACTCGACATCGCCAAGACCAACTTCGCCGACGACTATCCCAACCTCTACCGCAACCTCGGTAAAGTCGGATTCACCGATCGCGCCCTTTTCGCTGGCCTCGGTCTCCATCCCCAGTACGTCCTTTGGAGCGCTATTTTCGCCGATTTCGACAACGACGGCTGGCCCGATCTTTTCTTATCGGCCGGCCACATCTTCAACGAAGTCGATCGCCTGCCCACTCCGCAAAAATTCCGCAATCCTCGCCTGCTTTACTGGAACCTGGGAGACGGCAAGTTTGAAGACGTTTCCACCCGCGCCGGCCCCGGTATGCAAGCCCGTCATTCGAGCCGTGCCGCTGCCGCCGGCGACTTCGATAACGACGGCCGCGTCGATCTCCTCATCATGAACATGAACCAACCCCCGTCGCTGCTTAAGAACGCCAACACCGCGCCCCACCACTGGTTCGACGCCCGCCTCACCGGCACCGCGTCGAACCGTTCGGCCATCGGGGCGAAGGTTCGCGTGGAATCCGCCGGCCGCTGGCAAACCGTTTTCATTCTGAGCCAGTCCGGCTACTACTCCGTCAACGATCCTCGCGCCCACTTCGGCCTCGGCACCGTCGCCAAAGTTGATCGCCTCGAAATCACCTGGCCCAACGGCAACGTCGAAACCTGGCGGAACCTGGAAGCGGATCGAGTCTTCCTCGCCACCGAAGGCACCGCCCCGAAATGAAGCTCGCCGCCGTCCTCGCTTTCGCCAGCCTAGCTCACGCGCAGACGGCCGCCGCGCTCGCTGCCCGCGGTGCCGAACTCCTCGAAGCCAATCGCCCCGCCGAAGCGCTCTCTGCTTTCACGCGGAGCCTTCGCCTTAACCCCGCCGAGGTCGAAGCTCTCTCCGGGATGGGCTTCCTTCTCTACTCCCAGAACCAGTTTTCCGCCGCCCGAACCTACCTGGAAAAGGCGGTCGCCGCGCGCCCCCAGTCGTTCCAGGCTCGCTTCCTCCTGGCCGCCACGCTCGTCCAACTGAAGCAAACCCAGCCGGCCATTACCCAACTTCGCCAGGCACTCCTCCGTAACCCGGCGCACCTCGACGCACGTAAGCTCCTCGCCACCCAACTCCTCGAAATCCGCCAGTTCCGCGAAGCCGTCACGGTCCTGCAGCCCGTCGTCGAAACCCTCCCTCCCGACGAAGAGGTCCATCTGATCCTCATCGAGGCGCGCCAGACCTCCGGCGACACCGCCGCGGCTTTCGCCCTCGCTCAAAAGGCCGCCGCCCGGTTCCCCAACTCAGGCCAGATCCTCACCTGGCTCGGCTTCCAGCTTCAGTTTGCCGGCCGCTATGAAGCGGCGAAGCCCCCCCTTCTCCGCGCCATGGAAATCGAGCCCGCATTCGCCGTCCCCGCGCAAGTTCTCGGCGATATTTATCTCAAGGAGGAGAATTTCACAGAGGCGATCAGATGGCTGAATCGCGCCGCCGAGAAGATGCCGGACGATGCGGAAGTCCTGCTCTCGCTCAGCCGTGCCCAGGCCGAATCCGGCGCCTCCTCCGAGGCCCTCGAAACCCTTCAACGGGCGGCGCGCGCTGCTCCCACCGACGCCCGTGTTCACTTCCATCTCTCTCGCCTCTACTTTCGTCTCGGTGACGAACCGAAGGCGCAAGAGGCAGCCGCCCTCTCCGTTCGACTTCGCGATACCCAATCCCCGGTCTCCCCCGCTCCCGCCTCGCTCCGACTGCGGAGATGATTGTTAGTCCTCGTGAATCTGGCCGGGCGGACACGATGGTGGGCGATGCCTCGGCGCCCCCCAGAAATTGACCATCTATGCTCGAATAGACTTGACCAGATCACAAACTGATCGTGCCGCGTGGCATGCCGACTGGAGGGACCTTCATCATGACTGCCGCCGGCGCGTATATCGTTGCATAGGTTTAGGCACCGACATTTTGCCCGCGCGGCCAGACCGAGCGCCACCAGCCCATGCTCGTCGGAGAGGCAGCGCAGTCGGGGCCGGTTGGTCGAAAAGTTTTGGCGAGCAGGGCTGGTCAATTTTTCGCGAGTGCCGAAGGGCGATGGCAGCTCCGGTGGCGCGCCGACCGCCCGGACGGGCACGAGGCGCAATTGGATGGGTTCGAAAGTGGGACGGAGTGCCGTCAACGATAAACGGGTGCTTATCCCGTGGCCCGGGCCGCGTTGCTCCGAATCGTGTAGCGGATTTGAAACGGGTCGCCCGCGAGGTGGGCCGGGGCCGGTTTGCGAGGTAGCGCTCGGCGCGGAAAAGTTCGGCGCCAGCGTAACCGTCGAACGGGCGCAAACACTCCATCGACGCGGGCGGGCGGAAGCCGCCGCTGTGATAGTAGCCCACGGCGGGCTAGTTGCTGCTAGCCGAAGAGCGGTTCAATCTCGCGGCTGACGATCATTTTTTGTGCGGCAAAGGGTTCTATGTAATAGAAGTCGCGGCCGGAGGGGGTGCCGGTGATCTTCTTGCGCCAGTCGATGCCCATGGAGGAATAGATCGTCGTGGCGATGTCTTCCATGTAGATGGAACGTTTGGTGCCCCAGCCGGCGTCGATGACCTTGGAGCCATCCTCGTTCGTCTTACCGATGATCTGCCCGCCCTTCACGCCGCCGCCGGCGAAGAGGCCGGAGAAGGCGTATTGGTAGTGATCGCGACCCTTGAGGCCGGCGCTGACGAGGCCGGGGGTGCGGCCGAATTCACCAGCGGAGATGACGAGCGTTTCTTCAAGGAGCGAGCGACCATCGGGGCGCTTACGCGTGGCGAGATCTTCGAGAAGATTGGAGAGCGCGGGGTCCAGTTCGGCGCACTGCTTGTAAATGTTTTTGCGCTGATAGATGTCGGAATGGTGATCCCAGCCGGGTTGCTGCAGGAAGATGAAATGAGTGCCGGAGTCGGCTTCGACGAGATTGCGGGCGATGAGGCAGGCGTCGCCGAGGGGACTGGATCCGTAACGGGTTTTCTCTTCCTTCGAGAGCTGGAAGAGCGGTGCCGTGCGGGGATCGACGAGTAGCCGGACGGCGGATTCGTAGTGATCGTTGTAGTCGCGGTAGGCCTTGGCTTGGAGCGAGCTATCGTTGCGCAGACGGGCGTCGAAATCCTTGAGCAAGGCCCAGCGGCGCTGGAATTCGGCCTTTTCGTCGGCGTTCTCGACGGCGTAGGCGGAGAGGCTGGTTTGGGTTTGAATATGGAATGGCGAGTGGAGCGCGGGGAGGAAGCCGGACTTGAGGAGGCCGGCCTGATTCTGGGTGACGTTGAGGGCGACGTAGGAGGGGAGCGAGTCGGTGGGCCGCCGACGGTTCTGCCATTCCATGGCGACGACGGAGCCGACCGAGGGGATTTCTTTGTGCAGGGCGGGATTGAGGGAGTGGGCGGACTGGACGTAGTATTGGGCGCGGCCGTGGACGCTGTCCCAGGCTTCGAGAGAGCGGACGAGAGCGGCACGGGGAAGTTGTTTGGCGAGTTGCGGGAACAGACCCATGGGCCATTTCAGGCCGGGCTGGAGTTCTTGGACGTCGAAGTCGGGCGGGGTCCAGGAGCCTTGTTTGAGGTCCCAGGTATCGACGTGGGAAGCGCCGCCGTCGAGCATGACCCAGATGACGAAGCGGGCAGAGTTGCGGGGCTTGGTGGACCGGGCGGAGCGGGACTGGGCTTGGAGCAAGGGAGAGAAGCTATAGGCACCGACGGAGGTAGCACCGACGCGGAACATTTCGCGGCGGGTGAGGAAGTTGTCGAGGAGGTTGGGCATGGGAGGGTTCTTAGTAGTGAAAGAGGAATTCGACTTTGTTGACGAGGAGCCATTGGAGGTCTTCGTAGGCTTTGGTCTCTCCGCCAGCGACAATCCGCAGGGCGAGGCGGCGTTCTTCGGGAGCGGGAGGGCGGAGGAGGAATCGATAGAAGAGCTTGTCTATCCGTTGCTCCGGGGCAGATGGGGTGCTGAGGAGGGAGTGGAGGAAGCTGCCGGGGACCGAGCGGACCTGGCCGCGCACGAAGGGGCTATTCAGCAGCAGAACGGCTTGGGTCACGTCGCCTTCGTTGGTTCTTTCGGAGTATTCGCGGTTGGTTTGGCCGAAGGAATCGAGGAAGAAGTAGAGATCCTTGGCCCCAGGGAAGTTTTGCTTCAGGTCTTCTGGGGAGCGGAGTTCGGTCGCGTAGTCGACGCTGATGTTAGTGCCGCGGATGGGGATTTTGGTTTGGAGGTTGGTCGCGAATACGAGCGAATCGTGGAGCTGTTCGGCGGTGAGGCGACGGACGAAACGGCGGGCGAAGTACTTGGCGTAGCCGTCCTTCCATTCGCCGGGGAAACGAGAAGAGAGCTGGTAGGCGCTGGATTTGGCGATCAAGCGGAAGAGGTAGCGGAGGTCGTGGTTGTGGGCGCGGAAGTCGGCGGCGAGGGCGTCGAGGAGTTCGGGGTTCGAGGGTTGGAGAGTCCAGGGGGCGGGAGGGGGCTTGGTGGGATCCTGGCGGAGGAGGTCGAATTCGAGGGGGGGGTCAACGATGCCGACGCCCATCATTTCGGCCCAGAACATGTTGACGGTGGAGCGGTCGAACTGGGGGTGGCTCGTGAGAATGCGCGCGAATTCGGAGCGGAGGGGCTTGGCGGGCGAGGGCTTTTCGCCGTTGAAGAGGAAGGCAGGTTCGAGCTTGCCTTTGCCGTCGCGGGGGACACGGACGACGGTGCGGGCGGAGGCGTCGTAGCCGGGACCTTCATCGTCGATCGAGTATTCGTCGCGGCTGGTATCGATTTCCACGCGGCGAAGGACGCGGGTGCCGCCGAAGAAGGCGGCGGTTTTCCAGAGCTCTTCGCGCTTGCGGGAGGCGAGGTGGAGGTTGATCTTTTCGAGATGGTTGGCTCCATCGTGGCAGGAGACGCAGGAGAGATCGACGCCCATGAAGTGCTTGACTGCGGAGATGGCTAGTTCGTCGGAAGTGTCTTCGTGGACGGTATCTTCGCAGGTCAAGCCGATGACGACCCAGCGGGCGACGTAGCTGGCGGGGCCGTTGTACCAGTTGCTGGAGGCGTTGGCGGTGAGCATGTCGCGGACGATTTGGTCGTAGGGGCGGTTGAGGTGGATGTTGTCGTAGATCCACTTATAGAAGAGATTCTTGCCTTCGTTGCCGACGCGGTTGGCGGCGGTTTTGGCGAGGTCACCGAACCAGTATGTCCAGCGGGCTTTGAAGGCGTGGGAGACGGTGAGTTCGTCGATGAGTTTGTCGCGCTTGGCGGGGTCGGGGGAGGAAACGAATTTTTCGAGGTCGAGAGAGCTGCCGAGACGACCGGTGAGATCGAGGTGAATGCGGCGGAAGAATTCTTCGTCGGAGGCGAGGGGCGCGTGGGGGATATGGTCGCGCTCCATGGCGCCGAAGATGTGTTCGTCGATGAAATTGCGGCGGACAATCTGGCCGGCGGGGGCGGCGGCATCGCCACGGACTGAGGCCGTGAGGGCGGAGAGTTTTTGGCGCTGGCTGGAGTTCGGGAGGCTGGGGTGGCCGTCGGGTAACTGCTGGGCTAGTGCGCTGAGGGCGAGGCAGCAGGTGAGGGAGGCGGAGCGGAGAAAAAGCATGGAAACTCGAGCGAGTGATAGAGGCACTCGCGCCCCTATCATATCGAAATCCAGATTCTTGTTTTTGCGTGCCGAGGGGGTTTCGAAGCCCGAATCGTTTCGATGTGAATAGGGGCAAGGTCCAAGCTCTCGACTTGGATGGCGACGGCACGGTCGGGCTCTGTTTGCGCCGACGAATCGGGTTTGAGACCAGCGATCGGACCCAGGGGGGGAGTTGATTTCCGAATCGCTAGGTTTCTTCCGCCGTCGTCCTTGTCGCCGGATGCTTGCCGCGCTGACCAAGCACCTGGACAGCTTAGTGTGGCGGATCGATCGACCGATTCTGTTCCTTCCTCCGACTAACGATTGGGCGCCGGAGTTCACTTCGGAACCTTCTATTGACTTCGTGTGGTCGGTTGCCTAGGGGGGAGCAGACAAAACTGCGCCGGGGACCTGATTGAATTGGCGAGAGGGAAACCGCATTTTCTTGTTCCGCTTTATTGCAAGACATACCCATAAACGGGGCTCTCTGCTGTTTAACGTGGGTCGAAGCGCTCCCCCGCGAGGGCGAGCCAGGATACGAGGCCCCGTGGCCGGCCGTAGAAATGGCGGGCAATCGTCCCAAGGGCCCGCCCACCGCCGCGACGGTGGTTTTGCCGCTTCCCCGTTGAAACCCAAACGGCAGCACCCCTCGGCGCTCCCCAGCAAACTGACCACTTCTACCAGAACAGACTTGGCCACACCAAAAATGTGATTGTGCGACGTGGTGTGGACGTCGGGCGCGACCTTCATCGTCATCCCCGCAGGCGCGTGCGTTGCTGATTCGGTTTCGGGGCCGACTTTTCTATCCACGCGACCGGGCCTAGCGCTATGGGCTCACGCTCGTCGGCCAGGCAGCGTACTCGGGCCCGGTTGGTGGTCAACTCTATGGCGAGCAGGGGTGATGTTTTTTGCGAGTGTCGAAGGGAGTACGGCACAATCCGACGTCCCTGGTCGATTCGCCACTCCATCCAACTCGGCACTTCCAATCGTCGAACGCCGTCGGTTCCCACTTTGCGACATTACCCACACCAAACAGCGAGGAGACTGATTTGTTGGCGGTTTCGATGCTGGAGTTGTCAGCCTATCAGGGGGTATCCAGGCGAATTCGATTTTGGGCTAAATTGGAGAATGCCAGAACGTCGAGATTTCCTATTGGCGCTTTCGGCCTTGACCGCTTCGGGGGAAGCGGAGGGTCAGAGTGTCTATATTCCAGAGCGGCAAGCGGAGAAAGATAAGCCGCTGCTGCTGGATTTTATGGAAGAGTATTCCTTCGCGATGGTGATTACGGCGAAGGGTGGGATTCAGACGACGAACGTGCCGACGCTGTTGGAACGATCGGCGACGGGGTGGGGAAAGGTGTGGTGGCATTTGGCGGTGGGCAATTCGCAGAACGCCGTGCTGGCGGGGATGGAAGAGGCGGTGGTGGTGTTTCATGGGCCGCACGCCTACATTTCGCCAAAGTGGTATACGGCGGAACGGGCGGTACCGACGTGGAACTTTGCGGTGGTAAATGTGAGCGGCAAGCCGCGGCGAATCGACGACGATGAGGCTTTTGCGCAGAGTTTGGTGAAGCTGGTGAAGAAGAACGAGACTCAGTATGGCGGCGGGAAGATCTGGGATTTGACTAAGATGCCGGCTGCTTATCTGAAGGGTATGCGGCAGGGAATTGTGGCATACGAGATGACAATTGAGAAGGTTGAGGGCAAGTTCAAGCTGGGGCACGAGCGGGCCGCGGCGGATCGGCCGTTAGTGCTGAAAGGGTTGGAGAGTCCGCAGGGGCGAAGTATCTATGAGCTAACGCGGGATTATTACGAGCGGATGAAGAAGTAGGCGGGAGCGAAGCAACATTTGCATGGATTAACGGTCATTGACTAGCGACCTGCCGCCGCCTACCGAACAGGGGCGGCGATCGGCTTTGAGAAGCGTTGCCGAAAGGTCTCGGTTACGGATTCCGATCCGTTCCGCCGTGCGGTTTTGGCAAGACGCGCGAAGGTTACGAAGGCATCCGCGCCTGCCTGATGCTTCGTGCCATATCTTCCGAGCGATCACCGCAGGACGGCGTGTCTTCTCCGCTCGATGGCGGGTCGGGTTCAACTTGCTTTCCCAATCCGTGCAGCAACTTTGCAACATTGTTGTTGCCTCGTACGACGAGGAAAATTCAGGCGAAAATAGGGAGTGATCACCAGAAGATCGGAAGCTGAATGGTGCGGCGGGGGTGAGATTAAGTTTGGCAGCGGGGCCTACGAAGGACCCTACACTTTCTCGTCTCGCTTCCAAGGTCGGGCGGCAACGAACCCAGAAGAGCTGATGGCAGCGTCCCACGCAGGATGCTTCTCCATGGCATTCTCACTGGTTTTGGGGGATGTCGAACTTTACGGCGACGCGGATTCATAATACTGCGGCCGTCAAGCTGGAGCAGATCGGCGGCGGGTTCGATATCACCCATATCCAACTAACTATGGAAGCCGTCATTCCAGGCATCACCCCAGGCATCACCCCAGGCATCACCGAAGGACAGTTCCAAGAGTTGGCGAAGCAGGCGAAGGAAAACTGCCTGATTTCAAAGGGGCTGGCGTCCGTGCCGATCGATCTAACGGCTAGCCTCGCGTAAGGGCGGGGAAACGTAGTTGACGCCGGACAGGCGGGTCCGGCGGGGATCGATCACCGCATCAATAAAACCTTTTCGGCGGCTTCAAACGGCGTGGCCAAGTGCTTTTTGTCGTCGTCGATTTTGGTTTGGCGAGTGGTGGCTTCGACGCGGCGGAAGAGTCTATATACGGCTCTTTCGGCTCCCACGGATTTGTGTCGAGGCCACGGGCTAGGGAGCCGGGTTGGCTGACGGCGATACCGATGCTGGGAGTGACGTGCTGGCGGAAGACGAGGCGTCGCCGTGGTCGACAGTTAGGTGCCGGGCGAGCTTGAGCGTCGGGGGGCAAGCGAATCGGGTGCCACCGAGGTCCGCCGTAGAGACGTCTTCGAGGGTGACCGTTTTGATGGCGTTGGTGCCGGTGAGGAACAGGCGGCTTGAGTGGTCGACGATGCAGACGAAGTTGGTGAGAGCGGGGAGAAGACGGCGCCGCCGGCGCAGGGTGCCATGATGGGGGAGATTGGGGGGACGAGGTCGGAGGGGATGATGTTGCGGAGGAAGATGTCGGTGTAGCCGACGAGGGAGAGGACTCCGGCTTGAACGCAGGCTTTGCCGGAGTCGTTGAGGCCGATGATGGGGGCGCGCCTGTTTTGTGGGCGAGGGACATGACCTTACCGGTTTTCGGAGCGTTGGAGCTGGTAAGGGCGCCGCCGCCGAGGATGACTTGGTCGTCGATGCCGAATTCGCGGCAGTGGTGCCGGGCGACCTCGGCCGATCCTTCGTCGAGGACGAGTTGGACGCGTTGGTGGGCGGAGCGTTTTCCGTCGGGGTGCCGGTGGGATTGGCTATGTTAGCCGCCGCTGGCTAGAGCAGCGGAAGGGCTGCGTCTTTCATTGACAGGGTTGCGGGATGAAGGATCAGGGCACCAGCGCGGGGGGACGCGGATTAGTTTTGGATGACGGACGGATTTCCTTAAAGGTTCGGGTTAGATTACCGATTTGATAACAGAAGGACGAGCGCGGCAACGACGACTCGGTTCCAAACTGAGGTGAAAATATGGCTGTCATTGAACGATTCAATATTGATGATGTGATGCAGAAGATGGATCGCAACGAGATCGCCAACCTGCCGTACGGCGCGGTTGAGATTGACCGCAACGGAACGATCTTGTTCTACAACCAAGCAGAGGCGGACATTTGTAACCGCGAGGTTCGTGGCCATGTGGGCCGGAACTTCTTCCGCGACGTGGCACCTTGCACGAACCGCCCGGAATTCAGAGGTCGTTTTGACGAGATCGTCCACCAAGGTAAGAGCATGGCGATGTTCGACTATACATTCGACTACAACATGAAGCCGACGCGGGTATCGATTCAGATGAAGAAGGGATCGAGCGGCGATTCGGTGTGGATTTTCGTAAAGCGGCTTTAGTCGTGAGGGCTAAATTGTGAACGGACAAGCTCAGATGCTGCGGGTGGTATCCGACCTGGTGGAGGCCCAATTGGCCGAGAGCCGGCGAACCGGGGCGGATACCCTCCACCGCGGGGACTGGACGGGCCAGACCCGGATCCGAGATGGCGAAGAACTCGTAGCGGAGGGTGCTCTGGGTGCTGACTCATTTGAAATGCTGGAGTTAGGAGCTCGGGTGAACCAGTTCTTCCATCTGCACGAGTGGGGCACTGAGGAGAACCTGCTTCGTTTTCGGACACTGGAAGGATGGGCTGACGTGGTGGGGCAGACGATCCGGGACGATTGGCGGTGCCTGACGTTTCAGACGTCCGGGAGCAGCGGTATACCAAAGCGGGTAACGCATGACCGGGAGCGGCTGGAGTGGGAGGCGCGGAGTTGGATGAGGCTGTTTGAGGGAGTGCGCCGCTGCGTCAGTCTGGTTCCTGCCCATCATATGTATGGCTATCAATGGACCGTGACTTTACCGGAACTCGCGGGCTGGCCGGTGGTGGATGGACGATTCTGGTCGATTCCGCAGTTGGTGGGAGAGATGCGACCCGGGGATCTGGTGGTTGGATTTCCGTTGCGGTGGGAGTTGATTGGCCGCTATGGTGAAAGGGTTCCGGATGGGGTGACCGGGGTAAGCTCGGCCGGAGCGCTGCTAAATTCATTATGGGGCCAGTTGCGGGAGATGGGCTGGGGGCGGATGCTTGAGATTTACGGATCGACCGAGACCGGGGGGATCGGTTGGCGGGAGAGCGAATCGGCAGGTTACCGGCTCGCGCCGGGCTGGAGCCGGGCCAGCGGGGAAGGCGGGAGCGGAGACCGGCTAGTTTGGCGTGACAAGGGGACGGTCGAGTTGATGGACCGGTTGGATTGGCGTCAGCCTGGAGAGTTTCGATTGGCCGGACGAAACGACGGAGCAGTCAAGGTGGGAGGAACGCTTGTGCATTTCGGCCAAGTGGAATCAATCCTCCGGGAACATGAGGCGGTGGCGGATTGCCGGGTCAAGGCGGGGGGAGCGGATGAGGCGCGGGTCCGGGCCTTCGTCGTCGTGCGGACCGGTGAGCAAGCGTTGACGGCCCAAGCGCTGACGCGGTGGTTGCGAGGTCGACTTCCGTCGGTGGCGATTCCGAGACAGATCGTATTCGGCACGGCGTTGCCGGTTGATGGAAACGGAAAGGAGACGAACTGGTGACAATTTCGGAGATTGACGCACGCATGTCAGGGACTGCGGTGGGCGAAGTGGAGGTCGATGGACGGCGGCGGGTCACTTTGGGGGAGTTCTGGTTGCTGAGCGAGGGGGAGGCTCGGCTGGCCGCTGCGCCAGAGATGTTGGACCGTTTGGAGTATTGCCGGCGCTTGCTCGAGGACTTGACCGCCAAACGGCGGCTGATTTATGGAGTGACCACCGGCTTTGGTCCGCTGGCGACACAGCACATTGACCCTGCGCTATCCCCATTATTGCAGCGGAATCTGATCTATCACTTGGCGACTGGAGTTGGAGCGCCGCTGTCGGTTGAGCAGTCGCGGGGCATCCTGGCCGCGCGACTGCTCAGTTTGAGCCGGGGACATTCGGCGATTCGAGTCGAGACATTTCTGTTCCTGAAGGAATGCCTGAATCGAAACGTAATTCCGGTCGTGCCATCTCAGGGCACCGTCGGGGCCAGCGGGGACCTGACGCCACTGGCGCACGTAGCCCTTGGCTTGTTGGGAGAGGGAGCGATCTGGGATCGCGGAATACAGCGTCCGGCTGCGGATGTGTTGGCTGAAAATGGTCTACAACCGTTGGCTTTGCTGGCCAAAGAAGGCTTGGCGATGGTGAATGGGACATCGGCGATGACTGCGATTGCTGCGCGGAATGGAGTGCTGGCCGATCGCGCCTTAGAGATTTCGGCTCGGCTCTCGGTGTTGTACGCCGAAGTTCTGCGGGGCAAACGAGAGGCCTACTCTCCGGAGATCGCCTCGGTGCGGCCTCATCCCGGGCAAATCTGGGCGGCGACGCGGCTAGAAGGGTTGGCGGGCGATTCGACAAGGCTTGCATGCATTGACGACGAGGCGACCATTTCGGTCGATGCCGAGACCGGACTCGGCGACGACCGGCCGATTCTTCAGGATCCGTATTCGGTTCGCTGCGCCCCCCAGATTCTCGGTGCGGTGCGGGATTTGATTCGATACCACAATGACGTTGTGGAGACCGAATTGAACTCGGTTACGGATAATCCTCTGTTCTTCCCCGTCGGTGAGGACGCCGAAGCGGGGACGGTTCGCCATGGGGGCAACTTTTTTGGGTTACCCGTTGCTTTGGCGTCGGATGCTTTACATCCAGGTGTGATTCAGCTTGCCTTGACGAGCGAGCGCCGGACCGCGCGATTATGTGACCCGAAACTGAACGGGGGCTTGCCGGCGTTTCTCCAAGCGCGGCGAAATGGATTGCAGAGCGGACTGATGGGCGCTCAGGTGACGGCGAGCGCTTTGGTAGCTGAGATGCGCTCGGATGCGGGTCCGGCTTCGATTCAGTCGATACCAACGAACAACAACAACCAGGATGTTGTCCCGATGGGGACCATCGCCGCTCGGAAAACACAGAGAGCGCTCGAGAATCTGTTTCCGGTTTTGGCCATTGAGGCGATCGCCCTGGCCCAAGCGGTTGACGAGTTGGCCGAAATGGGGGAGGCAGGGATCAGCCGGGAGGGGCTTCGGTTGGTTCGCTGGGTTCGCCGGCGGGCACCGCGGATTCTAGCCGATCGGAGTCTGGCCGCCGAGATCACCGCAATTGCCCGAGGAATTGCCCAGGAGGATTGGTCAGTGGATTGGGTTGAAGCTTGACTAGCTTGCGCCGCTTGTCGGTCATTCCGATCCTCCACGCGGCGGCGGATTTGGGCAGCTTCGCGCCAAAGATCCAGGCTAGCCGGGCGTCGCAATCGTGCGTCCAGATCGATCAGATCTGGTCGCAGGTTCGGAATCTGGTGCTTGAGTTGGAGTTCGACTACACCCGGCTTCGGCTGTACCAGGACAGTCTGCCGATTTGCGGTTTTGAGCACAAGATCGTGTCGGATCTGGCGCTTCAGGGCAGCGCGAACTTTCGGTTGCTCGCTGAACTGATGGATCGGGGAGCCCAGTTAGTCGGGACGGAGTCCCCGCAACTATTGCTGCAGGAGTTGGAATGGGTGCGGAGCCCTCATTTAGCAACGGCGGAACGGCTGCGGGAGTTAACCCTTGAACGGGACCGATTTATAGCTGACCGGATTGACCGCACCCTGGCGGCGGGTGAAGAGGGGCTCGTATTTATGGGGATGCTCCATGACCTAGCGCCGTATCTGTCTGAGACTATTGCGCTACGCTATCCACTGCAGGTCGAAGCATCCTAACGGGTCGGGCCGGAGTTGTAGATTAAGGTTCCTCGAAATTAAGGTCGAGGGACACAAAGTTGTGGGGTGCCCAGGGGCCGTTGTAGTCGAACGAAACATTAGCGTCAAACCCGCTGGCGGCTTCGATCACTCGCGTCACGAAATCCTGTTCCTGCCCGCGTTCGACGAGACAAGCCAGATTGAGAATATCGTTCTCTGCCCGGGCATTCCCGCGGTGAATCTCTTTGGCGGCTCGGTCAAGAACTGAACAGACCTGCCGGTCGATCCGTTCGCGCTCCTGTTCGAGAATTCGCTCGAACGTGCGGCCAAGTTCGATCCGGGACTGATGCTGAACGTGTCCGGCGGCTTCCATTGCTCGGATCTCATCCCGGAGTTCCCCGAGTTCGGGGTGCTCGGCGATGAAGTAGTCGAAGATGTTGGGAACGCTCCACTGGACCCGAAGTCCCATTTCGACACACCCTTGCACCTTTTCGAGCTGCCCGCTGAGTTCGTCGGCGAAGGACCGCAGCATTCTGCGGGTTGACTTTTCTCCGGCCGAGATGACGCCAAAACGAATCGGGAGCGGGGTTGTTTGCTCCAAGAGGGCGCGGAGCACATCCTGATGCGCGCCGAGGTGACGTCTCTCGGGTCGAAGTCGTGACTCGGACCAGTCACTGACCACGGCGGTGAGTCCTTCGTGTGTCACTTGGTAAACCGGAGCCTGCTGCAAGCCACCCACCAGCGAGTGAAGCGGATTTGCCGCCGAGGTAATCGCGTAAAGATACTGTGCCATGATCGGGTAACCTTTAATACTGAATTCGAAACCCGCCCGGAGCGGCGGCAGGAGAAGACGGCGCGGGTTCCTGGACCGGAGAAGGGTCCAGGGCGCCAGAGGCGGCCAGCTTTAACAAAATTGCTTCCCGATCCCGGTCGATCTGCGATAGCCGGGAGTCGATGTCACGAACCCGGACCAACGCCGCCGTTCGTTCGACGCCGCGGCGGGCCTTTTCCATCTCTAGGCAGGTGACCTGCATAAAGAGCGCATGATCGCGGTAGTGTTTTGGCACTGCGGCCCGGGACCTGCGTCCAGCCGAAGACTTACCTTTTGTGATTACGGGCATGAAGGTTCCCCCAAGAGAATAGACTTGCTTTACTGCACCGAGGCCGAGGCGGCTTCGCGATAGAAACGGCTGACGATGTCGTCAATGACGTGGCCAGGGAGCGGCTTTCCATCGCGCGTCACACAAGCAATCGAGGCGCCGAGGACGTCCCGGCAAACCCAACGAAAGGTCGAGTCTTCGAGCGCGGCGGATGCGCCGCGAAGGGCCAGCACCTTGGCGATTGCGAACGAGGCACGGATGCTGGGCTGATTGCCGGTATCGCTGGCGAGGCGCAGCGTTCGCACCAGATCAACGATTGCTTGAGTGTCAGAAACGGCCAGACCACTCTTGCGAGCGACGATGGCCACTTCGGTGTCCCTATCAAACTGTCCCATTTGAATGGTGACCAGCCGGTCCATCAGCGCATCTTGCCCTCGATGGACGCCGGCGTACTCTTCTGGGTTTGACGTAAAGATTGCGCGGAACTCGGGATGTACTCGGAGGTAGCCGTCGCCGTTCTGGCGAAGACTAGGAATGTTCAGGATGCGCTCCTCGAGCACACTCAGCAGGGGATTGTTGGCTTCTGGCCGCGACCGGGTAAACTCGTCATAGATCAGGGTGTGGCCCAATTGGCAGGCGGTCGTCAAGCGATTGTCGGTCCAGATCGAATTCACTTTTTCCTCGGTTTTTAGGACCGAATGGATGTAGTTGTCGACGACCTTCGAGCGCCGGAAGCCCGAGTCCCTACCGATCAGATCAGAGCTGCCGAACTCGTCGTCTCCATGCATCAGGACCACGGGTCGGCCCAGGCGGGCAGCGATATGGAAGGCGAGGGTGGTCTTTCCGGTTCCCGCCGGTCCGGCAAAGTGAACCGCCGAGCCGATGGCTAAGTAGGTCAACGCACGTTCTGACACCTCGTCAATATCGCGGGTCAAGACAAAGTCCTGGCTTGGCTCAAGAAGCACCTGGTCGGAGCTGATGGGCGATTTGGTGATCAATTCTTCAATCATGGGAATGTACTCCTGGCAATGCGGTGCGGCCGGAGGTAGTCGCCAAGGGGCGCTCCGACTGGGCACCGCGCAAACCGCTGACTAGTTTGGACAGGCTGGCCAACACGCTTGCGGTCGATTGGCGGCCGGCGGTGGATTCCTCGCTATCCGAGGGGCGCTGGATCGAATCGAGGGTCTGCAGGATCTGTTGCAAACCCGCTTCAATCTCTCGGACCCGCTCGCGAAGATTGGCTAAGCGTCCAGCGCCGTGCTCGGAAGATTGCACCATGTCGATGGCCCAAAGGAGTCCGGATTCCACTTTCGAAAACCGGTGGGCCAGATTCGTCAGTTCGCCCGCGACGTTCTTGTCGAGCGCCGCCCGGCTTTGCTCGCCTGTTTCCAGGCGATCCTGCAACTGTCGTAGTTTTCCAGCGAAGGATTCGATCACTTCAGCTGACCTGCGGCAGTCTTCATCTACGCTGCTGGTAGCGGCTTCCCAACCGGAGGTGCGGGATTGAAAGCTGTCAAGGCCCGATTCGAGCTTCGTCAGGTGATCCTTGACGCCGGACAAGTCCCCGTTGAGACTGCGAAGTCGCCCCACGATCTCCTCGAGCGCTTCCTTTACCGAGCCCATTCGGGCATCGAGGGCGTCGCAGCGCTGAATGGCCCCCCCATCGATACTCCCTATCGCCTCCTGGCGGAGGGCGGCCAAAGCCGCCTCCACCTTGCCCAGCCGTTCGACGAGTGAGGCATCCGTCCCAACGGATGGTTGAGACACGGGGATGGCGACGGGCGGGATAGAGATGATCGGATCTACTATGGGCACAAGCGTGGGTTCCGCGGGCGGCGGGTGCGGTGCGGAGGGAGGCTTCTCGCGTTTGTCCCGTTGTTCGGCGCATTGTTCCAAAAGTTCTTTTACTTTGCGCTTCCGGGCTTCAGACTGTCTTGCCAAACTGGCCAGCAGGTCCCGCCGCTCTTGCCGCATTTTCTCAAAGGAGCTGGAGTCTCGTGTCATAACTTATTTCAACCGAAGAAGATCCAAATGGGGTTCCGCCGGGCCGGGCGATTAGTTCTGGGGGAGGGCTTGCAGGAGGGCCAACCAGGAATGGAGTAGTTCCGATCCCGGAAACCGCGGCGCGCAGTTGGAATAGGGCGGGCGGCTCCCAGAGAGCGGTTGTCAGAGCGCCGGGCTGTGCTTAGGACGGCATCGCGGCGGTACTGGTTAGGCCGATCGCTTCGGCATATTTAAGGTAGGTTTCCACCGAAGCGATGACGACGCGCGCTTCAATTGAAAGCAGCTCAATCCCCACCAACGAAACTTTGACCCAAGCATCAATCACGATACCTTTGTCGAGAATGCGATCAATTACCTCGGCCAAGCTGGACGAGTCAGTCGATTTACTTACTTTAGCCATGCTTTTTTCCTTGAATGTCCTTAATTTTTAATTGGTCTGTTGTACGGCGACCCGCCCCTCGGTTATCCCCGGGACGCGACCACCGCTTCCGACTGAATCGCCGCGTGGGGCCGGTTGGTCGGGCACTCCTCGGTCTGCGCTAGCGCATATTGAGCTGTTAAGGCTAGGTCACGGCCAACGAAGCTGTAAGGTGGCCAGACTCCACAAACCGTAACCCTTAGCCCTACTTCGAGCTCGTTTATCTCCTCGACGAGTAGAGAGAATGCTTTAGTCATTTTTTGGGGGATGAGGAACGCTCGATGACCGCTCGAGAGCTCTACCGAGGAGCGCGCGATCGACTGGGTTTTGGTGAGCAGCCGCGTCCAGAGGGCACGCGACCGCTCGGCGGCGAGAGCGGGTAATTCCCGGTCTACGGTTCGTTCGAGCAGGTAACGGCGCCCGGGCGATAGGGCCAATGCCTGTGTGTTCAGCCCGCCGCTGAGACTCTTCCGCAAGCTAGGCGGGTCGATTTCGACGCAGAGGTCCCATTCCGCGCATCCTGCCACGAGTTGGAGCGAGTCGAGCCAGGTTGAGGCTTGGGCCGCCAAACGGAGAATAAGTTCCTCCCGGGTCGAAAATACAGTTCCGAAGCGGAAAGGGACGACCGGGGCGCGATGGTGGGCGGCAGAGACTACTTCGTGATGGGCGTACGCGGCGGCGGCGAGCGTCGCCGGATCATCGGACCATAACTCGGGGTCGGCTTGACTGGCGACGGCGGCCAGTTGTTGGCTTAACGGAATCAGCATGACAGTGTAACGGGCGTCAACTGCCGGCGGCCAGTCATCAGGAGCGGAGCCCCCGCGCTGCTCGCAGGGCACCTGCTCTGTAATCGCGTATACGTAGATCATGATGTTCCTTGGGTCGTAGCACGCAAGGAATCGATAGCGGCCTGAAGATCGTCCGGGCGAATCCATAAGGGCTCTCCGTTCCAAGCGCGCCGCAATGCGGCCAAGGCGGCGCGGTCGCTGACGGCCGTCAATTGGGCTCCGGTAAAGCCTTCGGCCATGGCGGCCCAATGGGGCCAATCGAGGTCACTCGGGATGGGTTTGCCGCGAAGCTGGATCCGGAGGATCGCCTCGCGCCCGGCGGTATTCGGCGGATCGATCGGGATGATATCGTCGAACCGGCCCGGGCGAAGGAGCGCCGGATCGAGACGGTCGACGCGATTGGTGGCGGCCAGTACGAATACCCCGGACAGCTCCTCAATGCCGTCCATCTCGGTCAACAGCTGGGCCAGAACCCGGTCGGCGACCGGATCCTGGCCCCCTCCGCGGACTGGACCGACGGCGTCGATCTCATCAAAGAAGAGAATGCAGGGGGCGGCGCGGCGAGCTTTCCGAAACAGCTCACGCACGGCCCGCTCGCTATCGCCGACGAATTTCGAGAGCAGTTCCGGGCCTTTAACGGATAGAAAATTGACCTTGCTTTCGGTGGCGACGGCCTTGGCCAGCAGGGTTTTACCGCATCCGGGAGGTCCGGTCAGCAGGAGGGCCCGGGGCGGACGCACCGCAGCTTGCGCAAACAGCTCGGGCCGGCGAAGAGGCCACTCGACGGCTTCGACAAGCCTTTGCCGGACCGCGTCGAGGCCGCCCACTTGCTCCCAGGCGACATTTGGCACCTCGACGAAGGCGTCGCGCAGGGCGGATGGCTCGATCTCGGCGAGCGCTTCCTCAAAATCCGCCGGCAGGATCTGGAGCTGTTCGATCAAGCTGTAGGGCAGTTCGGCGGCGCCGAGATCGATATCCGGCAGAAGGCGTCGCAGGCAGCGCATGGCAGCCTCCCGGCACAACGCTTGTAGATCCGCTCCGACGAAGCCGTGGGTGCGGGCGGCGAGCGAGGCGAGGGATACCTCCTTATGCAGAGGCATGCCATGAGAATGGATCTCCAGGATCTCGGCCCGCCCTGGACGGTCCGGCACGGGGATCTCGATCTCACGATCAAACCGACCCGGACGGCGCAGGGCAGGGTCGAGGGCGTCGGGTAGGTTCGTGGCGGCGATGACGACCGTGTTCTGACGGCGTTCGAGGCCGTCCATAAGAGCCAGGAGTTGGGCGACGATCCGTTTTTCGACGTCACCCTGGACGCGCTCGCGCCTCGGCGCAATCGAGTCGATCTCATCGAGGAAAATAATGCTCGGGCTCTGGCGGGCCGCCTCGGCGAAGATTTTCCGGAGATGGGCCTCGCTTTCACCGTAGAATTTGTGAACGATTTCGGGGCCGGAGACGCTGAGGAACCGGGCACTGGCTTCTTGGGCGATCGTGCGGGCGATGAGAGTTTTACCGGTGCCCGGAGGGCCGTAGAGCAGTACTCCTTTGGGCGGGTCGATGCCGAGTCGCTCGAACAACAGCGGGTGTCGCAGCGGTAGTTCGATGATCTCGCGGATCCGTTGCAATTGGGGCCCCAGTCCGCCTACATCCTCGTAGGAGAGCTTCCGCTCAGCGGCGGGGGCGGCGGATCCCGCCTTCGGGAGCACCTGTAACTGGGTAACCGGGTGTAGGACGACATTGCCCTTGGGGCTTGTGCGAACCACGCGGAACTCGGCTGAGCGGGCTCCAAAGACGGTCGCGCGGATGCGAGCGCCCTCGCGGACGACGAGGCCGTCAAGGAGCCGTCCGATGTACTCGAGGTCCCGGCGGGACGGCTCGATGCCGAGGGGAATGATTTCGACTCGGTCGGCGGAGGCCGATGGCGCGGGTGCGACCTCGATCAGATCGTCGATTGCGGCTTGGGCGTTCTCCCGGGTCAGTCCATCGAGCGCAATCCGGGAGTGACCGCGCTGGGAAGGATGGGAGGGCAGGGCCTTGGCGACGGCGATCGACTTCCCGCGGATCTCGATGACATCCCCGGTTTGGAGTCCCAGCCGCCGGAGGTCGTCCGGGTCGAGGCGCGCGATGGCGCGGCCCACGTCCTTAGTAGCAGCTTCGGCGACGCGGAGGCGGAGGGCGCTCATAGGGGAAGCCGGATTTCGATGACGCCGTTGTTGGCCGATGGTTGCGCTTTGGTGAGGTCGACCGGGTGCGGTAGTTGCAGCTCCTTGTGGTACTTCCGATCCTTACGTTCCGCGTCCAAGGTGAGCAGATCGCCATCGAGGCTCAATTGCAGATCGGCGGCGGCGACGCCGGGCATTTCGGCAACCAGAAGGAGATAGCCATCTTCCTCAAACAGATCGCACACGGGCTCGCGCACCTCGTCAACGACCACATGGCCGGTGGAGCGGTCTTGCTTCACGTTGCCAAACGTTTCGACGTCGATATCGTCTCCGCCGAGTCCGAACTGGACGCGGATGCCATAGATACCCCGTGCTTTGCCGCCGGGATGGGCTGTCGCTTCCGGGCGGATGGCACCGTCGGTTTTCCTCTCCATGCCCGAGAGTTTCTCAACTAACTCGCCGAGTCCGTTTAGGATTCCTTCCAACCCGGCAACGCCTTTCAGTTTCCCTTTCATCTGTCTATCTATCGTCCGTTTCAACGCCGGCCATTACCTTCCGCCGTTCCTACTTGCCTCTCATGGCGCCCCGATTGTCCTGACTTACGGGCCGGACTTTCCTTGGTCCGGCCCCCGCCGGATGGACCCGGGATAATCTTAGGGTATGCAATGATTTGGCGGGTAAAGCCGGTGGGGGATTTCACCCGATAGAGGAGTGATGTTCTTGTTGGATCAGTTATTCACCTTGCCGGCTAGCGGACTGCTTTGGATCGTTGAAGAGCTGATGGAGGCCGCCCAGAATGAGCGGGCCGAAGAAGGCGAACAGATTCGTGGCGAGTTACGGGAGTTGTATCTTCAGTTAGAGCGTGGGGTGATCGACGAGGCTGGTTTTTCGGCGTGGGAATCGATCCTGTTAGACCGGTTGGACGACTGGGAGGCGACGCAAGGGGCCGGGGGGGATGACGACGCCGAAGAGGATGACGACGCCGAAGAGGATGACGACGCCGAAGAGGATGACGACGCCGAAGAGGATGACGACGCCGAAGAGGATTTATTGGGCGAGCACGCGGGCCCCCTCGTCTGCGGTTCCCCAACCGCGGGCGTTGATGATACACAGGAGGTTAAATGAACGAGCAGCTTTTTTCCCCGGTTGGGGCCGACTCCGGTCGACGGTCCTCACTCTGCGAGGTGTTGGACCGGGTGTTGCATAAGGGGGTGGTCGCCACCGGCGAGGTGACATTGTCTTTAGCCGGGGTCGATTTAATCTACCTGAATCTGAACGTGCTATTGATGTCTGCCGGGCGGATCGCGGAGGTGTATGACCAACCAAGCGGTGAGTAGTCCGGCGGTGGAGGCGGGCGCGAACGGGCTTTTGAAGCTAGTTCTCGGTTTGACGCAGCTTCTGCATGAGTTGATGGAGCGGCAATCGCTCCGGCGGATGGAGGCGGGCAACCTAACAGAAGAGGAAATGGACCGCTTGGGCCAAGCATTGGCGGCACAGAGCGAGCAACTGGAAGCGTTGCGGCGGCAGTTTGGTTTTGAGAAGCAGGACGTGAACGTAGACTTAGGTCCGCTCGGGTCGCTGTTTTAGGAGGAGATGGCAATGGCGAGTTCCATACAGCACGGAGTTCAGAGTTCCACCCTGGCTGACGTACTTGAAAGGGTTTTGGACAAAGGCGTGGTGGTGGCGGGCGACATTCGGGTTCGCATCGCCGACATTGAATTGATTGCTATCCAGATTCGGCTGGTCGTCTGTTCGGTCGACAAGGCGCGGGAGATGGGGATGGACTGGTGGGTGAACAACCCGACCTACCAGAAGCTAAGCGACCAGACCATTGATGGAGGCGGTCTGGCCCGTCTCGAGGCGGCTTTGACGCGGATGGAGCAACGGCTCGATCGACTCGAGCCGTTAGCTCCGGCGCTCGAAGCCCAGCAAACCGCCCAAACCGGCCAATTCGAGCTGCATTCGGATTAGCTGATCGGTGTACTCCGAGACCGCCAGGCTGAGCCGGAGGAAAGAGGTGGCTTCGCCCGCCGCTTGTTCGAGGAGCTGAGCGAGCGATGCGCGCTCGGACGGCCCAGATTCGGCGGCTAGATATAATTCCACCTCTTTAACTACCTCGGCCAGCGCCCCGATTAGCTTTCGCTCCTCGCCGCGCTGTTCGATCAAGCCGGTGATCTGATAGCTCATCGCCAAATAGTTGTACTCCAGATTTCGCTGCTCACTCTCTGAGCGCGTCCAAACCGCCTTGGGCATGGCGGATATCCTAGACCAAAGCGGCCCGAAGATCCTGGATTTCGCTCTGCAAGCGGCTGAGTCGGTCCGTGAGAAAGGGCGTCTCGGGCCCTCCCATGCCGCTGGGACGGTTCCAGCAGAGCTTCCGGCCGAGTTCGTCAAGTTGGGTCTGCATGGATTGGAACTCGTGGGCGAGCGAATACGCTGCCGTTTTCTGTTGCAGAAGCTCTTGGATGCGGTAGGCGGCGGCGAGATAATCGTACTCGCGGTCGCGCGGGTCTTCGGCGCTGACGGCTTCCCGTGCCAGATCGAGTAGCTTGAAGTGCAGTTGTTCGATCTCGCCTTGGACGCTGTAGGCGGCCGTCTTCTTCTGGAGCAAATCCTCGATTTGGTAGGAAAGGCTCAAATAATCATATTCATAGTCACGTTCAGTTTTCTTCGGAGGCATGTGTTTTTCCCTCTATTTGATTTATCGGAGCGTTCCGCCCGGATGTTAGTGATTTTCGTCGGAATCCTTACCGTGCCACGTTACCGGCCACGTTACCGGGTCACCTTACCGATGACCTCGAGCAATTGGTTAGGCTGAAACGGCTTGACGATCCAGCCTGTCGCCCCGGCCGACTTGCCCCGGAGCTTCATGTCCGGACTGGATTCGGTGGTCAGGAGAATGATGGGGACCGCGCGGCCCGAGGCCAGTGCGCGGATCTGGCGAGTCAATTCGAGGCCGTCCATGCGGGGCATGTTCAGGTCGGTGAGTACAAGATCGACGGTTGGGCTTTTCCGAAATTTCTCGAGCGCCTCGACTCCGTCGGCCGCTTCAAGCACCTCGAAACCGGAGTTCTTGAGGGTCACCCCGACCATTTGGCGCATGGTCGAGGAGTCATCGACAGTTAGTATTGTTTTCGGCATAATGTTTCCTGAGGCCGAGCCTCGCGACTAGGGTTGGAAATTAAAACAGTTCAACTGAGCCGCCGTTGGTCGGTTCCTCGCCGCTGGGCAGTTCCAGCGGGCTGGCGGGCCCCGGGCGGGCGGCGCGGTCGTGCAGTGCGCGTTCGGAGGCGGTTGTGTACCGGCTCCGAAGATCGGCCAAGCGAGCCTCGGTGCGGGGTAAAAAGTGGGAGTAGAGCGGTAGCCGGGCGGTGTCGCGCGCGATCGTAAGCAGTCGGCGGCGCAAAGTCGGGGCCACCGCGAAAGCCTCGCCGATGCCTTCGATCTCCGCCTGTACCTCGGCGAGGCCTTGCCGCAGCTCCCCGGCTGGTCCGGCGACCGCCGCCACACGGCCCCGCAACTCGCCCGCCGCAACGCCCAAGGAGGCACCGATGCCGGTTGAGCGGTCGAGCAACTCCTCGCCGAGCAGACCGCGGGCGGTTGAGCCGGTCTGGGCGGCCTCGGCCAGCGCCGAGAGGTTGCCTTCGAGGGTGGTGAACTCAAGAGCCCGGCGGGCCGAGATCGCTTTGGCGTCGCGGGAGATCGCCCCGGCCTCAGCACCAAGGATATCGAGAGCGCTGGCTGCGCCGGTGCGCGCCGAATGGATTTGGGCGTTGACGGCCGAAAGCGCGAGATCGGAATCGATCGTCCGAATCTCGGACCGGTAGGAAGAGAATAAACTCCGGATGGTCGCCGTCGACCTCTTAAGCGCCGGGGCGATCAGTTCCCGCTCGGTGTCGAGCGTCGAGCGAACCAAACTGGCGATCCGGTCGAGCGTCCCGGCGAGGAGGGCCAAGGCGCTGTCGCTCGAAGCGCCGCCGCCGGAAGCGTCATGCCAAGCGTCGCGCGAAGCGCCGCTTGCCGCGCGGAAGCCGAGCGAATCCACAAGCGCCGTCAGTCCGGCCATCGTCCGGGTAAGCCCGTCCCGCAATCCTGCGAGGGCCCCGGCGATCGATTCTTCAATGCCGGCCAGTTGTTCGGCTTCAAGAGCCGTAACCCGGCAAACGAAGGCGATCACTGGGGGGCCGGTCGCCGGGCCGTCGAGTTCGGCATCGACCGCCGCGGCCAACTCAGCCAAGGCCGCGCAGCAATGTTCGATGCGCTGACGGACTGAATCATGGCTTTGCAAGGCGACTACGACCTGTCCGACGCAGCCGAAGATGACCGGCTTCAGGCCCGCGATCTCGGCGGCAAGGGCCCGCAATCGGACCTGTTCCTCGCCCAGTTGCCGCAGTCCCTGACGGCACGCCTCCTGCTGTTCGACCGCCTGACTCCGATGCCGGTCGAGAGCGACGAGCAGCTCCTGGTTCTCGCGGGCGGCCTGGCTGCTCGATTCGGCGATCTGGTCCGCTTGGCGGTCAAGCCAGTCGCGGAGCCGCTGATTAATTTTCCGCAGCTCCTCGGCGAGGGTCTCCGAACTGCCCCGGGCGTCGAGGGCCGTCGCCGTGCCATCGATGCTCAGCAGAGTCGCCAAGGGTCCGAGCGATCGCAGCATGGTATGGAGTTCATGCTGTCCGTGAGCGAGGCTGGCCAACTGCAGAGCGGTGCGGTCGAGCCCGGCGATTACTTGGCGATGCGCCCCGGCGGCCTCGGCGAGCAGACCGAAGGCGGGCGTGGCAACATCATGGGCCGCCTGAATGTTCCCGCCGATCAGTTCGCCGGTTGAGGCTTCTTCAATCGCGCGGCCGGCTTGGCCGAGCGCGTCGAGCAAACGGTAGCTGTCGGCGGCGAAGTTGCCAATCCGCAGGAATCCGGCTTCGGTTCGCTCGCTCCAACCAATCAGAGCGGCGCATTCGACTTTCATCTGGGCTATCTGGGAGCGGAGTTCGCCACGCTCGGCGGCGGCACCGCGGCGGAGCTGCAAAGCTCGACCGACGAGGTAATCAATAGCCACGGGAACGGCGGGAAGCGACCAGGACATACTTACTGAATTTATCGGCCTTTCCTGTCCAAATGTGAGCTTTCCTCGGGCCGCTGGGCTCGCCGGGCGGGCCGCGAAGGCAGTGGTCAGGGCCAATGGCGATTCCACCGAGCCCAGCAAACACAGCACTCGGGGCGAGGACGGGGGTGATTCCGTTCGAGGATCCGCTTGCTCTCTGGCGGCAAGTCAAAACAAAGCAAGGCTTTGCGCAGCAGAATCCGATTGCACGGGCCCGGCATGGTCCGCTCGCCGACCCGGTTGAATGGGGCGAATGGGACGAACCGGTCCACTGCGGGGATGACTCGCCGCGACCCGTAGAAGCGCGCGGTCAGACGGCGGGCCGGCACAAGACCCCGTTCGATCTCGGCGAGCGTATACTCACCTGGCGGGGCCCTCGCGAGGGCTGCAGCCCACCGATCCGTCGCCAGAATGGCGAAGGAGCGCAGCGCCAGTTCGACCCCCGCATGCTTGGCGCGTGCGGTTTCTGGCCGGAGGCGCAGGACGTCGACCAGACCAAAGGACTTGGCTCCGGCGCCAAGATCGGGCAGGGCCACCTCGGCCAGCGCGTCAAGCGGGCGGCCGTCATGTAGGAATCTGGCTTGGTGGGAGGCGCGCGCGTCGACGAACCTCCGCTTGGCTCCGCCCGGGGAGGGGCTGCCATGGCGGCGGTAAGGGGCATCCCTCGCGATGGGCGAGCGGGGCAAGGCACGCCGCGATCCGATACTCCTTGCCGGCGAACAGGATTCCCGCCCTACTAGCCGGATGACGTAGGCTTACTGAGTGGTCGGCAGAGATTCGAGTATCATACCCGCAAACGGTCGGCGATTGCCTTCGCGAGGTCGGCGAGAGGGACGATTGAGTGGGGCAGGCCGGAACGGACGATCGCCCCCGGCATTCCCCACACGACGCTCGAGGCCTGATCCTGGACGAGGAGTTCAACCCCGGCCCCGTGGAGTTCAGCCGCGCCGAGCAGGCCGTCTTGGCCCATGCCCGTAAGGACCACCCCGAGGGCGGCCGAGCCGAAAAGAGGCGCCGCGCTGCGGAAGAGGACGTCGACAGCCGGTCGGCAGGAGTTTTCTGGTGGACCGTCGTCGAGGCGGATCCGGACGCCGGAGGGCGACGGCGCCAGCTTGAGATGGCGACCACCCGGCGCCAGATAGACCGTACCGTTAGTCAACAGTTCGCCATCGGTGGCCTCCCGGACGGCGAGCGCACAGGTCTCGTTCAGCCGGTTGGCGAGCGGCGCGGTGAACAGGGCAGGCATGTGCTGGACGATCACCACGGGGGCCGGCAGGGTCGCCGGCAGGCGCGTGAGGATCTGATGGAGCGCATGGGGGCCGCCGGTCGAGGTGCCGATCAAGACGAGGCGGGGCGCCGGGCGCCGGGGCGGCGGGGGCATCCCGGTCGCCCGTGGTATTCCGATCGGCTGCGGTGGTCCCGCCGGCCGCAGGACCGGACCGGGACGGCCCAGAGACCGCAAGATCGGCAAGAGTTGGCCGCGTAGAATCTCGAGCGTAGCGGCGGCGCCGGCCGCCCCGGCCGGTTTGGAGCAACAGCCAACGGCGCCGCGGGAAAGCGCCTCGACCGTCTGCACCGCGCCGGTCTGGGTGGCGCTGCTTAACATAACGACCGGCAGGCTCGGATGCAGGTGACAGATCGCCGACAAGACGTCGAGACCTCCCATGCCGGGCATTTCGACATCGAGGGTGACGATGCCGGGGGCGCAGGATTCGATTTTGGCCAAGGCGGCACGGCCGTCGGCGGCGATGCCGGCCACTTCAAAGTCCGGTTCGTCGCCGATCAACCGGACGAGCAGTTGCCGCATGACGACAGAATCGTCGACGACGAGCACCCGGATTTTTCCTAATGACGAGGGCGGCATAAGTCTGCTGATCGAGAGGACGGCAGTGGGCGAAGGGGCAGCCTAGCTGAGTTGGAACTGCTCGACCACCAGGTTCAAGTCGGCGGCGAGCTTGGTGAGCTCGCGCGCGGATTCGAGGGTGTCGGCGGCCCCTTGGGCGGTGTGCCGGGCGGCTTCGGAGACGCTCGTAATGTTTCGGGCGATCTCGTTGCCACCCATCGCGGCTTCGTTGGCGCTGCGGGCGATCTCATTGGTGGTCGCCGTCTGCTCTTCGACCGCCGATGCCGTCGTGTTCTGGTAATCGTTGATCTGCTTGATGATCTCACCGATTTGAGTGATAGCCTGGACGACGCCACGGGTGTCGTTCTGAATCGCCTCGATCTTCTGGCTGATGTCCTCGGTGGCGGCGGCGGTTTGCTTGGCGAGCTCTTTGACTTCGGTAGCGACCACGGCGAAACCCTTGCCGGCCTCGCCCGCGCGGGCGGCTTCAATGGTCGCATTGAGCGCGAGCAGGTTGGTCTGCTGGGCGATCGAAGTAATGACCTTGATGACCTTCCCGATCTGGACACTGCTTTCGCCGAGCTTGTTGACGGTTTGCGTGGTTTGCTGGGCGACACCGACGGCAGTGGCGGCCATGCGGGCGGCTTCGGTGGCGTTGCGGGCGATTTCCTTGATGCTCGCGTTCATCTCTTCGGCGCTGGCGGCGACCGAGCCGATGCCCTGGCTGACTTGCTCGGAGGCGGCCGAGACGCGGGTCGCTTGCTGGGAGGTCTCGGTGGCCCGCGAGCCCATCTGCTGGCTGACGGCGGTCAACTGTTCCGAGGCCGTGGCCAGGAACTGGGCCTTGTCGGCGACAGAATGAAACGCCTCCCGGAGCCGGCCGACCAGATCACGTTCGCGGTGGACCTTTTGCAGCCGTTCGAGGGCCGAAGAGACGAGGGTACCTACCAGACGGAGCGCCTGCGTGCGTTCTTCGGAAAGAGAGAGGAACTCAATGGCGAAGAACTCCATTGTAGCCACAACCACCCCTTCGACTTCAATGGGGAACGAGATGCCGCTCTTGATCCCTAGTTTTTGAGCGGGAGCGGTGAACGGACAGTCCTGCAGATAGCCGATGTCGCGGATGAAGAACAGATCGCGATTGCGCCAAGCGCGACCGCTGAGACCCTCGCCTTCGCGGAAGGTCGCCTCTCGCGTTGCCCGGCGGAAGTCTTCGCTCGCGACGCCGGAATCGACGGCGAAGCGCAGTACGGGAGTGGCCGGATCCATCATCCAATAGCCGCCGTAGGCCCAGCCAAAGGCCAGCCGAACCTCATCGAGGGCGGCCTTGGCGGCCTCCTCGGGCGTCGTCGCCTGCCCGACGAGCTGGAGGACCTGATTGACGGCCTGCGTATTGGCCATCACCTCGGCCTGCAGATCGGCGTTTTGGAGCCGGGCGAGCGATTGGGCGATCAGCGTGGCGATCTTGCGCAGCGTCTCGGCGCGTTCGAGCGAAATCTCGACCGCCTCGAGGGCGAAGAACTCGATGGCGGCGGTGACCTCGCCATCGGTAATCAAGGGGAATCCAACGCCGCTGACCGCCCCGGCGCCTTGCGCCTCGGCCGCCCGTCCGCACTCGGGCAGTTCGGCGAGATTGGCAGACCAGAACAGATCGCGCTGTTTCCAGGCCCGCCCGCAAATGCCCTGTCCCTCGCGGACGCGGGCCGAGGCGTTGAGCCGACAGAACTCTTCGGTAAACGAACCGGACTCCTGTTTAAAGCGCAGTACCATGCCTTCCGGATCGAGGGCCCAGAAGCCGCCATAGGCCCAGCGGAAACTTTCCTTGATCGTTTCGAGGGCGATGCGGACAGCGTCCTCCCCGCTGGAGGCCTGGCTGACCTGTTCGAGAATCTGGTTGAGCGCCTTGGCGTTCACGGCGGCCTCGCCCTGGCGGCGGTCCTCGCGGATCCGCTCGAGAGCCTGGCCGATGAGGTCGGCCGCGTGGCGCAGGACGCCCAGGCGTTCGGCAGACAGGGTTACCGTTTTTTGATGGAAGAAGTCCAGGGTCGCCACGACCTTGCCGCCCATCAACACGGGCAGGCAGATTGCACTCTGGATGCCCGCGGCGCTGGCGGCCTCGGCCCGGAAGCAGTCCTTCAGGTCGGCCAGATTGGGGACGCTGAAAACATCGCGGTTGCGCCAAGCGCGGCCGCATAGGCCGATGCCCTCATGGAAGCTGCCTTCGACCGACAGACGGCGGAACTCCTGGGTGATATCCCCGGAATCGAGATGGAACCGCAGCAGCTTCGCCGCCGGATCCAGCATCCAGCACGAGCCGTACGGAAGATCGAAGACGAGGCGAATCGTGTCGATCGAGGCTTGGAGAGCCTCCTTTTCGCAAGCCGCGTCATTGAGAGCCGTGAGAAGTGCGAGCACGGTGCGGGTGTTGGTATAGGCTTCGTCAATCTCCCGGCGAAGCTCTTTGATCTCCTCCGGTTCGTTGCTCAAGGGCGGCTCTTTTCGCCGGCGGACCGGGGGGGGCACTTCAACGGATTCGGCGGGCGGGGCGTCAGGGGAATGCAGGGACATTAGAGGACTCCTTAGAAGACTGATTTCAAGCGGGGAAGGCGTCGAGTTCCATCGCGCGTTCGAGATTGAGGATGAGCAGTAACCCAGTGGGCAGCTTGCAAACGTTCGCAATCAAAGAGCGAATCGGTTCGGGCAGGGCGCCGGGCGGGGGCTCCATGTCCTCGGCGTCAACCTCGACTACGTCGCCGATCCGGTCGACGAGCAGACTGACGAGGCCGGTGGCCGTCTGCGCGACGACGTTGGTGGCCGGTTCGCTGGACTCATCGGGCGGCAGCCCGAGGCGGCGGCGGAGGTCAACGGTGGTGACGATGCTGCCGCGCAGGTTCAGCAGTCCGCGCACCGGACCGGGGGCCAGGGGAATCGCGGTCAACTCCTGGTAGCGGAGTACCTCGCGGACCTGGAGGACGTAGAGGCCGTAGATCTGGTTTTCGAGATAAAACGTGCAGACCTGCTTGGACATGGCTAGAACAACCCCCAGGAGTTCGATTTGTAGGAGACGACGCCGGAGACCGAGACGAGTGCCGGGATGTCGAGGAAGTCGGTGACGCGTTTGGCGACGACGGCGGTGCCGAGAATGCCCGGCCGGTTCGCGCAGGGATTGATCGCCGCCGCGCAACGGACGATATCGACGATGCGGTCGACGACCAAGCCATATTGGGCGCCCTCGTGGGAGTAGACGACGACGGAAAGTTTGCCGGATTCGCGGGCGTCCCCGGCGGGGGGTACGCCGAGCACCGAACCCACGGTGATCAAGGGGAGAATGGCGTCGCGGTACTGGACGACCTCCGAGTTGCCTGACCACTCGATGCGGTCGAGGGCGATCTCTTCGAGACGAGCGACGGAATCGAGATGGACCGCCACCTGGCGATTGGCCCCAATATGAACGAGCAGCACCTCGGTATCGGCGACGGCGGCGAAGCTATCTTCGGCGGCGCGCTTTTTACGGCTGTCTTCGAGTAGCCCGGCGCGGCGGGCCATGCCGAGCGCATCGAGGATCAGCGCCACCCGGCCGTCGCCCAGGATGGTGGCGCCGGCGTAGACGGACAAACTCTTCAGCTCCTGACCGAGCGGTTTGACGACGATCTCCTCGGTGTCGAGGATGTCGTCGACGATCAGGCCGAACTGGCGGCCTTCGGCTTCCAGCACCAGCAGCAGCAGGGCGGCGCCGGAGGCGTCCGGCGCTAGGCCAAGTTGTTCGCGCAGATAGAGCAGCGGCAGCAGTTGGCCGCGCAACCGGTAGAGCGGGCAGCCGCGGATGTGTTCAATGGCCGAGGCGGCCTTTTCCTCATTAATGCGGACGAGTTCGACGAGGCTGGCCTGGGAGATGGCGTACCGGTTGCCGCCAGTCAGGATCAGAAGGGCCGGAATGATGGCCAAGGTGAGCGGGATTTTGAGCCGGACGGTGGTGGAGCGGCCGGGCTCGGATTCGACGACGACGGCGCCACCGATACGTTCGACGTTGCTTTTGACGACGTCCATGCCGACGCCGCGGCCGGAAAGATTCGTAACGGAATCGGCGGTAGAAAAGCCGGGCGCGAAGATGAGGCCGTAGACTTCGCGGTCCGGCATGCCGTTGGCCTGATCAGGGGAGATCAGGCCGCGCTCAATGGCTTTGCGGAGAACCCGCTCGCGGTCGATGCCGCCGCCATCGTCGGAAACTTCGATGACGACGAGGCCGCCATCGTGGAAGGCGCGAAGCTTAATTTCGCCCCGGGGAGGTTTCTGGGCCGCCCGGCGCCGCTCCGGCGATTCGATGCCGTGATCGAGCGAATTGCGCACGATGTGGGTGAGCGGGTCCTTGATGGCTTCCAGTAAAGTGCGGTCAATCTCGGTGTCGCTGCCTTCCATGACGAGCCCGACCGGTTTGTTGAGCTCCTTCGACAGATCGCGAACCAGGCGGGGGAACTTGTTCCAGACGTGGCCAACGGCCTGCATCCGGGTCTTCATGACGTTCTCTTGCAACTGGGAGGTGATCAGGTTCAACCGCTGGGCGGATTTAGCCATCCCTGGATTGTGCAGGGCGGCAGTGTGGCCGAGGATCTGATTGCGCGTCAGGACGAGTTCGCCGACCAGATCCATGAGAACATCGAGCTGGGAGACGGCCACGCGGATGGCGGCATCGGAGGCGACGGCGGCCTCGACGGCTGGTCTCGCGATCGATTCCTCGGTTCCGGAGGCCACGACCGGGGTGGGAATCGGCGTTGGATCGTCGGCGAATAGACCGTAGGAGCCGACGGCGGACTCAGTGAAGGTCCCTAACTGCTCCTGCTTGAGCGCGTGGTGTAGGCTGTTGAGATCGGCCAAGATTTGTTGATGCTCGGTGGTGAGCTGGAGATTTTGGGCCGCCTCTGGTCCGCTCGACAACTGGCGGATCAGACCGCGCAAGGCGTCACAGAACCGGAACAGGGCCCGGACGGTCTCGGCACCCGGGGTCATGGCGCGGTCACGGTGCCAGCTCAGTAGGTTTTCGCCGGCATGGGCCATCCGCTCGAGTTCGCGCAGGCCGAGACAACCGCTGGAGCCCTTGATTGTATGAATCGCCCGGAAGATCCGGTGCAGGGTCTCTTCGTCATTGCTCCGGTTCTCGATCGCCAGGAGATCCTGGTCGAACTGATCCAGATACTCCGTGCTCTCGACGACAAGCTCTCGGACGAGTTGCTGCTGGAGTTCGTTTTGGGTGATGGACGGAGGCATTCGAGGTCAACGCGTTCTGATGGTCTCATCGTCCAGGCAACCGTTTCTATAAGGAAAACAATCGATTTTGGAAACTCTATACGGGAGCAAGGCGGGATGGTGGGCCGTGGGAGGAAAGGGGTTTGTTGTCGGTGGGTTGCCAGTTTTCAAGGAGAGCGACCAGGACGTGGGCGACAATCGGCCCTGAACGCCACAAGAGCGGGGTAGCAACAAACCCAGGAGAACTTATGGCCGCGTCCCACGCGGGATGCTGCTGGAACAGGTCGGCGGCGGTTTCGATATCACCCATATCCAACTGACCATGGAAGCCGTCATTCCAGGCATCACCGCAGGACCGTTCCAAGAGCTGGCCAAGCAGGCTAGAAAAAACTGCCCGATCGCGAAAGGCTTGGGAAGTGTCCCGATTGACTTGACCGCCTCTCTCGCTTACGAGCCGATTGTAAAAACCGCTCCCACAAGGTCATGGCTCAGTCGCGTTGGCTAGAGCGGGATGTTGCCGTGCTTCTTGCGGGGTAGGGAATCCTTTTTGTTCTCGAGCATGCGGAGGCCGCGAATCAGCTTTAGACGGGTCTGGCGAGGCTCGATAACCGCATCAATAAAACCGTTTTCGGCGGCGACAAAGGGCGTGGCAAAGCGCTGGTTGTAGTCGTCGATTTTGGTTTGACGGGCGGCGGGGTCTTCGCGTCTGTAAAGAATGTTGACGGCGCCTTCGGCTCCCATCACGGCGATTTCAGCCGAGGGCCAGGCGAAATTTAGATCCGTCCGGAGATGCTTGGAGCCCATAACGCAATAGGCTCCTCCGTAGGCTTTGCGGGTGATGACAGTGATTTTAGGGACCGTCGCCTCGGCGTAGGCGTAGAGGAGTTTGGCTCCGTGCTTGATGATGCCGCCCCACTCCTGCTCGGTGCCGGGGAGGAAGCCAGGGACGTCTTCGAACGTAATGATCGGGATGTTGAAGGCGTCGCAGAAGCGGACGAAGCGGGCTGCCTTGAGCGAAGAGTTGATGTCGAGGCAGCCGGCTAGGACGGCGGGCTGGTTGGCGACAATGCCGACGGAACGGCCGTCGAGGCGGGCGAAGGCGGTGACGATGTTGGGGGCGAAGTGCTCGTGGACTTCGAGGAAGTCGCCGTGGTCGACCGTGAGGCGCAGGACTTCCTTGATGTCGTAGGGGACGTTGGAGGCTTCCGGGACGAGCGCATCGAGATCCGGGGCTGTGCGGTCGATGGGGTCGTCACAGGGGAGTTGGGGCGGGTCCTCGGCGTTGTTCTGGGGGAGATAGCGGAGGAGCTCGCGAATGTGGGCAAGGCAGTCCTGGTCAGAGGGGGCGAGGAAGTGGGCGACCCCGGAGCGGGCGTTGTGGGTTTGTGCGCCGCCGAGATCCTCTTTGGAGACGTCTTCGTGGGTGACCGTTTTGATGACGTCGGGGCCGGTGACGAACATATGGCTCGTGTGGTCGACCATGAACACAAAGTCGGTAAGAGCGGGGGAGTAGACGGCACCGCCGGCGCAGGGCCCCATGATGGCGGAGATTTGGGGGATGACGCCGGAGGCGATGGTGTTGCGGAGGAAGATGTCGGCGTAGCCGGCGAGGGAAAGGACCCCTTCTTGAATCCGGGCGCCACCGGAGTCGTTGAGGCCGATGATGGGGGCGCCCGTCTTGAGGGCTAGGTCCATCACCTTACAGATCTTTTGGGCGTTGGAGGCGGAGAGGGAGCCGCCGAAGACGGTGAAATCCTGGGCGAAGACGTAGGTGAGGCGGCCGTGGACGAGGCCGTAGCCGGTCACGAAGCCGTCGCCGTCGATGACCTGTTCGTCCATGCCGAAGTCGCGGCAGTGGTGGCGAACGAGTTGATCGAGTTCTTCGAACGACCCCTCGTCGAGGAGAAGGTTAACTCGCTCACGGGCGGAAAGTTTCCCGTCGGCGTGCTGGCGGGCCTGGCGCTGGGAGCCGCCGCCGGTTAGAGCGGCGGCTTGGCGGCGGCGAAGCTCGGCGACACGAGCGCTAGTGCTTGACCGGCTCATCGCGTTCCACTTTTCCATCGCGGAGGAAGATGATGCGATGGGCGTGCATGGCGATATCGTGTTCGTGGGTGACGAGGACGATGGTGTTGCCCTGCTGGTAGAGACGTTCGAAGAGGGCCATGATTTCGACGCCGGTGGCGGAGTCAAGCGCGCCAGTGGGTTCGTCAGCGAGGAGAATGGAAGGGTTGGTGACTAGGGCGCGGGCGATGGCGACGCGTTGGCGTTGGCCGCCGGAGAGCTCGTTGGGCTTGTGGAACATGCGCTTTTCGAGGTCGACTTGGCGGAGGGCGAGTTTAGCGCGTTCGATGCGTTGAGCGGGAGGGACGCCGGCGTAGATGAGGGGCAGCTCGACATTGTGGAGAGCCGTCGCGCGGGCCAGGAGGTTGAAGGTTTGGAATACGAACCCAACTTCCTTGTTGCGGATGTGCGCCAATTGGTCGTCGTTCATAGAGCTGACGAGGGAGCCGTTAATGAAGTAATCACCGGTGCTGGGGGTATCGAGGCAGCCGATGAGATTCATAAGGGTGGACTTGCCGGAACCAGAGGGTCCCATGATAGCGACGTATTCGCCACGGCGGATCTCGACATCGACTCCGGAGACGGCGTTGATGGTCTGGTCGCCCATCTGATAGGTTTTCCAGAGACCGTAGGTGCGAATAATGACGCCGTCGCGACGGAGTTGTTCTCCGCGGGCCTGGGCCGATGCTTCCGCTGCTTGTGCCATGGGTATTTTTATGAAACTTCCTTTATGATTCTGCCTTGACCGGCGACTTGTTGTCTACCTTGATTTTGGCATCGTTTCGCAGGGTGCGAATAATTTTGTAGCTACCGGTGATGATCTCTTCGCCTTCATTGAGACCGGAGGTGACTTCGATATCGGTGACGCCTGTGATGCCGGTTTCCACTTTCTTAAACATCGCCTTTTCGCCTTGGATAACAAAAACGCCCTGGATTTCGACTTTGCGGGTCTTGACGGAGGCGGGGTCCGTGGGGAGCTCGGGGGTCGTTTCGCCTTCCTTAATCGGTACGAGATCGCCGGTCTGACGGACGGTGAGGGCCTGGATGGGGATAGTAATCGACTTCTGGCGGGTGGCGGTGACGATTTTGGCGGTGCAGCTAAGGCCAGGGCGCATTTCGTCAGGGGGGGTATCGAGGGCGATGACCACCTTAAAGTCCTTGGCTTCCTGGCTGGAGATCGCGGATTGGGAGGCGGCTAAGCCAGTGGAGCGGAGGATGGCGGTGTTGCCGATTTCGATGACGTGGCCTTTAAACGAGCGGCCGGGCATGGCGTCGACGGTGACGTCGGCGATTTGGTCGAGTTTAACGTTGACGATGTCGGTTTCGTCGACTTTGACTTCGGCGGTGATGATGGACATGTCGGCGATCGTCATGATGAGTGACGCCGAGGAGTTTTGGATGCCGGGGACGACGGTTTCACCGACGCGGACGGGGAGGTTGGTGACGACGCCGTCGATGGGAGAGACCGACTGAGTGCGGCTGAGGACGTCAGAGGCGCGGCGGAGGTTGGCTTCCGAGACCGTAATGCGCCGCTGGGCGGCGGAAAGGCTGGCGCGGAACTGTTCGATCTGCGCGCGGGCCTGGGCAAGGCGGGCTTCGGATTCGCGAACGGTGGCTTCGGCGGACTGGACGGCGGCGCGGCGGGAGTCAAAATCCTGACGGGAGACGAGGCCCTCCTTAAGAAGATTTTCGGAGCGGGCGAAATCGAGCTTCGAGCGATTGAGGTCGGCGCGATTGCGTTCGATGGAGGCTTCGAGGCTCCGGAGGTTGCTGTCCTGGGCCTTGAGATTGGCTTCGGCGGCGGAGGATTCAGCTTGGGTGGAAGTTACGGTGGCACGTTGGGCGGCGACGTCGGCTTCCGGCTGAACACTTTCGAGCTTGGCGAGGCCTTGACCCCTACGGACACGGTCACCTTCTTTCACCATGATGTCGGTGATGCGGGACGGGCCTTGGGCGTTGCTGCCGATGTTTATGTAGTTCCGGGGCTTGACTTCACCGGAGGCGGTGACGACCGACGTCAGATCCTGACGGAAGGACTTGCCCGTCTGCACGGTGACAATTCCTTTCTTGCTCCACTGCAAACTTGCATAGACTCCGCCGACTATGGCCAAGACCACAACGACACCGACGGCAATCTTCCATTTTTTCACGTGTAAAGGGCTCCTGAGAAAGTGAGACGGAGGAGCAAGCCAAAAAGTTCAACAAATCCTTCTTCGGAGACGCTTTGGCAGGCTCAAATGTAACTGGTTTTTGTTAGGTCCCTTTTAGCCATTTAACGGAAACCGGGTTGGAACCCTGACATGCGATGGAATCGGTCATGCCTGAGCTGATAAGGGCACAAGCGTTATCGGATGCGGTACGTTGGGCAGCCTCGCGATTAGAACCGGAGGCGGTACGACAGGCGCTGCGCCCCCTGAACTCTTTACAGACTTCAACTCGGAACCCTACCAGATCCATAGAAGAATAGACCATCAGGCCAATTACGGCGACGCTGACGCCAGCGATGATTAATCCGGTTCGGTTCTTCACTATTCCTCGAAGAAGTTGGCCATGCGACGGAACTTGTCGTAACGATGCTCAATGAGCTGAGCAGGGCTCATCTTATTCAGTTCGGCGAGGGAGGAGCGGAGGGTCGTGGCAAGGAACTGAGCGGAAGCGCCCCAATCTTCCTGGGCACCTCCGGGGGGTTCGGGGATGATCGCGTCGATGAGCTTGAGATTGAGGAGATCGCGGGAGGTGAGGCGGAGGGCTGCGGCGGCGAGTTCTGCTTTGCCGGCGTCCCGCCAGATGATGGCGGCGCAGGATTCTGGGCTGATGACGCTGTAGATGGAATTTTCCAGCATGAAGACTCTGTTGGCGACGCCGAGTGCGAGGGCACCGCCGGAGCCGCCTTCGCCGATGACGATGGAGATGACGGGTACGCCGAGGCGGGTCATTTCCCGGAGGTTAACGGCGATGGCTTCAGCTTGGCCGCGTTCTTCGGCGTCGATGCCGGGATAGGCACCGGGGGTGTCGAGGAGGCAGAGGATCGGGCGGTTAAACTTGGCGGCGAGCTTCATACAACGGAGGGCTTTCCGGTAGCCTTCCGGCTTGGGCATGGCAAAGTTCCGCTTGAGCTTTTGCTTGGTGTCGCGGCCCTTTTGGTGGCCGATTATCATTATCGGCTCACCATCGAAGAGGCCGTAGCCGCACACGATGGCAGCGTCGTCGCCGTAGGCCCGGTCGCCGTGGATTTCCTGGAAATCGGTGATGAGTCGTTCGAGGTAATCAAGGGTATGGGGACGCTTGGGATGGCGAGCGAGTTGGACTCGCTGCCAAGTTGGAGCGTGAGGCAATGTTCCGGATTCGACGCCGAGAGGGTGATCTTCTTGAGGCAACGTTTTCTATTGTAACGCGGCTACGCTTTTTTCTTCGGGGCTTCGCCGGTACCCATCTTGTCGAGTTCGGAGGCGTAAACGCGGCGGCTTTCATCCATGGCGAGATTGGAGAGAATGACAGCAGAGGAGTCGTTGAGGCCGATGGTGAGGTCGGCTTTGGGCTTGGCGAGGGTACGGCAGCATTCGATGAACTCGATGAACTGCTGATCGACGGGGTTGCGATCTTCTTCGGGGACCATGACGCCCTTCGAATAGAGCCAGCGCTTGGCGAACTTGAGTTCGCGATTCATGAAACTGTCCTGCTCGGTGATCTCATCCTTGCTGAGCAGAATGGGGAGGGGGCGGGAGCCTTTGCCGGTGGAGGCGAGGGAGGCGCTGGCGACGGCGGCTTTGGAGGTGTTGGCGTCGGGGACCTTTTTGGCGGGTTCGCGGTACCACATGCCGAGGGCCGGTTCGTCGTCAGTGCCGACGGTGATGTGAATCGTGCCTTGGGTGCCCATGATGCATTCGCCAAACTGAGCGCGCTGGCCGCCGAAGAGGGGGCAATGCTGGTTGGTGGAAATATAGCTGGCCATCAGGCGCTGGCCCTTGGGGTAGCGGAAAATGAGCTGGACGGAGTCGTATACGTCGCGGCCGTCTTTAAAGTAGTCGATGCCGCCTACGCCGGAGACGAACTCGAAGTGGGAGCCGAACATCCAGTCGGCGATGTCCATTTGATGGGAGCCGAGTTCGGCGACGAGGCCGCCGGAATACTTGCGGAGGAGGCGCCAGTTGGCGTCTTCGCCGCGCGGGTCGTTCTTCTTCATCGTCCAGGTGGCGCTGGGCACGTTGATGAGATTGCGGTGCCACTGGGAGTAGACGTTGGTGACGTCTCCGATCAAGCCTTTTTCAACCATTTGCTTGGCGGTCTGATAGAAGCGGCTGTAGCGGCGCTGGAGACCGACTTGCATGACTTGCTTGGGGCGCTCGTTGACCATCTTGCGAAGGGCATGGACCTCTTCGGCGGTGTGGACGAGGGACTTTTCACAGAAGACGTGTTTCCCGGCGAGAAGGGCGTCGCGGGTGACGGGGAAATGCATGTAGAGCGGGGTCGCTATGATGACGGCGTCAACGTCTTTGTTGGAGAGGACCTCGCGATAATCCTTGTACCCTTTGGGCTTATCCTTCGACCCATTGACGGCTTTGTCGAGGTTGGGCTGATAGATGTCGCAGGCGGCGACGAGGCGGGCGCCATCGATGTTGTTGAGATGGGTGATGTGGTAGTAGCCACGGCCACCTGTGCCGATGATGCCGAGTTGGAGCTGGCTATTGGCGGCTTTCACCTTTTGAATCCACGGTGCGCCGGTGATGACGCCGGCTGCGACGGCGGCACCCGCGGCGGCAGTTTTCACCGCGTCGCGACGCGAGATCTCGTTTTTCTTGTCGTTGGCATCAGCCATTCGTTCACCTCTATCAGAACCCACTATTATATTCAAATTGCTTCATCGCGCGAGCGGCCGGACCATTCCGCTCCAGCGAGAATAATCATGCTGGCGAGAAAACTGACGAACACGATAATGACGGCCCAGTAGAAGGGGCCGTATTCGATTTGGAGTTTGCGGAGGAACCACGGCCAGATGAGGTGGAGGATTAACTTCAAGGCTTCGAGGGCGAAGCCGACGGTGATGGCGGTGGGGACGACGCGGGCGATGGGAATCTTGCGGTTGGGGAGGACCCAGTAGATGGCGAAGAGGCTGGCCATAGTAAGGCTGATGGAGAGGAATTTGTCATAGAAGGGGGCCATGATGCCGAGGACGGGGCCGGAGGTTTGGGCGTAGTCGCGGCTGAGGGAGGACAGGATGATGGAGAGGATGGAGAGGGATCCGCAGGCGAAGATGAGGCCCATGGAGACGAGCTGATTTTTGAAAAAGCTGCGATTTTCCGTGATGCCCCAAGCGCGGTTCAGGGCGACTTCGAGGGGTTCGAAGATGCCGTTGGCGGTGAAGAGGAGCAGGAGGACGGAGGTGTAGCTAAAGTGGGAGAAGCGATTGGGGACCCAGCCGATGCCGGAGCGGATTTGTTTTTCGACTTCGGGGCCGAAGAGGTCGGACATGGCGAAATAGACCGACTGTTCGGCGGTGTTCCAGCCGGCAAGGCGGGCGAACCAGATGAGAACGAGAAGGAACGGGAAGAACGAAAGTAGGACGTTGGCAGCGATGGAGAAGGCGTAGACGTGGACTTCGACTTCGAAGAGGTATTTGACGGTGGGGATAAGTTTACGCATGCGATTTAGTTTGGACGCGGTGGAGGATTCGGGTGAGTTGGAGGAGGGGTTCCTGGTTGAGGACGTCGTGGAACGCGGACTTTTGGAGGGCGTTGCCAAATTCCGAGGCGTAATCGCCTAGAGTGGAGCGAATGATGTCGGCGGTGTAGATCTTCGCCCGGCGGGCGGGGTTGGGGTCGTGGGGTGCCCCACACTTTCGAAGTGAGTCGAGGCAGGCGTGGATAGGCGCTTGGCTTGACTTGTGCGCTTGGACGGCACGGTCCTCGATGCAGCCTTCGGGCCCGTTGTCGGGAACGACGCAGCTCTGGACGTGGGGAAAGGCCGCGCGCAGAGCGTTTGGGGCGCTTTCGAAGGCTGCGGCGGCGGAGTCTCCGGCGTCGCCGACGACGTTGATAGTACGAGTGGAGCAGGAGGATGGTGGCCGCACAACGAGGCGCAGTTCCTCGCCGTACTTGCAGATGCCGCCGCAGTCGAGGACACCGAGGAACCCGTTCATCGGGTAAGTGCTCAGTTGGTGTCGGCAGAGTTCTTGTTCGTCTTTCCCTTCGACCAGAAACAGGTGAGCCGTCATCGAATGTCGAGTTCCATTTCGAGAGTGCCGAAGGCATCGGCTTCGTGGTGATCGGCGAGGGCGTCGAGGTGGAAGTAGCGAATGTCTTCGCCGCCGGCCGCGATGGCACTTACGACCATTTCCTGGCTATGGGTGGTGCAAAAAATTTGTTTATCCATCGTTTTTGCGGTCTCTCCGATAGCGCGCCAAACTTCGGGCAAGACGGAGGAGTGAACTCCGTCTTCGATTTCGTCGACCAGCCAGCTTCCTCCACGCCGCGCTAGACCGGCGAGGAGGATCCGCAAGACTTGCATTACGCCGTCGCCGCGGGGTTGATACCGGATAGGGATCACCGTTTCCAAGGGCGGCGTAGATGGGGCTTCGGTCATTTTGCAGAATCGCAATCAGCTGCTGGAGCTCGGGAAGAAGGTTTTTGAGGCAAGCGGCCCAAAGAGACTCGCGGTCTTCTCTCAGGATCTGACCAAATTGGTCTTCAATCTTTTCAGGCTCCTGGGCCTGAGCCCAGACGCAGACGACTGGTTCCCAGGGCGAAAGGTTATACGACCAGTTCCAGGAGCCGTCCGTGGAATGATAGACCAAGGCCTCGGCGGGCGCTCCGTTGACAGTGGTGGTCTTACTACGGAGTATCCGACCCGCTTGATGCCACTGTTGCAGGCTCAGGAGGACGGCGGGGTTTTGCTTCGCCAACAACACAATTTGATTCGATTCGTTGAGCTGGAAAAGCGTACTGAGTTCGGTCTGGACCTGAGTGCCCTTCCATTCGCCCCGAATGCTCACGGTGCCGTTGGCTGGAGACCGATGGAACAGAAGACCCCACGGATCATCAACTCCAGACTTCCCTTCCGTGCTGGTGGACGGTAGCATGATGATGCCTCGACGAAAATGCTGACGCTCGGGGCGCAGTGGTTCTGGCGCTAGGAGTAGTTCACAGGCTCCGAGGATGCCGTTCTTTCCGGCGCTGTTCTTGCCGCCGAAGATGTTGACTCGGCGGAGGCCGTCAATCTTCAGATTTTGAAAGGCTCGGAAGTTGGTGATCTCTAGAGAGGTGAACATGGGCTAGGCCTCCCGGCGCTTCAGGCGGTCGACGATGCGTTCGCTGCCGCGCATGGCCAGGGCCAGGATTGTCAGCGTCGGGTTTTGATTACCGGCGGTAACGAAAATACCGGCGTCGTGGACGAAGAGGTTCGGCACGTCGTGAGACTGGCCATACGAGTCGGTCACTGAGGTCTTCGGATCTGCACCCATGCGGGCCGTACCCACGTAATGAATCGAATGGCCGTAGGGGGACCAAGTCGGGTTCTTCGGCGGGAAGTACTCGGCACCGGCCGCCTTTAAAAGCTCTTCGCCGGTCTCCATCATGTCCTTAAACATCGCCTTCTCGTTGTCGCGATATTTGAAGTGAAAACGGATGCCGGGGATGCCGGCGTCGTCCTTCAACTTTTCGTCAACCTCGATTCGGTTGTCCCGGTAGGGGAGCACTTCGCCCTGGAAGAGAACGGAGGCTCCAGCGGTGTGATAGTCGCGGATACTCTTCTTCCACTGCTGGCCGAAGCCGGGGATCGACTTGCCGGCAAACGTCGTTTCGCCGGTGCTGCCGCCGGGAAAGATTTGATAGCCGCGGAGGAACTTTTTGCCGCGCCAGTTTTTGGTGAGATCGGGGATGAAGCTGTGCGCTCCGTTGCCATCCTCGTTCGTCACGGCACGACCGGTCAACTGCGGGAGATGGCCGCCGATCGACGCGTACATGTGCTCGGAGAGATACCGCCCGACGAGGCCGGAGGAGTTAGCGATTTTCGAATTGAGGAGAATATGGGCCGATTCGACGCAGCCGGCGGCCATGACGAACTGCTTGGCTTCGAGCTCCTTCCACGTCTTGTTGGCGACGTCGTAGTAGTGGGCTTTGCGGGCTCGGCCTTCCTTATCGAGTTCGATGGAACGGACTCGGGAGCCGGGCATGAGGGTCAACTTGCCGGTCTTTTCCGCGGTGTTGATGAAGACGCGGAGGGAATCGAATTTGGATCCGCTGTCGCAGCCGACCCAGCAGGGGCCGCAGTAGTGACAGGCGGGGCGGCCGTTGTGATCCTTCGTCAGAATCGCCTTCGGGATGGGAATCATCTCGAGGCCCTTACCGAGCTTGCCGGCGACCTTGGCGAACTCGAGTTCAGCCACCTTCGGGTTCAGGGCCGGGAGGCCGTTGTTCAGGGGAAAGGCACCGAGGGGCTTGCCGGAGGAGGAGACGCCGATAAGGGCTTCCACCTTGTCGTACCAGGGGGCGATGTCGGCGTAAGAGATGGGCCAGCGGGTGTCGTGATCGTCGAGAGGTTGGAACTCTTCGACGCCAAGGCGAGGGGTGACGCCGGCCCAGAAGAGGCTTTTGCCGCCGACGGCGCGGACGCGGACGAATTGGAAATAGTCGTCGCCGACCCAGCCGTAGGGCTCCTTTTTATCGTCGATGAGGAATTTTGATTCTTCGAGGTATTCCTGAAAGTAGTCGCCGCGGAGGCCACGTTTGGGAAGGTTCCATCGGCGGAGGCGATGGACGGGGAGTTCGGAGGGATCGCGTTTGGCTCCGGCTTCGAGCATGGCAACGTCGAGGCCAGCCTGCGTCAAGACGTGACCGGTCATGCCGCCAGCGGCGCCTGAACCGATGATGCAAACGTCGTAGATTTTCGCCATGGGTTAGCTCCTCTGCCTGAGCAAGGGTTGGTGGCCGGGAGGGGGCTTAAGGTCGGCGGGTTGGGCACCGGGGAACTCGCGGAGGAAGGTGTAGCCCTTGTAGCCAAGCTCCTTGGTGATGCCTTCGCGGGAGGTGTAGAAGCCGTCGACGCAAGCGTCTTTCAGCATGACGAAGAATCGTTCGGCGGGGGTGCGGGGGCGGAACTCGTTGGCGGCGGCGGCAGTGAGTAGCACCGTCGGATTGGCGGCGCCGATGTAGGGACGGATGCCGGTTTGCCAAGCGGTCTGAAGGGGCTTTTGGGCATGGCAGACCACGGTTTCGATGTATTGCGTGACCCCGGCGGCGAGGGCGCCGCCGCTGCGTTCGTCGGCAGGGATGATGAGGGCGGTGAGTTGATCGAGGGTGGCGCGTTCTTTTGCCGTGAAGAAGACGGGCGTGGCGGGCGCGACTTGGAGGGCGAGATCGTGATGGTGCTGCTGGGCCGAAGCAACGGCTTCAGCCCAGAGCGCGGCGGCGAGGGAGGCAAAATCGCGGCGTGAAAGCATGGCCCTAGGGTAGCTTGCGCTGGACGATACGGTAAACCGATACGGGGCTTTCGTTGCCTTCTTTGTCGACGGCTTTGACACCGAGGACGATGTCGTCGATCGAGACGTCGACGAGGCGGAACTCCTTGCCGATCCCGACCCACTGCTCCTTCTCCCAGAAGGGGGCGGTGGACTCTCGGCGGACGACTGAAAAGCCGGCGAGGTCGGTGATGTCGCCGACCTCTTTCCACTTGAGGAAGGCGTCGTAGCCGGTTTTGCCGCGGCTGAGGCTGGGGCCTTCCACCTCTTCGTTGCTGGTAACGGAGCGGGTTTTGGTGGAGATGTCCGGGGCGGGCGGGGCCCAGGCGAGAGCGGCGGCGACGGCAGCGTTAACCTGCGTCACGCGGGCGGCATAGGCCGGGGAGGCGTTGGCGAAGGTGTCGGAACCGGTGTGCTGGTTGGCGTAGAACTCGCTGGGCGTCGTGAAGCGGACGGCGGGGTAGCCAATGCGGTTAAAGGGGGTGTGGTCGCCGCCGCGGCCGAAGCGGTCGGCACGGAAGACGGCGTTGACGTTCATGGAGGGGACGTAGCGTTCTCCCACTTCTTTGACGTAGCGGGCGAGGGTACGGGAGGGCGAATCGATGGGGTCTTCCGAGAAGAGGCGGACGGAGGAGTTGGCGGCGCGTCCGTTGCCGGCCATGTCATTGCCGATGATGTCGTTGTTGAGCACGGCGTCGATGATGGTGTTTTCCGCTTTAGCGCGTTTGGCGTATTCGTTGGCGCCGAGGAGACCGTACTCTTCGCCAGCGAAGGCGACGAAAACTATGGTTTTTTCGAACTCGTATTGACTCATGACGCGGGCGAGTTCCATGACGGCGGCGGTGCCGGAGCCATCGTCAGAAACGCCGGGGGCGTCGGCGGCGATGGTAGCTTCCTGGTCCATGCGTTCAAGTTCGCCAACTTTCGTGCGGACGATGTGGAGGGAGTCGTAGTGGCCGCTGATGATGACGTGGCGGTCTTTCTGGGTGGTGCCAGGGAGAACGGCGACAACGTTGACGATTTTGACGTCGCGGAACACGCGGCCGGATTGCTTGAGCTGGTGTTCGTCGAGGGTGACCTGAAGGCGGGGGCTGTAGGCCTTCAGGGAGTCGGCGATCCACCGGTACGCGGCACCTACGCCCCGGGTGGGATGTTCGTGGGAAGAGAAAATATTGCGGGTTCCAAAGGCTTCGAGCCGCTGCAGCGTGGCGGCGATGCGTGCGATAGAGACGGAGGAAACGATCTTTTCAACTTTGGGGTTGAGCGACTTCGGGGGCGCTTGACCATGCAGAGAAAAGACGAAAAGGAGGGAGAGACAGAGACGCATGGGTTTATCTGCGAAAATAGCAGATTACAGATATGGTTATCGACGGAATTTACTACGCGCTCGGTCTGCTGGCAGGCGGAGCGTTGGCTGGCTACCTGACTCGCCCCTGGATGGCGGTTCCTTTTGTAATCTTGGCGATGTTTTGCCTATGGTTCTTTCGGGACCCGGAACGGGAAGTGCCCGGGGGGGCGGTGGCGGTTTCGCCGGCCGATGGAAAGGTGACGTTGATCAAGCAGATCGACGGGAAGACGCGGGTGAGCATTTTTTTGAACGTGTTCGATGTGCACGTGAACCGGACGCCGATTGCGGGGCGGGTGGTGGAAGTGAAGTATCAGACCGGGAAGTTTTTGGTGGCGAGCAAGGACGAGGCGTCGACCGATAACGAGATGAACACGATGGTGGTGGAGGCTCCGGACGGGGTGCGGGTGGCTTTCAGCCAGATTGCCGGGTTGATTGCACGCCGCATTATCTGCAGCAAGAAGGTCGGCGATACCTTGGCCGCCGGAGAGCGGATGGGCTACATCAAGTTTGGTTCGCGGGTGGATGTTTGGTTTGGTCCGGAATGGAATATTGCCGTGAAAGTGGGCGACCGCGTTTCGGCGGCTTCGTCCGTAATCGCAAAAAGGAAATAATGCCCAGGCTGAGTTTATCCGAACGATTGATTGACCCGAAATCGCCGGACCGGCGACCTCGGCGGGCGGCGTACGCGCTGCCAACGATGTTCACGGCGGGCAATTTGCTGCTGGGGTTTTTGGCGGTGATGGAGTCGTTTCGGGGGGCGTTGGATACGGCGTTGAACCAGACCGCTTCGGCGCAGCACCATTTTGAGGTAGCCGCCATCATGATTGGGATTTCGGTGTTCGTGGATGGGCTGGATGGACGGATTGCGCGGATGACGAACACGGTGAGCGATTTTGGGCGGGAGATGGATTCGCTGGCGGACGTGATTTCGTTTGGTTTGGCACCGGGGGTGTTGGCGTTTACGTGGGGTCTGCTGTTCATCGATTGGTCGTTGCTGCCGAATGCGGAGTGGCGGGAGCCGATTGAGCGGGCGGGATATTTTGTGACGTTTTTGTTTTTGCTGTGCGGGGCATCGCGGTTGGCCCGGTTCAACGTGCAGGAGAATCCGGTGCCGAAGAATCCGGGGCGGCCGGATCGGAAGTATTTTGTAGGATTGCCGATACCGGCGGCGGCAGGGATGCTGGCGGCGGTAGTTTACGCGGCGGGTTCGCAGCCGCTGCGGAACTGGATGGCGGCGGTGGGTTGGATGGCGCTGATCGGGCTGCTGTCTTTTTTGATGGTGAGCACGTGGCGGTACCGGAGTTTCAAAGACTTCAACATGCTGAGTCCGCGGTCGTTCCGGAGCGTGATTACGTTGGGGGCGTTCCTGTTTTTCGTCTTCAAGTTTTCGCAGCTGGTATTGCTGGCGATGGGCATTTGGTATACGGGAAGCGGGATCGCGGTACGGATAGGCGGTCTTTTGCAACGGAAGGTACGGCCGGTTGAACCGACCGCGGAGCATCAAGTTGGCTAAACCGATTGTTCTTTTGTTAGGCGGGGATTCGCTCGTCGGAAAAGATTTCCAGGCGCGGTTTGCCGATGCCGGGGTGAAGGGCCGGTTGGTATTGGCGGCGGCGGGCGAAGGGGTGAGCGCAATCATTGCCGTAGCCGGGGAAGATGACGATGAGGAGCCGGAGTTGATTCCGGCGCTGGACGCCGAGCAGATTGCGTCGGCGAAGGTGATCGTTTTTAGCGGCCAGGCGGAGGAGGCGCGAGCTGCGTACGCACTGGTGCAGGAGCATCGGGGCCAGACGGCGATCGTGGATTTGACGGGGGAGTTGGCGGGAGAGCCGGAGGCGCGGGTGCGGGCTCCGTTTTTCGAAACGAAGCCACCGGAAGGGGATGCGGTGCATTCAATTCCGCAGCCGGCGGCGTACATGCTGGCGCATTTTTTGACGTTGGTGCAGCAGGCGCAGCCGATTCGGCGAGCGGTGGCGACGATTTTCGAGCCGGCGAGCATGAGCGGTCGGCGGGCGATTGATGAGTTGCAGCGGCAGGCAGTGGGATTGTTTACGTTTAAGCCGTTGCCTAAGGATGTTTTTGGCGAGCAGGTGGCGTTCAACCTGGTGGCGAAGCCGGGAGAGGATTCAACGATTGGCTGGGCGGGGAGGGAGAAGCGGATCGAGCGCGATTTGGCGTCGCTTCTAGCGCTGGATGGGGCGGTGCCGATGCCGTCGCTGCGCCTAGTGCAGGCGCCGGTTTTCCACGGCTACGCGATGTCGCTGTGGGTGGAGTTTACCGGGGCGGTGAAGGTTGCCGGATTGTTGGAGCACCTGCAGGGTGAGGGCGTGGACTTGCGGACGGAGGATTTGGATCCGCCGAACAACGTGAACATGGCGGGGCAGTCGGGGTACGCGGTGGGGGCGGTGGAAGTGGACCACAACGACAGCCGAGCTTGCTGGTTCTGGTTGGCGGCGGACAACCACCAATTGGTAGCCGAGGTGGCCGTGGACGTGGTAGCGGAGTTGCTATGAAACGACGGGCGTTTTTGAGCGCGATGGGTTTGACGGGCTGCGGGTACCACGTGGGCGGCAAGGCAAATTCGATGCCGAAGACGGTGAAAACGATTGCGATTCCGACTTTTGGGAATCTGACGTCGCGATATAAGATATCGGACCGTTTGGGCAACGCGGTGAGCCGGGAGTTTTTGACGCGCACGCGGTATCAGATTGTGGCGGACCCGAACGGGGCGGATGCGGTGTTGAGCGGGGTGGTGGTGAACTATGTGGCGTATCCGACGGTCATAGACCAGGTGACGAACCGGGCGGCCGGGGTACAGATTCAGGTGATTCTGCGGCTGACGCTGACGGAGAAGGTATCGGGGAAGGTGCTGTTTACACGGCCGAATATGGAGGTCCGCGAGCGGTACGAGATCAGTATTGACCAGAATCAGTACTTTGAAGAGTCGGAGACGGCGCTGGAACGATTGAGCCGGGACGTGGCGCGATCGGTGGTGAGCGCAGTGCTTTCGGGGTTCTAGATGGCGATGACCCCGGAGCAGTTTTTGACGCAGGTGAAGCTGGGGCGATTGCTGCCGGTGTACTTGTTCGTAGGCCCGGATGGATACAAGCGGGACAAGTGTCGGCGAGCGTTGATTGAGTATTGGTTGTCGGAGGGGGAGGAGCGGGAGCAGGGGCTGACACGGTTGGACCTGGACGATACGACCCTGGCGGACGCGATGGACGATGCAATGTCGTATTCGTTGTTTGCGTCGAAGCGAGTGATTTGGATCACGTCCGCCGAGGTGGCGCTACCACGGGGTAAGGATACCGAGGGCGCGGCGGAGCCGGTGGCTCGTTTTTTGAAAAACCCGTCCCCGGGGGTGATGGTGATTTTGCAGTGCAGCCGGTTCGAGTTCGACAACGAGGACAAGGCAAAAATTGAACGCGTTCAAAAGTTCTACAGCTGTGTGGTGGCACAGGTGGAGTTTCCGCATCCGACGCCGCTGGAGGCGCGGGCGCTGGCGCAATTGTTGGCGCGGGATAGCGGGTTGCGCTTGGCGCCGGACGCGATGGAGTTGTTGATCGAGGCGACGGGGGCGAACGCGACGCGGATTTCGATAGAGTTGGAAAAGCTGGGTCTGCTGACGGGAGAGGGGGGGGCGGTGACGATGGAGCAGGTGCAGAAGATGGTGCCGGATGCGCGGGAATCGACGATTTTCGCCTTGGTGGCGGCGATGGGGCGGCGGGACCGGAAGACGGCGCTGGAGGTGCTCGATACGCTCGTACGAGAGGGAGAGTATTTGCCGCTCGCGTTGAGTTTCTTGGCGGGCCAGTTTCGGATGGCGATGACGGCGAAGGAGGCGCGGCTAGCGGGGGCGGCGCAGATTCAGCAGTATTTTTCGCGGCAGGGCGTTCCGATGTGGAAGGCGCGAGCGGAGCAGGTGGCGCAAACGGCGCAGGCATTTACGCTGCCGCAGATGCAAGCGGCGGTGCAGGGATTGTTCAAGGCCGACCGGGGCCTGCGCGACATTCGGCCGGACGACCGGACGGTGATGGAGCAGTTGATTTTGGCGCTTACGGCAGCAGGGTGAAGTTGACGCGTACTTCCGTTTGTACGGGGACGGGGTTGCCGTTGAGCAGGGTGGGCTGATAGAGGCGTTGGCGGACGGCGGCTTGGGCGGCTTCGGCGAGGTCGGCGTGAGGGGTGGCGATGACCTCCATATCGACCACTTGGCCAGCGGGGTTGAGTTGGACGCGGAGGAGGACGGGGCCCTGGATTCGCTTGGCGCGGGAGGATGGAGGATAGAGCGGGGTAACGTTTTTTACGAGTTTGGCTCTCATCGTCTTTTCGTCGACCTTTAGACCGGGGACATTGGTGGAGGGGCGATCGTAGACGTCGAGGAGTTGGGGCGAATCGGAGACTAGGGCAAAATCGAGGATTTTCCGGCCATTCACGGAGAGTGCGTATTCGCCGGAGTCGAGCTTGGGGAAAGTATATTCGCCATCGGCGGTGGCGTTGGTTTTGGCTCGGATTTCCCCGCCCTGGTGGAGTCGGACCTCGGCGTAGGCGGCGTCAAAGACGGTGCCGCTAAGAGACGCGGCCTGAGCGAAGAGGAGGAGTGCGAATATCATGAGATCACGAAACATGCCCGTGCTAACTGCTTAGCACGGGCCGGGAAAACTGGAGAAACTTTAGGTGACTGCGATTAAGCGGTCAGTTTCTTGATGTGAGCGGTGACGCGCGACTTGTAGCGAGCGGCCGTATTCTTCTTGATGATGCCCCATTTGGCGGAGCGGTCGACCATCGAATACACGGACGGGAGATAAGCTCCGGCGCCAGTTGCATCTTTCAACGCGATCAGCTTACGCACACGCTTGATGACGGTGCGGAGGCGAGTCGTACGCATCCGGTTGATTTCGGTGCGCTTTTCGGTAACGCGGACCCGCTTTTGAGCCGAAACATGATTTGCCATTTACAGAAATACCAATCCTTACAGAACGTTCCAAACTCCATGATAGCAATGAGAGGGCGATGGGCGCAACTTAGGGAAGAATCATCAATGGAACGGTGGCCAGATAGGGTGGCCGGTCGAGGGTGGAGAGAAAGGCTTCCATAGTATATTCACCGGGTTCGAGCGCTAGTCGGTCGGAGGTGGTCCAGTTTCTTTCGCCGGCGACGGTTTCTTCGCGCATAACGGCCGGGAAAAGCCGGGTGGCGGACCAGGTGTAGACGGGATCGCCGCGCTCGTTCTTGATACGTAGGTCGAAGCTTTGGCCGCTGTTGAAGCGGAGGGTCAGGGGCTGGCCGGTCGTGTTTTCGAGGGTGAGACGGGCTTCAAATTCGGCGTTGCGAGGGTAGGCGATGCGGTCGAGGCTGAGGCGGAAGGCGTGCTCACCTTGGCCGAAGATAGCGAGGCCGCCGACCCGGGCGTAGGAGAGGCGGTAGAGTTTCGGACCGATGAAGCTGGTCATTTCGCGTTCGGCGAGGCCGACGCCGGGGATAAAAATGTCGCGGGTGACGCCGGCGTCGGTGCAGGTTCCAGGCAGATAGCGGACGGCGAGGCCTCCGCCCAGGGTTTGCTTACCGAGGTTGATAGCCCAATCGCGGGCGACGACGGTGGCTGGGCCGGTGCATGGTTCGATTTTGGAGTCGTAACGGTCGGCGTTGAAATCGGCCCAAAGGGCTTCGGCGCCGTCGGAGGAGAGGGCGACGAGTTGGGCGCGGTCGTTGTAGCGAAGGAGGATGCGCTGGCCCGTGAGGCCTTGATAAATGAAGTACTCGCGGGCGCCAACTTTTTCGGTGCCTTCGATGGAGGTGACGATGGTTTCTTTGGCGGCGCGGTAGATCCACTGGTTGCCGACGGCGAGGGGGAAGTAGTCCTGAGCCGAGGCAAGAGCCGCGAGGAGGAGGGCGGAGGAGAGTAGTTGCATCACAAATGAGATACGCGACAGAAAGGGATTCGTTCAGCCGACCTGTGTAAATTGTCCCTCGATTTTGACGATAGAATGAAAGAAGAAGGCTCGAGTGACCAACCCTTCTCCCCCTCGATTATGATCCAGATTCAAGGCCCTATGGCCGCGCTTGTTACCACCCGCCGCCCGACCGGACACACGATCGACATTGGTCCGGCGCTGGATGTTTTAGATTTCGTAACCGGACATGGGGCGACTGGAATCGCGCTGTTAGGCGCGACGGGCGAGTTCGTTCATTTTGATTTCGACGAGCGGATGCGTTTTGCCCATATGGCGATTCGGCGTTGCCGGGTGCCGTTGCTCGTGAACGTGTCGCATTCGACGCTGGAAGGTGCATTGACGCTGGCTCGGGATGCGGCGGGGAGCGGGGCGGCGGGGCTGCTGTTGATGCCCCCGTACTTTTTCCGTTATCAGCAGAGTGAACTGCGGGAGTTTTATCTGCGGTTCGCTGATGCGTCAGCGGGGCTTCCGCCGACGTACCTGTACAACTTGCCGTTTTTCACGACAGGGCTGGAGCCGGAGACGGCATGTGAGGTACTGGGACTTGGGGGCTTTGCCGGAATTAAGGATTCGAGCGGGAACCTGGAGATGTTCGCCGCATTGGCCGAGCAGCGGCAAAAAACGCCGTTTACGTTGTTGATTGGGAATGATTCTATTTTGGCGGCGCGGCGACAGGCTAGCGATGGGGTGATTTCGGGGTGCGCGTGCGCGGTGCCGGATTTGATCGTGGGGTTGGACCGGGCGGTGACGACCGGGAACACCGAGGGCGTGGCACGGCTGGGAAAGCGGCTGGCGGAGTTCATCGCGAAGATCGACCCGTTTCCGACGCCTTTGGGCGTGCAGGAGGCGCTGGCGCTGCGGGGCTTCCCGGCGGTGGTGGCTCCGACGCGGCTAGGCGCGGCGTTGCAGGCGCACCGGGAGGTGTTTCGGGTGTGGTTCCCGAGTTGGCTGCCGGAGATGCAGGCGGACTTGAAGGGGATCTAAGTGGGTCAGCACGACGTAGAAGCTTTTCGCCCGGTGGCCTTGGAGGCGATTGAGTGGATCGCCGACTACTTGGCGAATTCGCGGCGGTACCGGGTGACGGCGGATATGAAGCCGGGGGACTTGGTGGACCGATTGCCGGCGCAGGGGCCGGAGGAGGGCGAACCGCTGGCGCAGTTGCTGGCGGACTTCCAGTCGCAGATTCTGCCGTCGGTGGGGCATTGGAACCATCCGCGGTTTTTCAACTATTTTTCGTCGACGGGATCGGTGCCGGGGGTGCTGGCGGAGATGCTGGCGGCGGCGTTGAACGCGAACGGGCTGAATTGGGTGGCGTCGCCGGCGGTGGCGGAGTTGGAGCAGGTGGCGTTGGCTTGGCTGCGGCAGTGGAGCGGGCTGCCGGAGGACTATTTTGGCCAGATTTTTGATACGGCGTCGATTAGTACGCTGCACGCGTTAGCGGCGGCGCGGGAGATGGCAGATCCTGATTCCCGGCGGCTGGGGGTGACGAAGCGGCTGCGGGTTTATTGTTCGGACCAGGCGCATTCGAGCGTGGACAAGGCGGCGATTGCGGTGGGGATCGGGCTGGATAATTTGGTGAAGATTCCGTCGGACGGGGAGTTTCGACTCAATGCGGGGATTTTGGCGGAACGGATTGCGGCGGACGTGGCGGTCGGGTATACGCCTTGCTGTATTGTGGCGAGCTTGGGGACGACGTCGACAACCAGCGTGGACCCGTTAGCGGAGATCGTGGAGATTGCGTCGGGGCACAATATTTGGGTGCACATTGATGCGGCCTATGCGGGGGCGGCGCTGCTGCTACCGGAGTTTCAGCATCTGATCCAGGGGGCGGCGCGGGCGCATTCGTATGTCGTGAATCCGCACAAGTGGTTGTTTGTGCCGGTGGATTGCAGCGCGTTTTATACGCGTTTTCCGGAGATTTTGCGGCGAGCGTTTTCGGTGACGCCGGAGTACCTACGGACGAGCGAGGATCCGCGGGCGTTGAATTTGATGGACTATGGTGTGCCGTTAGGGAGACGGTTCCGGGCGCTTAAACTTTGGTTTGTGTTGCGGTATTTTGGAAGGCAGGGGTTGATTGCGGAGTTACGGCGACAGATTGAACTGGCGCAGTCGCTGCGGCGGATGGTGGCGGCCGATGCGCGATTCGAAGTGACGGCTCCGGCTCCGTTTTCGACGGTATGCTTTCGGAAGAAGGGGTCGGAGACGGAGAATCGGTGGATTGCGGCGACGATCAATCGGAGCGGGGAGTTCTTCATTTCACAGACGATCCTGCGGGGGGAGTTTACGCTGCGGGTAGCGGTGGGGAACCTAGCGACAACGCAGGAAGATATGGACAGCTTATGGGGGCGGATTATTGAGCTGAGCGAGCAAGCGCCTGCTCATTGTGGCGGCTGAGGCGGGCGATTTCGCTTTCGAGCAGGAGGAGCGAGTGGCGGATGCCGACGGTGAGCGGCTTCTTAGAAGCAGCGGGCGCGATCGGCGACGAGACTGGCGGCGATGGAAGTGGCGGCTGATTCGACCTGCTTGGCCTTATTGGCGACGACGGAGGCCTCGTTTAAGTAGACGGCGTTCTGCAATCGCTCGATCCTTTCGGGAGCGAGTTGGAGGAACGGGCGGGCCATATTGTCGACGATGTTGGAGCCGTCGGGCAAGAAACTGGAGGTGAAGCGTGGATCAGGGAGCGGCGATTCGACAGCGGCAGGGCGCGAGGTCTTGTGGTCGAGTTGGACGTTGGATAAATATTTTTCGATCGTGGCGTAGAGTTCGCGCGAGTTGACGGGCTTGGTGAGATATTCATCCATTCCGGCGTCCAAGCAGCGGTCGCGGTCGCCGCTCATGGCGTGGGCGGTCATGGCGATGATGGGCAACTCCCGCCACCGTTGGTTGGCCCGCATCCGTCGGGTGGTTTCGAGGCCGTCGAGGACGGGCATTTGAATGTCCATCAGGACAAGATCAAACGAGTTGGATTCAAGCAGGGCCAGCGCTTGCGCTCCGTCGCTGGAGACGGCGGTGGTGTAGCCGCGTTTTTTGAGCAGGCCCTGAATGACTTTCTGGTTGACTTGGTTGTCTTCGACGACGAGGATTCGACCTTTGGCGAGAGGCACTTCGCGAGTGGGGGCGTCGAGTTCGGCGGGTGCGGCGGTCTCGGCGGGGCGAAGTTTCAAGGTGACGCGGAAAACGCTGCCGACCTCCAACTGGCTGGTAGCCGTGACGCCACCGCCGTGCATTTCGGCGAGTTTGCGGGTGATAGCGAGGCCGAGGCCGGTGCCTCCAAAGCGGCGGGTGATGCTGCCGTCGGCTTGTGTGAACTTTTCGAAGATCAGGGGGAGCTTTTCTTCGGCGATGCCCATGCCGGTATCGGCGACCGTGAGGATCAGTTCGACGTTCCCATCGCGGTCGGCGTCCCCGGTGCGGAAACCTACGGTGGCTTGGCCGACACTGGTGAACTTGACGGCGTTGCTAAGGAGATTGTGCAGGATCTGCCGGACGCGGAGGGGGTCACCGACGAACTGGCTAGCCGTTTCCGGCGCGACATCCGTGACGAGCCGCACGCCTTTCTGCCTCGCCTTGGCGGTATGGGAGCGCACACAGTCTTTGACAAGCAGCCGCAGGTTGAACGGGATCTGCTCGAGGACTATGCGGCCGGACTCGATTTTCGATAAGTCGAGAATATCGTTGAGCAGTTGTAATAGAGAGAGGGCGCTGCGCTGAGCGGTTTCGAGTTGCTCCCGCTGCTCGGCGGTAAGGGAGCTATCGATGACGAGTTCGATCATGCCGAGGAAGCCGTTCATCGGGGTGCGCATTTCATGAGACATGTTGGCGAGAAACTCGCTTTTGGCGCGACTGGCGGCCAAGGCATGCTGCGTGGATTCCTCGAGAGCTTCGGTGCGCTGCTGGATGCGTTGTTCGAGCAGTTCCTGGTTCTGCTCAATTTCACGGCGCTGCTTGCCGAGCATCTCGATCATCTGGTTGAAACTTTGCGCAAGGAACTCGACTTCGTCGCCGGACTTTCGGTGGCGAATGGGGCGGAGTTGGCCCCGACTGACGGCGAGCAGTCCCTGTTCGAAGGTCTCAATGGGCTTGCCGAGCAAACATACCGTGATCAGCGAGAGGGAGGTGGCAATGATAAAAACGACCGCCAGGAGAATCGCGCTTTTGCCGAACCTCAAGGTGCCGTTGACGTGATCGTAGGCGACGACGAGCACGACCCATGCCATGAGTCCTGCGGTGAATAGGAAAAAATTCGTGGCGAGGGACCTATACTTTGCCGTCTGCGGCCGTTGGATTTTGGGTTCCACTGTGGCGCTACTGTTCCTTTTACTAAGCATTGACCGAATCCACGAACGAGCCCATCCGACGAATACCTTAGTTCGTTGGCAAGCTTGGCTGACTGCTCGCCAATCGTTAGTACTGATATCGTGGAGTTTGACCTATACGATGACCTCTTCTGCTCTATCGACAAATTTGTGCGGAATTCGACTGAATAATCCCGTGCTGGCCGCGTCGGGGACGTTTGCTTACGGGATTGAATTCGCCTCGCTAGTGGATTTGAGCGCGATTGGCGGAATTGTCGTGAAAGGATTGTCTCGAGCCCCGATGGAAGGGAATAAGCCGCCACGGATTTGGGAGGCGGAGGCGGGGATGATCAACTCGATCGGCCTGCAGAATATCGGAGTGAGGGCGTTTGTGGCGCAGAAGTTGCCGGCGCTACGGGCGTTGAAGACGCCGATTATTGCGAATGTATTTGGCTATGCGCCGGAGGATTACGAGGAGGTTCTGCGAGTGTTGGACGGGGAGGAGGGGTTGGCGGGGTATGAGTTGAACGTTTCGTGCCCGAATACGAAGCACGGGGGGATTGTGTTTTCATCAGATCCGGCGATGTTGGAGGATTTGGTGGGTCGGCTGCGGCCCTTGACGAAGCGGCCGCTGATTATCAAGTTATCGCCGAATGTGGCGAAGATTGAACCGATTGCGCAGGCGGCGGAGCGGGCGGGGGCGGACGCGATTAGTTTGGTGAACACGTTTGTGAGTTTGGCGATTGACGCGCGGACGCGGAGGCCGCGGATTGGGAACGGGTATGGAGGGTTGTCGGGTCCGGCAATTAAGCCGATTGCGCTGCGGTTGGTCTATGAAGCGGCGAAGGCGGTGAAGATTCCAGTGGTGGGGTTAGGGGGGATTGCGACGGGGGTGGATGCGGCGGAGTTTCTGATTGCGGGGGCGACGGCGGTGGAGGTGGGGACGGCGACGTTCTGGGATCCGGGGGCGCCGGTGCGGATTGCGCGGGAGTTGGGGCAGTTTTTAAAGGAAGAGAAGATCGCTAGCGTGGGGGAGTTGGTAGGCACTTTGGTGATGCCGTAGTAGGCTAGAGAGTTCATGAACATTATCGCTACCTCTGCCGCCCCTCCCGCGATTGGCCCTTACTCGCAGGCAATCGTCCACAATGGCATGGCTTATTTGTCGGGCCAGATCCCGCTGGATCCGGCGACGGTGCAGGTAGTTGAAGGCGACATCGGCGTGCAGACCGAGCGGGTGCTGGAGAACATGGCGGCCGTGTTGGCGGCTTGTGGATCGTCGCTGGGGCAGATCGTGAAGACGACGGTGTTTCTGAAAGACATGGGTGAGTTTGCAGCGATGAACGCGGTTTATGGGCGTTACTTCGGGACGAACCCGCCGGCGCGGTCTACGGTGGAGGTGGCGCGGTTACCTCGGGACGTGCGGGTGGAGATCGAGTGTATTGCTACTGTCGGTAGCGAGTAACCTTCACGCGGGCGAGCAGGTGATCGATGTGGTGCTGCATATGCAGGATGTAGTCGCCGATCAGTGCCGAAAGGGTGACGGGGCGGTGCCGCCGATGGTGCAGAGGCTCGCCAAGCGGTCGGCGGGGATGCGGTGGATGAGTTGGGCCAGGAGCCGATTGTGGTCGTACCAAAGGTCGATGAGTTCGAGCCAGGGCATGGATTGGTAGCCGTGGAGATCGACCCATTCGTTCTGTGCGTAGCTGGGTCCTGTGTAAGCGCCGGCGAGGGCGGCGTTAACGACGCGGACGTGATTGTTAACGGCGGAATCGAGGAGGTGGCCTAGTTCTTGTTTTGGTGACCAAGCACCGGGCTTGGGGGTTTGGATCGCGTGGGTAGCGGCCAGAGCGCGAAGGAAGACGATTTCGCGATCGATGGTCGATTCGAGCAAGGAGGCAAGCATCGGTGGCCTCTACTGGTGAACCGTGTGCTGGGCTTGCGGATCGTTCAACTTGATCTCGACGGTTTTTTCTTCCTCGCCGACGTCAAAAATCTGGCCGAAGGTTTGGAGGCCTTTGGCGATGATTTGCACCTGGATCTTACCTTGGGGAATGGGCGGGATCATGGCGACGCCTTCCTGGTTGGTCTTGAGCTGGTAGGAGGTCATGACCTTCTTGCCGAGCTTCATGGCGCTGCGGCCTTCGACGAAGCGGACGATGACGCTGGCTCGTTCGACGGGTTTGTCGTTGGAGGCCTTGCGGACCTCGACGCGGAGCCGGGTCATGGGCGGGTCGGCCCAGACGGGTAGAGTGAGGAGGGCCAGGAGCAATATACGCCGCAAAATCATAACTCCCATTATGCGATATCGGGCAGAAGAAACCGTTGGGGTCGACCGAGGGTCTCGGCAACAATTTCTGCGGCCATGTATCCGGAGCGGGCGGCGCCTTCCATGGTGGAGGGCCATCCGGAGTTGGTCCAGTCGCCGGCGAGGACGAAATTGGCGATTTTCGTGCGATTGCCGGGCCGGTGTTTGCCGAGGCCGGGCCGGGCGCTGTAGGTGGCGCGGGCTTCCTTGACGACTTGGGCGTTGACAAGTTTAGCGGTCTGGACGAGGGGCAGGAATTCGGCGAGTTCGGCGAGGGCGAGATCGATTACTCGTTGACGAGGGAGCTTGAGCCAGGGCAGGGAAGCGCTGACGACGAGTTGGAGATAGCGGCCGCCTTCCTTTGCGAAGAACCATTGGAGGTTGCGGTCGAGGAGGGTGCCGTGGGGCAGGTGGGTGACGGGGCGGTCGAACCAGAAGTGGACGCCGGTGATGGAGGAATGGGCGAAGGCGGAGAGATCGATTTCGGCTTCGGGGGCGAGGGCGTTGATTTTCTCGAAGGGGACGGCGGAGAGGACGACGCGGGCGGGCATTTCCTGGCCGGCGACGACGACGCCGTGGGCTTGGCCGTCGCGGACTAGTACCTTGTCGACGGGCATGCGGGTGCGGACGGCGACGTGGGGCATTTTGCTCCAGGCAGGGGAGGTGTAGAGGTCGACGAGGGGTACCGAGGGCACGCCCATTTCGTAGGACGTGGAGGAGGCGAGGAAGCCGAGCCAGAAGACTTGGAAGCCGTGGATGGCAGCCATGCGGTCGAGTTCCTCGTTGATGGCGCTGACGAGGACTTGGCGCCAGAAGCGTTCGATGGCATTGGGCGTCTGCTGCTTTTCGCGGAGCCAATCGAGCATGGAGATCTCTTCGAGATCGGTACGTCGGCCGCGTTCCCATAAAATCGCCAGGAAGGCGCGGGCGACGCCGACCTTATCGCCCCAAGAAAGGAACGGCATTTTCAGGAAGGATTCGGTGAAATGAAGGGGGGCGGGCAGGAGGCCGCGTTTGAAGTGGGAGGTGCGTCCGCCGGGTTCGAGGAACGGAATGTTCCCAAAGAATTCGACGCGGTCGGTGACTTCCATGCGAGCGTAAAAATCGAGAAGGTTTACGCAGCAGCGGAGCAGAATATGCTGGCAGTTATCGACGACGCCGGTGTTGGGGAGGGCGTAAGAGGTGGCTCTTCCGCCGAGGTGGGGCCTGGCTTCGAGCAGGTCCACCTGGAAACCGGCAGAGCCGAGCGCCGCCGTGGCCGCTAAGCCGGCTACGCCTCCCCCGATAACGATGACGTCAGGTGCCATCAATAAACGGGCTGGCGCGACCGCTTGCCACCATCGCCGCTACCGATCTCAATGGCAATCCAGATCACGATCATAAGGGAGATTACGTAGATGATGTCTGAGGTATTCATGAAGGGTTCCAGAGATATCCAGTAACCAGGATAGTCCGTTGGTTTAAGATCAGCAATAGCGTTTAGGCCCAGTATTTCTGAGCAATTCCTGCTAGGAGCGCTCCGATTCCCCCTAGCACAGGAAAAGCGATCCACCCACCCAGAAGCCTCGACAGGGAGCCGAACGGACGATTGGTGAACGCCAGCCAGCCTTGCGTCATAAACACGGGGAGCATGCCGACGACGAAGCCGCCGCCGCCGTGGGTGCACCACGGGCAATGCTTCATGGCGTGAGCGTCATGGATATTGCAGTGCAGAGCTCCGGCTCCGAAGACACCTTGGCAGCCACAGCGGTAGATGAGATGGCAGAAATCGATGGCGAAGAAAGCGGCGACTCCGGCGGTGGCGGCGAAGATGGCCCAGCGGAGTTTCATCCAGTGACCAAGCGGCGGGATTTAGCACCGCGGCAAAGGCGGACCATGTTTTCGATCATGCGGACGCCGGCGTTGTTCTCCATGGTGAGGATGGATTCGGGGTGGAACTGGACGGCCTCGATGGGGAGTTGTTTATGGCGGATACCCATGATGACGCCGTCTTCGCTCCAGGCGGTGACTTCAAAGCAGGAGGGGAGCTTTTCGGGGATGGCGTAGAGGGAGTGGTAGCGGCCGACTTTGAGGGGATCGGGGAGGCCTTCGAAGCAGCCGAGTTCCTGATGGCGAACGAGGGACGGTTTCCCGTGCATGGGGTAATCGAGGACGCCGAGTTCGCCGCCGAAGGCTTCAACGATTCCTTGCAGGCCGAGGCAGACGCCGAAGAGAGGATAGCCGGACTGGGCGGCGAAGCGGACGAGGGCGGGGACGCCGAACTCTTCCGGCCGGCCTGGGCCGGGGGAGACGAGGATGAGGTCGGGATCGATTTCTTCGATTTTGGATTCGGCGAGGCCGGCGCGGTAGGTGACGACTTCGGCGCCGGTTTGGCGGGCGTAGTTGGCGAGGGTCAGGACGAAGCAGTCGTCGTTGTCGACGAGGAGGAGCTTGAGGCCGGTACCGAGTTGGGAAGTCGAGACGGCGGGGGCGAGGGAGGGCTTGCCCATGGCGAGTGCACGGAAGAAGCCGGTGGCTTTAATTTGGGTTTCCTGCTCTTCGCTGGCGGGGTCGGAATCGTAGAGGAGAGTGGCGCCGGCGGAGTAGGCGGCTTGGCCGTCCTTCAGATGGACGGTGCGAATGGTGATGCCGGTGTTGATGTCTCCGTTGAGGGAGAGCATGCCGACGGCACCGCCGTACCAGCCGCGGGCGTCCTTTTCGAGATTTTCGATCTCCTGGGAGGCGGCCTTTTTGGGAGCACCGATGAGGGTGACGGCCCACATGTGCGACAAGAAGGCGTCGATGGCGTCGAAGCCAGGCATGAGCAGGCCTTCGACGTGGTCGACGGTGTGGAAGAGCCCGGCGTAGCTTTCGATGAGACGGCGGCCGATGACCTGGACCGAGCCGGGGACGCAGACGCGGGATTTATCGTTGCGATCGACGTCGGTACACATCGTGAGTTCGCTCTCCTCCTTGGCGGAAGCGAGGAGGTTTTTGATGGCCTCGGCGTCGATCATGGGATCGCCGGTGCGGCGGGCAGTGCCGGAGATGGGGCAGGTTTCGACACGGGGCCCTTCGACGCGGACGAACATTTCCGGGCTGGCGCCGATGAGCTGTTCTTCGCCTAATTGGAGCAGGAACTCATAGGGCGAGGGGCTGGCTTGTTGGATGCGTTGAAAGAGAACGGAGGGCTTTTCGGCGTAGGGGGTGGAGAAGGTTTGGCGGAGGACGACTTCATAGTAGTCGCCGATCTTCATGCGGGCGCGGACCTTGTCGACGTTGGCCATGTACTCGGCTGGGGTGTGATTGCTCGTAACCGGTGCCGGGGTGAGAGTGGGCGGAACGGGGACGGGATCGGCGTCGGGCGGGAGGTTGGCGGTGGTGAGGTCGCCGAAGGTGAAGTCGTAGTGGTAGCGTTCGATGGCTTCTTTCTTCCGGTCGACGTAGAAGATGCTGTCGCAAAAGAAGAGGTGAAGGTCCTTTCGATCGCCGCGGGGCAGGCGGAGAGTGATGGGATCGAACTGAAAGAGCAGGTCGTAGCCGAAGGCCCCGACGAAGGAGAGGCGTGAATCTTCGGAGTGATGAAACTCTTCGACGATGGCCCGCAGGATGGAGAAGACGGAGGGCTGTTTGGAGCGCTCTTCTTCGGGGAAGAAGGCCGGGAGGGGCTTGAGGGTGCCGGCGAGTCCGGTGGAGGTGACGACGAGCGACTCCCAATGGGGATGGCCGGTGAGGAACCGGACGAACATTTGGCAGAGGACTTCGCCGCGCCGGTTGAGGGAACGGAACTCTACTTTTCGTCCCCAAGCGACGACTTCGAGGGGCGGTTTCATCGATGCGATATCCCATCGAGAGTACCGCCCGGGATACTCGTATCCCGAGGAAAGATAGAAGCCGCGAAAGCGGTCCAGGTCCTGAAGCAAACTACGGAGGCCCTTTTTGTAGGGGACCTTGCTCAGGTTCCTGGTGACCGCGATGCCGCTTTTGGTTTCGTAGCGGAGTAGTGGCATGGAACCCCTAGAAATAAAGGTTTAGGATAACATGCGGCTTCAGTCGACTTCCCAGAGCAGGAGTTGGAGTTGGCCTTGCCGTTCGATGAGAACGCGACGATTTGGCCGTGAAAGAGGGCGGCAATCTTGTCGCGGAGGTCGGCGACGCCGCTGACGGGGGCTCCGTTGATTTCGTAGGGGACGTCGCTGCGGATGCGGTCGGGGTCGCGGGGGCGTTCGAGGGTGATGGTTTGGCCGGCTTGTCGGTACACGTTGACCCCGATTTGGCGGGCGTTTTCGATGGTTTTACCGTTGAGAGGGAGGATGATGTCTTTGGGTTCGAGGCCAGCGGCGGCGGCGGCACTTTCGGCGCTGACGTCGGCGATGATGGCTCCCCAATCGCGGGGGCGCTTGAGGGCTTCGGCCAGGGGAGCGTGATGGTTTGGGCGACGACGCTGATTTGGCCGCGCCGGACTCGACCGAACTCGCGGATTTGTTCATAGACGGCGCGGACGATGTTGGAGGGGGCGGCGAAACCGACGCCTTCGTTGCCGCCGCTTTGGAACAGGATGTAGGTGTTGATGCCGACGAAACGGCCTTCGGAGTCGACGAGGGGTCCGCCGCTGTTGCCGGGGTTGATGGAGGCATCGGTTTGGATGTAAACCGTGGGGTCGTCGGGGCGGAGTTGACGGGCGACGGAGCTGACGACGCCCATGGTGGCGGAGTTTTCGAGGCCGAAGGGGCTGCCGAAGGCGAAGACGATTTGGCCTTGCGGATTTTGTCGGAGTCGCCGAAGGTGAGCGTGGGGAGTTTCGAGCCGGGGCCTTTGAGGATGGCGATGTCGGTTTCGCGGTCGAGTCCGACGACCTCGGCGGTGATGAGTTTGCCGGTGGGCTTGAGTCGGCTGTGGCCGGGGGAGGGGCGAGTCCTCCGAGGCTTGCGGAAGGCGGACTTGAACGCGGCGGGCGCCGCCGATAACGTGGGCGTTGGTGAGGATGTAGTCGGCGGGGTCGACGATGACGCCGGTGCCGCTGCCGCGGGCGGAGCGGAGGATGTTACTGGGGCCTTCGGCGGCGGAGCCGAAGCCGCGGGTGACGATTTGGACGATGGCGGGGTCGACTAGGTCTTCAAATTGGCGGCTCAAACCGCGCAGGGCGGGGGAGGGTTGGCTGAAAAGGGGCAAAGTGAGGGCGAGGAGGGCAGGAACTCGGAACATGCCGTAATGTGGGCAATTTGAGGTCCGGAGCTGTTGGCGGCCTGGGTTGAAGGTCGTATGATGGGGAGATGATCAGTCGATTCGGGGGGCATTGGTAGTGGAACTGCAGCAACTGCGTTATTTTTTGGCGGTGGCTCGATCGGGGAGCTTTGTACGAGCGGCAGAGGAGGAGGGGGTGGCGCAGCCGTCACTTTCGCTGCAGATTAAACGGCTGGAGGCGCGGTTGAAACTGCCTCTGTTTGATCGGTTGGGGCGAGGGGTGAAGTTGACGCGGTATGGGGAGCAGTTGCGGGTACGGGCGGAGGAGATTTTGCGTCAGGTGACGGAGACGGAGAAGCAGCTGGCAAGCCTGCAGCAGGCGGACAGCGGACGGCTGACGGTGGGGGTGATTCCGACGGTGCTGCCGTATGCGATGGCTCGGCCGATGGCGGTGTTTAGGGGTCAGTTTCCGATGGTTGATTTGGATATACGGGAGTCGACGACGGACAAGTTGATTGAGGGGTTGCGGAGCGGGCAGGTGGATTTGGCGATTTTGGCGTTGCCGTTGAAGCAGCCGGAGGTTGTGTGCAGTGAGTTGTTTCGGGAGCCGTTGATGGTGGCGGTGCCGATGGGTCATGCGTTGGCGGGGGTGAGCGCGTTGGCATTGCCGCAATTGGCCTCGGAGCGGATGTTGCTCTTGCGGGAGGGGCACTGTTTGCGGGACGACGTGTTGACGGTTTGCGGTAGTGCGAAGGTGCAGTTTCAGCAGGTTTTTGAAAGCGACCATTTGGCGAGTATTTTTGCTTTGGTGGCGAACGGGTTTGGGGTGAGTATTGTGCCGGGGTTGGCGGCACCGGAGGCGTTGCATTGTAAGCTGGTGCCGCTGGAGCCGAAGGCGGTGCGTCGAATTGGGTACGCGCAGGTTCGAGGGCATCATGCGTTGCCGGTACAAAAACGATTCATTGAGTTCCTGCGAAAGTGGAAATGGTGAGGTATGATGGTGGGGTTGGAAGGCAATGAGCGGGAGTAATTCAGTGGTAGAATGCCAGCTTCCCAAGCTGGACGTCGTGGGTTCGAATCCCATCTCCCGCTCCATCTTTATGGGTCTTTCGACACCTTCGGTTTACGCGAACGCTTGCACCGCCTACGTCGGACCCCGCCCTTCCAATGAGCCCTCACTTGAGGACTATGGGCTTGATTTGGCTTCGAACGTAAATCTTCCCTGTTTCGGGGGCGATTTGGATCGATTGTCTATTTTTTCAACGATTTAGATAGAGCTCAAGTGGCTTCGTTCGTTCGCCACCCGCTTGATCGCTCACCAAAAAGATTCTACCTAAAAAGAGGAATTATAGCCTGCCTGGTTGTTCTATCACAGCGAAATGCTGACGCGAATTGCGCCCGCGCAAAGCAGATGCTGGTCGCGACAAAAGCGAGGCCTGTAGTCGGGTTGACGGCGACTCCGGGGCGCAACGGCAGCCATCAGCCAATTATGTTTGTCAGTTATATTCGCGTTGGCTCGACCAATCCGCAAGCCGGCGCCTCTCAGATTGAAGACCTGAAACGGTTGAATCGCAGGGACTCCTTCGACGAACAAGCGGTGCCGAGCTTGAACCCGCCCTTAGTTTGGAAGACCCGCCGCGTGACTGCAGCGTTCGCCTCGCAAAGCTCGACGCGGCCAAGTCGGCAAGCAAGGCTGCAATGCCAGTAGACGGTCCCCGTCATAGCGCTCGTCATCCACTTGGTAGAAGGGCTCAAGCAGGCCCCTCGGAACGTGATGCGATACCCGGGCGACCTCCTTCGGCGCCCGCGAAAAAATCAGAGTAGCAGAATCATTGCTCGTAATCGGTTCAATGCTTCCTAGTCCCGCGCTAAGGCCGCCACGCGGCGCGGCAATCGATTCCACTTTCCGTAGCAACAATCCGCCGGTGTCGGCAGTCGTGGTAACGCCGTCGAGCCGGACGGCCACTGGGCGGGCGCCGCGGGCTTGGAATACAAACTGCGTTTGGATACGGTCTGTTATCGCGGAAGCTCTTTAATCGGCCGAGTAGACTTTACGCCCCAGGTTCCGTCGCGCAGGTAGGGCCAGACGGTCCAACTGGCCGGTGGCGCCGCGGCCAGCAACCGCAACCGGTAGCCGCCCTCCTGGACGGCCCGCTCCAAGTCATCACCGCGAAGGTCATGGCGGATCAGCTCGTCGTGATGCTTGGAGTGGGCCCCGACGAATACAAACTCGTATTGTTCTAAGCTGTCCGCCAACTCCTCTTTGCCCAAGGGCACCAGGACCTCATAGGGAAGCAAGATGCGGGAACGCCAAGTCTCGAGGCTTACGGGCAGATCCGGTTCCGGTGGCGGCTGTGCTTTCATCGCGTGCCGGGTGGCCCCCAGGAGATCAAAACTCACGCCGGCATATAGTTCGAAATCGCGGAAGCTGCGCACAGCCCCCATACCGAAGGGGCGCAACGAAGACTCAGCGCCGACGATGCCATGCAGCCACTCGCCCACCAGCCGACGAAAACGATCCATGCTCAGCTCGTTCCGGAAATGCCAACGGCGATGATCGGCCCAGTGTTTCGGCGAATTGTCCCGGCCATAGTGGTGCCAAACGAGCACGCGGTGCGGATGGAATAAGTCGTAGCCGTGTGAAAATGCCCGCATGGCCATGGCGGGCTCCTCACCAAAAAAATACAGATGCGGATCGTAAGGGACCTCCCGGCAAAATTCGCCGACCGTGAAGGCAAAATGTCCGGAAAAGAAGCGTGCCGGTTCGGGCTCCGTCTGGCTTTTATATTCGTCCATGGTCTCGGGCATGACGGCAAAGGGTCCGCAGTGCGAAAAGCCATCGAAGCGGAGCCGGAGTGGTTGTTGTTCCCTGCCCGCTGGATCGTTGGCCGGGTTGTAGACGGGCACGTAGCTGGTGATCAGCGGTTTGGCGTGGCCCCGGGCGCGTAGGTCTTCCATCATCCGCACCAACTGCTCGTCCCAGCCCGGAGCAAACCGGTGGTGCGAATCGAGCTGGAGGGTGTAGTCTTCCTCGCGAAACAACGCCTGGGTTTGCTGCCGGGCCCAGCAGGCGCCGCGCGATCGCTCGGCTGGCACCTCGAACACGCGCACTCGCTCATCGCCGGTAAACTCTCCCAGCGTATCGTCCGCACCGCGTTGCCAGCAGATGCCAAATCGTAAGCGCCCGGCATTCGACGCCTGCGCCACACAATCGCGCAAAGTGGGCAGCAGTTCGGGATCGCGATACGCGGCGATCTGGATAAAAATCAGACCGTTGCTCATGGTTGAGACCCCTCGAGCATTTCCAGGAGCGGCGCTAACTGATCGAAATGCCCATACGACAGTTGATATCCGGGACAGACGCGCGCGATCTCGGCGGCCTGGGCCACACCGCGATTGTTCAAATTTCCACCATTGAGAATCCCCTGGACGAGGTGCATCGTCGCTTGTCCGGCGGGAACCCGTTGGAGTGAGAACTCGGCACCTGGGCGGAAGGCGGGAAACAACATCAGCCCCGGCCGAACGGAAACAGCAGGAAGGACATCCTGGCCGAACAGATTGGGCGAAACCAGCGTCTGACCCCCGACCCTTGCGATCGACTCGGGTGGCGCAGCCAGCGCCGGGAACCGCGCCGCCCAGTCTCCTTTGAAGCACAAGGGGCGCACGAACCCTTCCCACGGACCGTCGCTGGCCTGGGCATACATTTGCTCGTCGCCATGGTAAGTCCAGCCTTGCTGCAGTAACCAAGCAGCGAGCGAACTCTTTCCGGCCCCCGACTCGCCCCGAATCAGCAACCCGCGCCCTTGTTTGGACATCAGGGCCGCGTGCAACATGAGGCCATCGCGGCAACGCAGAGCCCACACGCGCATCAGGGCCTCCATCACGGCGTGAGCGCCGGCGGCCGGGTCGGCACCAGTATATAAGCACTGCGGGCCATTGAAGACGGTGAGTCCGGGCTCGATGCGGTTTGTGTGCACTCGGTACACGGCTACGGGCAGGCTGGGGGCGGCGCCAGGATGGGCACCGACTAACCGCCCCACCCAAAGGCCAGCGGCAGCATCGCTCCATTCGAGGGCGACGGAGTTGCCGCCGAGCGCGGCCAGCCGCCACCCCTTCTCGGCTACCTTCACCAGTGAATTACTCCGTGCGAGTGCAACGCCTCGATTGCTTCGATTACGTCGGCTTTCAGGGTCGCCGCTTCCGGGTAGGCACCGGCCAGCAGCGATTCAATGTCCGCGATGCGACGTTGGCCGTCGATCAATTGCCAAACAAGCGCGGCCGACTCGTTGAGGTACAACGCTGTCGCGGCGGACGCGCTATAGAGGACGATTTCCCCTTCCAGCACCTCCTCCTCACATCCGGGGTCACGCTGGGGAATCAGGTTAGTATTCATGACAGGAACCAAAGACAAGATTATCAGGCTGCCGGCTCAATGCTCTCGCCATACTGGATCAGAGAAGGCCCATTTGGTAGTGGCCATTCGCCGTCCACCCGATGCAGCCAGCCGCGCTCGCCACTCCCCACCCATGCGGTCCACCGGACGGGCAACTGTTTCGAGAAAAACGCCATCAGAATGAACAGTTGGTCGGCCTTTTGGTCGGCTAGGTATTCATCAATTCTCGCCCGGTCCAAATCCTTCCGATAGAGCTCCGTGCCGTCCGCTGCCGTTGCGAACAGGGCCAGGAAAAGCGTCGGATCGGGGTCCTCAAGCGGGGAACGATCCACGAAAACATCCCGTGAATGACTCCGCAGGAGCTGCCCGCGCCAGACCGAACGGGGCGTATGGGCCAAGGGGCTGGGGGGCGGTATATTCTTGATGACAGCCCGATCCACGGAACGATCCTCGAAGCAGATCCCCGCGAATCGCTGATACTGCTCGAAGCTCCGCTCGGTGCCGAAACCATAAGGCGCGAAATCCTCGATCGGTGTGCCATCAATGCCAAACAGAGAACGGTAACGGGCGATCGCCCGCGCGTGCCGACGGCCCCAGTCGGAGTGCTCATCCCAGTGACAAACGCGGCCTTTGCGGCTGTATTCATGCCATGCCAGGGTTTCATGCGGAGTGAAGAAGTCATAGCCCAGCGTCCAAGCCCGGACGCCGGTGCCAATCTCTTCGGCATGGAAATAGCCATTAGGATCGACCATCACTGCTTCATTGAAGTGCCCATCGCTGAAGCTGAAATGGGCCGACCAGAAGCGGCTCGCCACGGGTTCCTTGGGCGCCACCTCCGGGGTATACGGCCGCATAAAAACCACGCCCTCCGGCTCAATCCGGTCAAAGCCGTACAGCCAAATTTTTTCGTCGCGGCCTGCGGGATCCCGGCTCGGATCATAGCTGGGCAAATAGCCGGTCAGCACCGGTTTCATCACGCCGGGGCGGCGCTTGAGATCCTCCAGCATCTTAATGATGCGCACATCCCAATCGGGCGCAAACCGGTGGTGGCCATCGATCTGCATCGCGTAGGTTTGGCCGCGGTACTGCTTCTGGATCAGGTTGCGCGCCCAACAGACACCCTTGCTCTCCATATGCGGGACGTCGATCAGCTGAATCCGTGGATCGTTCTCCAGACCGTCTAGGCTCTCCTCCGGCGACCGTTGCCAGCAGATGCAGAACTGGAGGCGGTCGGGATGCTGGGCCCGATCCATCGCATCGCGCAATGTCTTCACCAGTTCGAACTCACGGTAAGCGGCGATGCTGATGAAAATCGATGGTTCACTCATGATTCGATCCGTTCCTCTGGTCCATAGTGGAAATCGCGCCGATGCTCAATCAACGACGCTAGCAAAACCGCCGGCCGCAACCGGCCCGCACGAGTCTCCTGGAAATGGTGCGACATCCAGGTCTGCTCATAAGGGCGCGCCCATTTCGTATCGAGAAACATGCGCTGGTTCCCTTCGCGCGAAACCACCTGCGGCCAATTCGAGTAATATACTTCCCCGCAGGCGTAAGCCAAGCCTTCGAACATGTCAATTCGCTCAAATTTCACGGCCGGAATCTTCGGGGCCAGCCCCAGGCGGGGCAGTTCGGGCTGCTCCGGCCAGACGCTGCGACGCACACCAGGAGGCACGTTGTACCACGCCCATTGATCACTATTGAGCCCATATAACTCGGAGAAGCTGAGCTTGAGGAAATCGAAGCCTTCCTGCTCCATAATTCCCAGTAATTTCGTGTGCAATCCATCGACCCAACGAATAAAGCCGGTCCGGCAAGGGGGCATGTCCGAGGAGGCCAGCAACATGTCGTCTTCGAGAAAAAACATGTAGTCGTGCCGGCTCGCCTCAAATAGCTCGGCCGCCAACTGGCGCCCGCCACAGATGCCCAAATTCCCCTGCGCAAGATGTTGAAACCCTTCTCGCGCGCAAATCGCGCGATTGGCTTCAATCGCCTGGCTAGTCGTGCTGTTGTCGATCACATAGACCGCGGCGCGATCAAAAAACGCGGGCTGCTGACGCCAGGATCGCACGAGCATTTCTAACTGTTGCGGCTGGTTGAAGGTCAGGATGTAGAAGGCGGTGGACAGTTGGGCTGCTGAGCGGGTCCGGCGGGACCGTGTCCCATCCGGTTTAACTGTCAGGCCCGGCTGGAGCATCCGCGTGCGGACCAGCGGCACGGCTCCGCGCTGCAAGGCCTCGAAGAACGGTCCAATCAGCCCATTGTCGGTAATTTCGAAACGGTCGAACAGCGTCGGCTCCAGATAGGTCATGGCCGAGAAAATACTTTCTTCGGTGCCCATCTCGCCCTGGGCCAAACTCGCTTCGAGTAGGCGCCAATACATCGCATTGGCCTTCGTGATGGCTGCGCGCGATCCGCCAAACAAGCCACCGCGCGCTACACGCCGGATGTAATCGGTGCCGGCGAGGCGGGCCAGTTCCGTACGGTCGTAACCATGGACTTCGCCACCGCCTATATAAGGGAAGCAGATAAACAGAAATGCTTCGAGCGTCGTCGTCACCCTGGCGAGCCATTCCTTTTGGCCCAGGTAGCCACCACACGTTCGCGCCAGTCCGGCGTCGATCCACAGAAGGTGCTCGGTGCCGAAAGGATTGGTTAATTGTTGATCGTTGAGCATGCCCATCTTGCTCATGACCAGCGGGTTGTAATAAGCGAGATTCGCCTGCGGGCTTTCGGCCAACCAGCTCGCGCGGTTCCGCCAGGCGGGATCCAGACGGATGCGCTGCGTTTGGTCGAAGAAAGCGAATCGTTTCTGTAGCGCTGACAATGGGTGCACGATCAAGTGCGTGTTCGAACGCTCTCGGCGCTGCCAGACGTAGGCCTCTAATTCAGGCGGCAAGTAGATGGAAAGTGGTGCGTCCAGTGCCAGCACCGCCTCAAAGGCGGACAAATATTCCGAGAAGGGCCGTCGCTGGTAATCGGCTAGTCCTTGGTTGTCATCGCCGCGTCCTAAGTCGAACAACGCCGTCACCAGCGTTACATTATTCGTCATAGCTTATGTACACAAATGCAGGGCCTCGAGCGGCATCGGACCGCGGGGCACCGCCTCGAAGAACGCGCCGGCCAGCCCATTGGACTGCAGGTTGAACCGTTGGAACGATCCGGGTAACTCCTCCCACAGAATGGTCATCAGGGAAGCAAAGGAAGGGATCTGGCGCTGATCGATCATGGTGGCGTAGGCGTGCCAATAGGCCTGGTTAACCGCCGATAATCGCGCGGCCGTACCGCCGAAAAGCGCGTCACTGAATTCTCGCCCGTCGCCACAGTCGCCTCGGCCCAATAACAACACTGGATCGAGCAGCGGCTCAATCAGACTCAGCGCGCCGCCTTCGGCCAGATAAGCGGGCTGCACTTCATCCAGCAACCGCGGATCCAGCCAGACAAAGCCTTGGGACCCATACGGGTTAAAGATCGACTCATCGTGCAGCCAGCCCACGGCACGCAAGCGGGCCATGCGCTCCAGCCCCTCATCGGGACCGTGCCCGGCGGAGTCAGTCAGCAGTTGAAGCTCTTCATGCCGCCACAGGCCGCGCCGCAGCGCATGCTCATCGACCGGGCGTAATACCGGTCCTTCCACCTTTGCGAGCAGGGTTGGCTCACCGTAGAGCACCAGTGGCAAACCGGTCGCTTGCAGTAGATCGGCGAAATGGATCCACTCTGCCTCTCTTCGCTCTCGATCGAGACACGGAAGCAACCCGCTAACCAGAGTTATCATGCGATCGACCCATCAACGCTAATGCTAGTAAGCGGAAAAGCGAACGTGAAAGACATTCAAATAGCCCAGCTTTCATCATAACACCCGAGCCTGGCTGTATCAAGGCTGGCGGAGTCTTGTCTTATCCAAGATTCGCCTGAAGCGTCGGCTGATTCTCATCACGATGTGTCCGAAATTGCTCCAGTGCTTGGGGGGGGGCCTGTCCCCGTAGAAAGGAGTTCCAGCAAGAACTATCCTGCCCAAACGAGGCGCCCCCCACGGCAAGAGTATCCATCATTTCAGTCGAATTCTTCGGTAAGTCCCGCGCCCCGTTTTTGAAAGAGTGGTCGACGCGCGCCAAGGCGAGCGCCCCTCTCGCGGCTTGCGCGGCGGGGACTAATTCGTCGCGATGCTCTTTTGCCAACTGGGACAAATGTAAAGTCTCCTCGAAACCGAAGAAGGACTCCATGCCAGCGAAGGCAAACTGGTCGACCTCGGCATGAATAAAGCCCCGCGTCACGCCACTCTGGCCGACGCCAATGCACGCCGTCCCTGGG
>Ga0209086_10000099_pt1 | contig 78003 bp, 76 predicted proteins | sample M_130207_XF_Meta_FD_187312 | JGI IMG/M metagenome (GOLD analysis project Ga0209086, IMG submission 187312) | Freshwater microbial communities from Lake Montjoie, Canada to study carbon cycling - M_130207_XF_MetaG (SPAdes) (version 2) | ecosystem: Environmental > Aquatic > Freshwater > Lake... | reverse complement strand
CTTACCAGGCACTTGTTGGTAATTCTTGGTCATAAAAAAACAATCCAGTTCCACCATAACCAATAAATGTTTTCCAACCTAATTCAGCAAGTTCTTTGATTATTGTTTCGCTAAAAGCTTCTGTTTTTTTCATATCATTGACATACTTTCGGTTGAATAGTTCCATGTCAAAAAAATCATTTTGCTGGTTGCGTAGGATGTGAAGATAAATCTTTTTACGCATTTTTTGAAGTAGATAGTCATCTAGTGTTTGTATAAAAATGTTTGGATCAGATAAGTGTAACGGAAAAGAATTCATGTGTAGTATTTGTATTTGTATAGTGTTTAGTATTTAAATAATTGATTTTTTGAAAAACAATTTAGAAGATTAAATATTAATAAAATGTTTTCTCTTTTAGCAATTCAAATAAACGAAGGTGAATTTACCAAAGATGAACATGAAGGAACAGCAATTTTAACTGAAAATGATACAAAAGAACGAGTATTAAAAAAAGCATGTAAAGATACTTATATAAAACCGTATGTTATCAAAATTTTTAATCAACAAGGTAAAATAGAATATTACAGAATTACACGTGAAATAAATCCAACTGGTTAAATAGACATTAACCTTATTTATAACAAAAAATTATTATAAATATATTATACAACCGAGTTGCCCTCTGTAAAGACTTGTTTTAAATATTGTTTTTTGGTGCCGCTTTTTCAAAAAACAGCTAATACATATATCGTTGACCATCCATTTCAATCTCTACAGCTTCATCAATAATATTTTGACGTTGTTGTCGTTCATATTGACGTACATATAGTTCTAGTAAACAAAAACATATAAACATGAATATAATTGCTATTGATGCTACAAACCCAAAAACATCCATAGTTAGTTTTAGTTAGTTTTATGTAGATGTCTATCTTTAGATCGATCTAAAAATTTTTTATAGTATACTAAAATCATTGTATCCTAATGTAACTAGTATACTATAAAGTCTATATAACCGTTCTTCATTTACAAATAATATAGATGTTTTTGCATAACGTGGTAACAAATGATTTACAGTTTGTTTTAATAATTGTTGAAAATTTGTACCTTCTTTTGCATCATTATATCGCCCTAATGTATCAAGTTGCCATCGACATTCTGGAAACTTTTTAGGCTTTTGTTCATAACATTTAAATAATAAAAATAATAAGGAAAAGTCAATCTGAGTATCTTTCATACAATTCATATAGGTTTCTAATGTCATTTCAGGAATATTTACAAACATATTATAATGTTCTCGAATCACAATATATAAAAGTTTTCCAAAGGACATATAGTTGATAATTTGTTTTTTATCTAATGATTTATATATGTATTCACAAACATCTTTTTTAAAGGAATCAAATGTTAAAATATCATAGGTTTTAATATTGTCATTGTAAAAAATTACATCAGAAGGTACGTGATATCGAACATTTTCAAGTATAATATGTTGATCATGTTCTGAAAAAAAATCAATAAAGTTTTCATTATACTTTAAAAAATTTTTTAAAATGTGATGATTGCAATCTTGTTTATCTAAAAAATATACTATTCTTTTTTGTTTTGTAAGCGTTTTAACAAAGTCTATATTTGGTAGATCATGTTTACAAAAATAATGATTGTAAATACAACGAGTAATAGGAGAAATATAATTTTCTTTTTTAAATTGTTTCAATGATTTTTCCATTATATTTTTAAATTCATGTTCATATCCAATAGGTAAAACTGGAAGGTATTTTGGTATAAATGTATCAATAGACTGATACGATAACATCATTTTTCTTTATAATAAGCTGATTTTTTTACGGTCAAGAAATGTTCTTTTCAAAAAACGATATTATAAAATTGAAAATAATTTTATAAACAGATATAGTTAATTAGAAAACGTAACATGCCTAAAAAGTCTAAAAAAGTTACTATAAATCTTAATACAAACGTTAATGCAGACATTAATGTAGACGTTAATGTAGAAAAAGTAGAACCTGTAATTGTTCCTATAATCGTTCCTATAATTGTTCCTAAAGTTAAAAAACAATTAACAGCTGAACAAATAGAAGAAATTTGTCAGGCACTTCCTATTAATCTTAATCTTCCACCAAAAGTTGGTGAGTCAATTATTAATCGTGTTCGTAATAAACTTAAACAAGATTTACAAAATGTTCAACTCTACCCAGAAATTTTTGAAACGTTTAAAAAAGAAGTTGTTCACTATTACCATACAACCCTTGCACAAGCTGGAGAAGCTGTTGGTGTGATTACAGCACAAAGTATCGGAGAACGACAAACACAAACGACTTTAAACTCATTAGATTGGGAAGAAAAAGTGTTGGTAAATGTAAATGGTTCATGTCTCATTGAACCAATTGGTAAATTTATTGATGATTTGATTGATGGTGAAAATGATAAAACCAAAATTCAACATATTCCCGAAAATCGTACTGAATATTATGATACAATGGATAAGAAAATGTGCATGCCAAGTGTAGATGAAAATGGTATGACAAGCTGGTTAACTATTGAAGCCGTTACACGACATTTACCAGTTGGAAAACTTGTTAAAATCATGACAGAAAGTGGTCGTGAAGTAAGTGCAACACAATCAAAATCGTTTTTGGTATGGGATCATGATGAAAAAAAGTTTGTAGGAAAAAATGGGTCAGAAGTTCGCATTGGTGATATTGTTCCAGTTTCAACATTTTTAGAACGTGTTCGAGAAGATACTATGTTGGATCTATCAAGCGTTTTTCCAAAAACTGAATACCTTTATACGAGTGAATTAAACAAAGCAAAAATTATTAAAGAAGCAAAGCCACGAAGATGGTGGAAAGGACATCAAGGTATTGATTTTATTTTACCATATGCACGACCTGATTCTGTATTTGCACATCGCAAAGATTTCTTAGAAAATAAAGTAAAAGATGGATTGATTTATATATACAACACTCCAAAAATTGTGTCTCATGTACCTGAAAAAATACCTTTAACAAATGATTTTGGGTTTTTAATTGGTATTTTTCTAGCAGAAGGATGTTGTACCGAGACATTTACGTGTATAAGTAACAATTGTCCATTTGTACGTAAACGTATTACTGATTGGTGTGATAATTATGGTATTACCTATCACTTAGTTGAAAAAGATGTTTGTAGAACCACCGAAAATGGCGCCGAAATAAAAGGCAAAAGTTCAGATTTAAAATTGCATAGCGTATTGATTACACGTTTATTGTTCAAACTTTGTTATCCATCTGATTTTAAAAGAGGTGGTAAAGAAACAATGAAAGGAGAAGGATCGTCTAAAAAAATGGTTCCAAATTTTGCATTTTTTGCAAACAAAGACTTTCAAAAAGGATTAATTGATGGATATTTTTCAGGTGATGGTTGCGTTAATAAAATATATGGAAATATTTATGTAGGATCAACAAGTAAAGAATTAATTTTAGGTATTAGTTTTATACTTTCTTATTTTGGTATTTTTGGTAGAGTGTCGGGAAGTCAACAGAAAAAAAATAATATAGGAAGTAAAAAAATACGTTATATGAATACATTTAATATCTCAAATAGTTATGCAAAAATTTTTGCAAAAGAAATAACATTAACACTTCCAGCTAAACAAGAAAAATTACAAACAATTACTTTGAAAAAAATATATGTTTATGAAAAAAATTATAATTTTCCTCAGGATCGTAATGTATATTTTGATAAAATTACTTCAATTGATTTTGTAGATTCAACAAAAAGTACTGTTTATGATTTTACAATTTCTAAAACTCGAAATTTTTCGACCTTTAATGCTTTACAGGTGATTGACACATTTCATAGTTCAGGATTAACCATCAAGACAGTCGTGGTAGGTGTGCCACGTTTTAGTGAGTTGTTGAATGCGACAAAGGATCCAAAGATGAAAAATTGTTTAATTTTTTTGACGGAGCCAATGGATGGTATTCCGATGATTCGTAAAAGAATTGGTAATACATTTACAGATATTAATATTAAACGATTAGTAAAAACATATGAATTGATGAAAGGTCCTTTAGAAGATTGGCATCATCTTTTTTGTAATATTTATTCGATTAATAAAATCAAATTAGGGTGGCGTTTACGTTTCTTTTTAGATATTTCGATCTTGTATGAATATCAAATTCGTATGAAATTGGTAAAAGAGAAAATTGAACAATTTTTTCCAACAATGACAGTATTATATACACCAGAATCAAAAGGGATTATTGATGTATTTATTGATGAATTTCAAAATGAAGATGTTGTTGACGAGTATGAAGACATTGTTGATGAAGATGATGATATTGTTGATGAAGAAGAAGATGTTGTTGATGAAGAAGAGATTGTAGAAGAAGATGAAGATTTAGAAGTTGAAGAAGATGAAATTAAAATAGTAGATATTAAAAAAAAAGATATTATTAATGATGATGAATTATTAGAAATTCCATTTGAAGTAGAACAAATGATTAAGATTGAAGATCAGATTTTACCTCAATTATTAAATATAAATATTTCTGGAATTTCAAATATAAAAGAAATATTTTTTGAAAAACGAAAATTAGAAAATAGTGAAGAATGGGTAATTACAACTGAAGGAAGTAATCTTTATGGTTTATTTTCAAACCCATTAGTGGATAAAAAAAGAACATTATGTAATGATATGTGGGAGATTTATAGTGTTTTTGGAATTGAAGCAACTAGACAATTTTTAATTGAAGAGTTTATGGATGTAGTTAGTAGTGATGGTACATTTGTAAATTCTAGTCATATTGAATTATTGGTTGATATGATGGTTTATACAGGGTCAATTATTTCTATTAGTCGTTATGGACAGAAAAAAGTTGGATCAGGACCAATGTCAAAAGCTTCATTTGAAGAAAGTTTAGAAAATTTCTTAAAAGCTGGGTTAAATGGCGAAAAAGAAACAACTGATGGAGTATCAGCTAGTATTATGCTTGGTAAATTACCAAAAACAGGTACAGGTGTGTTTGACCTAAAAATTAATATTGATGGTATGATAAACATGTTAAAAAATAAAGAAGACAAAGAAAATGATAAATTAAAAAATGTTTCAGCAAACATTGTATTACCTAATCCATCGTCACCTTCATCGTTAACTTCACCATCAAGATCATCACCATCTATTTTTAAATCTAATGATGTAATTGAACGAAATCCTGATGAAATGATATTACAAAAACAATCTTTACCATCAAAGAAAAAATTTAATAAAACAAATTCTATGTTTTAGTAAAGAAATTTAAAGTAAAAAATAAATGATAAATGACAAATAAGTTAAAGGAAGATTGGTTTGATATACCAAATGAAATTACTAAAAATAACAAAGACATAATTAAAGACACGATTAAAGATAAATTAATTGAGACATTAATAATAGAAAAAAATAAACAATGTAATGAGATACAATTATTAAAAAAAATAATTTATGAATTAAATACTGAAATAGAACAATATAAAAAAATGTTTCCACATATAATTAAACTATAATTAGTCTTAAACTACTTTAAAAATAATATGATTAGCACATGTGAATATTTTATAATCAATTAGATTATAAAAATTGGTGATTTAATAAATTTTATTATAATAAAATGAGTCATTCAGATGTTGATACTGAAGATGATTATGAAGATATTGTAAATGATTATGAATCAGATGTTGTAAGCGATTTAGACTCTGATTCAGACGTAGAAGATATTGTAAGTGATTATGAATCTGATGTAGAAGAAGATACTTCTGATGAAGAAACTGAAACTAAAGATAAACCAAAAGATAAACCAAAAGTAAGTAAGAAATCAAAAAATAAACTAGTTAAAAAATTAGAAGAAAAAATTCCTTCTCGTCAAGTACTTGAAAAATTAGCTAAAGATATAGGTATTTCTATTATTACTTATGATGGTGAACGTCTTTCTAATAAACAATTATTTAGAAAAATAAAAATTTATACTGGAGGTTTGATGAAAAAAAGTATAGTTATGGCTGAAAAACCAAATCTTTATAGAAATAGACAACGTATTGAACAGGCAATAGAAATAGAAAAAAAATTAAAATATAAACAAAAACGAACAAAAAAAGAAGAAGATAAATTTGTTCGTGCTCAAAATATTATAAAAGAAGCATCCAAAATTAAAATAGAAAAAGATAAAGAAGAAGAAAAAGAAAAACTTAAAAATGCATTTAAAGATGAAGAACACAAACGCTTTGATTTAATATTTGATTTGTCGTTAACAAAACAAGATATGAATGTTATACGTGAAAAATTAATATTTTTTATGGATAGTTGTAAAGATGAAGACAACTTATGTTTTGAACGTAATAGATTTGTAAATTGGTTTCAAATTCTTACAAATGAACAATTATGGAAAGCTATTAATGAATATGCTAAATACCCAAAACCTTTATCAAGTTATAGTTTATTTATTATACATAAGATCACATTATTAATTACAAAAAATATAGACAATAACAAAGAACAGATTCAGTCTGATCATGATTATTTTTTAAAGATAGAAGATTCTTTTATAACTGATAAAGAACGTAAAAAACTTGAAAAATTAAAACAAGAAATAATGTCAAAAAATATAGTACCAACTATGAACTTGGAACAAAAAAATGAATATATTAAACAATTAGAAGATGTTAGAGCCAAGTTATTTGGTCAAGAAGAAACATATGAAAGAAATACAGATGGATCATTAAAATTAGAAGAATATTATAAAGAAGGTGAGACAGAACCAAGTTATAAAAAAATTATTTTAAAACCAAAAGTATTATCATTATATAAGAAACGTGAACAAAAGACTAATGATGACGATAATTATAATGATGATAAAAAACTAAATGAAGAAATAGATAAATTAGAAAATGAAGAAAAAATATTATTAAAGGCAATACAAAATGAAAATAAAATAATAAATGAAAAAATGTTTATATCATCAGAAGAAATGGTTATTAAAAGTGCAATTGAACAATTAGAAAAAAAATTAAAAAGAAAGGAAAGATTGAGTAAATTAGATAAAAATATACAAGAACAAATTAATAAGCTTGATAGACGATGTAAAATTTTAATGCTTAATCCATTTTTATCAGATAAAAATAAACTACAAAAAATAAATCTAGATTTAGATGAAAAATTAGATCAAATTATTGAAGTTTTAACACAAATTGAATTAAATGATCGTGATACAGATATGGATACTTTATATAAACATCTAGAAGAGTTAAAGACTAAACATTTTACTTTAATTGATAATGATGAATTAACACATAAAAAGAATAAAATAATGGAAATGTCTCAAACTATATATAATTCATTATTTAGTGAAATTTTATTATTAGAAAAAGAACCTGTCTTAGAAGAAGATATTGATGAAGAAACAGAAATATCACAACGTATGATAAGAGCCATGATTAGTGAATTAAAAGAACAATTAGTACAATTAAGATATTATAAAGATAAGCCTCGTAAAACAGCTGGAACATTATGGAAAAAACGTAAACAACCTAAAACGCAAGATGAAATAGTAGATGATTACAATACTAGAATAGAAGAATTAGAAAAAGAATTAGTTTTGTTTAAAGATAATAAAGATTTTTGCAAGACTACTCGTGCATATATTGAAAGATTAAAAAAAGCTAGAGATTATGATAAAGTTATTGAAGATCAAGTTATTATTATACGTCAATTTTTATTAGAAACAGATTATAAAAAAGATGAAGATAAGAAACTTGTAGAACATTATTTAGATACTTATCACATTATTGATATTAATGAATACATTCAATTAAAACAGGAGTTTGGAAAAGAATTAGAATTTTTAAAAACAAATAATGATTACATGAAATATACAGTACATTATAAAAAATTAAAAGTATATGAAAATGAATTAAAACAAATGGAAGAATTAGGTCAAACTGACTATTTAAAAAAAATAGAACTTCTTAAAAAACAAATACAAGATAGTAAACATGAATTAGAATCTAAATCTGAAAACATAAAAGAATTACTAAATGCTCATTACAATCGATTAAAAATGATAAATGACAAATTAGAAGGTAAGATGACTTTCGATAAAGCAAGAATTATTATGAAAGAAAAACAGGCAAGTAAGAAAGATAAAATATCATCCTTTTTGTTACCATATGATAAAAATTGCTCTAAAGATTTCTTTAAAAAGCCTTGGGTTTCTGGTTATAAAGGGGTTTTTTATGTACATTTTATGGATCAACATGATATTGATATATTAGATCAAGATGAGTATAGACATATGGTTGATTTTTCTAATAAAAAAATAAATGACAATAAAATGTTTTACAAAGGTACACATTATTTAGATGTATTATTATGTTCATCAAAAACTGTTCATAAAGGCGAATATATTACTATATATACACCAGATGAGAAGGAATATAATATTAAAATGTATTATAAAATTACAAAACCAAATGGAATAGATACATTTTTATTAAATGATGAAAGTATGTATAATCAAGAACTAAAATGGAAAAATCAGTTAATGAAAACAGTAGAAGAACATATAGTTGAATTTGGAGAAGAAAAAGTAACTCAACCAGCGATTCATTCAACTAAAAAGTATATATCTCATACTTTATCGCAAATTATTGTTCAACAATTAAGTAAGTATTTTACAAAAGATAATGCTATATTTATAAAAAACGAATTGTTAAGACAATATGATGGATTAACAATTCGTTCATTATTTGAAAGATTAGGAGAATTAATCATTTTTCTTGATTCACGTTATATGAAGAAAGAGGCATCAATATTTAATGATCGTCTTTCTAAAATGCTTATTAACCAAAAAGATATTTTAAAATTTAGTCCACATGATATCTTACGAGAAGTATATCAAAAAAATGAACAAGACGGGCAATCATTTAATGATGTAGAGTTAGAAGATAAAATTAGGTTGTGTATAAAACATTTTGTAGATAATCTAATTTATCAGATACTAATAGTTAATCGTATTATTTCTAATAAAAAATTTATATCAACTAACCCTGTTTTTAACAGTTTATTTGAATCACTTGATAAAACATACTGTACAAACGATGCTACAGATATTAAAGATATTGTATATTATATAGAAGATGATACTGTCTATTGTTTTTCATTAGAACACTTGTTAAGAGATAAAATACTAATCAATCCTTATACAAATAATATATTTTCAGATGACTTTATTCAATTTTTAGGAAAATTTATGAACAAACCTAAAGATGAAGACATAAACTTGAATAAAATGAAAGAAACTATTACAAGTGCAGAAAAAGATGCTATTAAACAAAAATGGATTATAGAAGAAGAAAAACAAATACAAGAATTAGAAGAAAGAGAAAAAGAGATAAAATTATTTATTAATATAACATATAATAACATTGATAAACCAAAACAAACTATCTTTGACCTGTTTACTGAAGAAAGAAAATTAACAGATAAATTATCAATAGATGATATGGAACGCTTATGGAGTATGGTTATTAAAAATAAAAAAGAGCTTTCAACTGTATTTTATGAACTTGATAAATATAATAAAATTATTAAAAATATTGATACATATTCAGTATCTGAAATAGATAAAATGTTCTTAGATCTAAATTTATATATTAATGTTGAAAAATATTGGGATAAAGATGGTCATGCATATACAGTATTAAATACAAAAGATTCTTTTTCTAATATAGATAAGGAAACAAAAATTAATAAAATTAAAGATAAATTAGAAAACATAATTGAAAATTATGATAATATGGAAAGATTAGCTTTTATTATTAAAAAATCAATAAATAAAGAAAGTAATTTTGAAGAAATTAAAGAAAGAAAAGTGATGTTAGAAAAAGTTAAAAAAGATATAAATAATGAATTATCTTGGTATTGGTATACAGAAGAAGAACTCAAAGAAGAACCTAAAGAAGAATCTCTTAAAGAAGATGTATCAATACAATCTTTATTACAAGATTTATATACTAATATTAGTGATATGGAAAGGCAAATTATGAGAGAAGAATTAGATGGATCAGTTGAATATTATAATGACTTTATTAGAAAAGAAGATCCTTTAACAGGTTCATTATATGAATAAATTATTTAACCTTTGTAAAGTATAAATTTATTAAATAAATTTATAATTAATTATAAATTTGATTTTTATGAAATAGAAAAAATATAATTTAAACCATGGAGTTTGATATTTTTAATGAATTTGAAGAACTAGAAGAAAATACTAATGAATTAAAAGATGATGATGAATTAGAATTTGAACAAGAATGTGAACATAATGATATTATAAATGATAATGGTATAGTATCATGTACAGATTGTGGTATGGAAGTTTCTAAAATAGTATCATATGAAAAAGATTGGAGATATTATGGAAGTGATGATACTCGTAAAAATTCTGATCCTAATCGTTGTCATATTCGTAAAATTGAAGATAAGAGTATATTTAAAGATGTAGAAACATTTGGGTTTTCTGATAAAATTGTAAATCTAGCAAATGATATATATTTTCAAGTAACAAAGGGTAAAATTTATAGAGGTAATTCACGTAAAGCTATTATTTTTGGATGTATTTTTCATTCTGTAAAAATAAATGGTAAAATGTATAGTTGTGAATCACTTCGTAATATTTTTAAACTTGATAAAAAAATTATACTTAAGGGTTTAAAACATGTAAATTTGAACTCTCCTAAAAATGGTACAATTGTAAATCGATATATTACACCAATTGAATTAGTTCATGAATATATTATTAAATTTGTACATACAGAAGAAGATAAAATATTAATTGGAGATATTTATGACAAAATAAAGAATAAGAGTAGTGTTATTAATAGGTCACGACCACAAAGTGTTGCAAGTTCTTTAATTTATTATCATTTTTCTAGAAAGTTTGGATCAAATAACTTTTCAATCAAAGAATTTATTAAAAAAGTTAAATTAAGCGAATTGACAATTAATAAAATATCTAAAGAAATATCTAGAATTTTAACTTGTTAAAATACAAACACATATAAGGTTAAAATATTTAATTTATATTTAATAAAATAAATTAAATATAAAAGGATGCAACAAATTGAACAACCTGCTGGATTAAATGTAAATTTATATCGTCACCAAAAAGTATCTGTATATAATATGGAAAAATTAGAAAAATATAAACGTCTTGCGATTGACAATCGTTATAATTGTGAAACTGAATTTGGTATTTTAGGAGACATGCCAGGTTATGGAAAGAGTTATAGTATTGTTTCTTTAATTTTAAGAGACAAAATGGAATGGAATTTAAATGATGAATATATCAAAAATGATATTAAAATTTTTAATGACTCAGTTAGATTGATACAATCATCTTCTCCAAAAAAACGAATTAAAACAAACTTGATAGTATGTTCTGTTTCAATTATGAAACAATGGAAAAATTATTTTTCAAAGGCTCCTAGTTTGTCTGTATATGAAATATCTACACGTAAACATGTTCATGATTATGAGATTGGTAAACATGATGTATTAATTTTAAGTCATAATCGTTTTAATGAAGTCATGGATATTGTTGGAGAAAATCATGTATGGAAACGATTCATATTTGATGAAGCAGCAAATACACATATTCCTCGTATGCGAACACTTCATTTTGGTTTTATGTGGTTAGTAACTGCTACATATGAATATCTTTACAGTGTGAAAGGAAATGGTTCAAATTTTCTTGTAAGTTTTATTAGAGGCATACCTTACGGATTTTTGGAGGCATTTGTAGTTAAAAATAGTGAACAATTTATTAAAGAATCTTTTGAAATGCCTCCTGTACAGACTATTTTACATAAATGTTTGAATCCACGTATTTTATCAATACTCCGTAATCATATTGATGAAGAAACACATACAATGATTAGTGCTGGAAATATTAAAGGTGCTATTTCTAAACTAGGAGGTAATATTTATTCAACTACCAATTTAATTGATATTATTAAGAAAAGAAAAGAGGAAAAAATTACTAATTGTAAACAATCTATTATGTTTTGGGAACGTCGAGAAAACAAAAAAGAAGTTGAACAATGGCAAGCTAGATTAAAAGTATTTGAAGATGAGATGAAAGATATTGAAGATAAATATAAGACAATGTTACAAGATGATTGTAGTATTTGTTATGATAAGATTTCTAACCATACAATGGTATCATGTTGTCAAAATATTTTTTGTGGAAATTGTATTATGCAATGGTTACAAACAAATCACAATACATGTCCTTTATGTCGTTATGTATTAAAACCTACAGATTTATCTTTTATTAAACAACAAGATGATGAAAAAAGTGAAAAAAGTGATAATAGTGATGATGAAAAGTCTAAAGATATTGAAACTCCAAAAACAAAGAAGGAAACAGTCATGAATATTATTAAAAAATGTGTAGAAACAAACCGAAAAGTAATCTTGTTTTCATCATATGATGAAACATTAGATGTTATTCGACGTGATTTGATTGAAAACAATATTGATTATGCAGAATTATCTGGACAACGTTCTGTTCGGGAATCAAAATTAGAAAAGTTTGTATCAGGACAAATTAATGTTATATTTTTAAATTCTCGTTTTAATGGTGCAGGTATTAATTTAGAAGTTGCAGATGATATCATTTTGTATCATAGAATGGCTGATTCTCTTCGTAAACAAGTATTAGGTCGAGCTTTACGTATTGGACGTCAAGAATCATTACTTGTTCATGAATTTAATGATGATTAAGTAATGATTAAGTAATTGTTTTTATAAAATTGATAATAAAATTAAATAGTAAGATAATCTTAAAAATGCCTTACGAAATTAGTAAATTCATTAAAATACCTGTAGTTGTTTCCGATTCAACAACAGATTATTATCTATTTGATATTATGTTACCTGCTATATTAAATGAAAAAACAAACTTGATGATTTTAAGTTTTTTGTGTAAAATTAGACCTTTGTTATCTTTACAAAAAAATGTAGATGGTATTGTTTCATCTTTTTTAGATTCTCAACCATATGTAATGTTTAATTATATGTATATATCAGAAGAAGATAGTCAACAAAATCGTGTATCAACAGATGGTTTGAAAAAAATTAAATTTGGTGAAAAAACATTTAGCTTGAATAATCAAGAACAAAGTGATTTTTATTTTCATAGTATGATGTGTATGTTTATAATGACACTTTATAATACACACTAATATATTCTAAATATAAATTTTAAATAAATATAACCACTAGTTTAACGGTTAAACAAACTATAAATATTTATAATAATTTTTTATTATAAATTAAGGTTTTTACAAAGATTGTTACGTTGTTTTAAAGAAGCAAATTAACATTTTCCATACATTTTGGTTAGTTCATCAACTTTATCTTTACTGATAAATTGTGTAACATTTGTACCACATGAGCAAACCCCACGTAATGCAGGTTTTTCACCATTTTTAGTATGATAAATTTTTACACAAATATCTTCTTTAGGTACATCGCATTTGTTACGACATTTTACACAATAAAATTGGCTTTTAGCTCCTCTAATTTTACGTTTAGCGGAGCGTTTGGCACCACTGCTTTTGGCACTGCGTTTAGCAGATCGTTTAGCATCAGCGCTTTTGGCACTACGTTTAGCGGAACGTTTGGCACTACGTTTAGCGGAACGTTTGGCACTACGTTTAGCGGAACGTTTGGCTGATCGCTTGGCACTGCGTTTGGCTGATCGCTTGGCACTGCGTTTGGCTGATCGCTTGGCACTGCGTTTGGCTGATCGCTTGGCACTGCGTTTGGCTGATCGCTTGGCACTGCGTTTGGCAGATGATCGTTTGGTACTTCGCTTAGCTGATCGTTTAGCAGAACGTTTGGCACTGCGTTTAGCTGATCTACTAGCACTGCGTTTAGCTGATCTACTAGCACTGCGTTTAGCTGATCTACTAGCACTGCGATTTGTCATTGTTGTTTATTATTATAAAAATATTATAAAAATGATTTTTTTATAATATTTTTATAACTTAAAAGAACAAACTACTATTAAAATGACTGACTTTTTTTATTTACCTGAACATCTTTTATTTTTAAAAGATTCTGTTGAAAAAACAGATGATAATTGTGATCTTCAAATTTATTCATTCAAGTCATGTACAAATGAAAGTAGTAATGAATTAAAAGCATATCGAGGCTTAATTTTCAATGGAACTACATTAGTTGCAACATCTTTAGGATATACATCTGAATATAATGAAGATGAATTATCTAAAATTCCAGAAGATATTACTAGTCAACTACAAAATTATAGTTTTTTCCCATCAGAAGAAGGTACTTTATTACGTGTTTTTTTCCATAAAAAATGGTATTTGAGTACACATCGTAAAATTGATGCATTTAAAAGTCGATGGGGTAGTGGTGATTCTTTTGGTGAAATCTTTGTATCTAGTTTAGAAAAAACATTTGATGAATTAACCAGTACAATGAATCCTTATCATGTTTATTTTTTCTTGATTCGTAATACAAAAGATACACGTGTTGTATCTCATCCACCTTCTAAACCTACTATCTATCATATTGGTACATTATTGAATAATGAAACATTTACACTTGATTATGATATTGGTGTGCCTAAACAAGAAAAAATAATGTTTACAAATATGCAAGAAATCTACAATTATATTGTTAATTTAGATCCTTATAAAAGTCAAGGTATTATAGCTTTTTCAAATGATGGAACTGGAAAACATATTAAATTAATATCATCAAAGTATCAGCAATTTTTACGTATTCGTGATAATGAACCAGATTTGTCTTTTCGCTTCTTACAGTTATGGCGAGATCAAACTAGTAATCTATTTCAAACTTTTATTGAATTGTATAAAGAAGAATACAAAAGTAAAATTAATATTTATACGAGCTATTCTTTTAAAGTTGCAAAGTATCTACATAATATGTATTTTCAAAAGTTCATCAAAAAAGAGAAAATTGTATGTCAAAAAGAAGAATGGTCTATTTTACGTAATGTTCATGAATGGTTTTGGGCTGAGCGAACAACTCGTAAAGTTACATTTGATGTAATGTACAAAATGATGCTTCAAGATGTCAATTTACGATCATATCATCGTATTTTAAAAAAAATGATGGGAGTTATTAACAAAAACAAAGATAACATTCAAATTGAAGATAATACAGATTCAACTGTTGTAAAAATTGATAATAAAGATATTGACATGGTTGATTAAAAAACGTAAAATATATATAAAATTGATTTTAATATTTAAAATAGAGTAAATATTAAAAAATGTTCCAGCAAAAAAAAACAAATGAATTTATACAATTTGTTAAAGAAAGATATGCAAAGATACATACAAACTTTACATTTTCTAAAGATGTTCAAAAAATTAAATATGTATCAGGTGAAAAAAAATACACAATTCAATCAAACTTGGCAATTTTAGAAAAATATATTAGTAATTTTTTAAATGTTCGAAATAGTGATATTGAATCATTACAAGCTGATAAAAATGATCGTGAATCAGTTGGCTCACGATCATTTTCTTATCATATGAAACCTGGTATGTTAGACGAGTTTGATAGAGCTTATACAAATGTTTCAAACTCTCTTCAATGTGATATATTTGAATCATTTCATGATATTACATTACTCAAACATATTATTAAATTACCAAAAATTTTGAATAGTGGAGAAGTTAACTATGGTGATAAAAAGAAAGAACAAAAAGATGAAATAGAACCTGAACCACAAAAAATTCAAAATCCTATACGTATTAAAAGTAATATCAAAGATGCATGGGATTTGGATGATCAAAAATAAATCAATTTACTAATTTAAATAATCATCTCTACTAATAAAGATGATTGATATGTTTTTTTATATACTACTATTTTTATGCATTATAGCTATATATAAACGCCAAAAAATTAAACATATATATGATTTATATAAACTTTTTAAAAATACAGTTGATCCTGAAAATAAACGTAATTGTTGTCAATTATTTTATGATATGTTTAATTTAGCTTTTGTATTATTTTTTCCACAACAAACACAACAACAATTAGATAAATTTAATAAAAAACATGTAAAAATACCATATGAGTTTAAAGATAATAAATATGTGTATTTATTAAAAGTACCAAAAGGTATAATGCCTATAGATACTATTGTAGATGAAGATGGCAATAATATATTTGATGAAATTTATCCTTATTTAGGACCTAATTTAGATTGCCACGGAGCTAATGTTTTTCCAAAAGATTTTGGTTTAAAAAGAGTTATAATTAAAGATATTAATAATAACGAATTTTCTTTTGAAGAAGATGAAGCAATTATTATAACAAAACAACAAAATAAAAGTTTTAAAGAACTAGAAAAAGAAGTAAATGATGCTATAAATGAAATGAATAAAGTTGAAGATGAACTACATCAAAAAATAGAATAAAAACAAAGATAGTTTTTATGACCATAAAATTGTCACAAAGTATATAGACCTAAAGTCGGATAAATATTTAACTATAATAATTAAATATTTTACATTTAATTATTAAAATCTTTATATTTAAATAATTGAATATATAATAAAATGGATCCTGAACAATTGTTTAAATTTTTTAATCCATCGTTACAAAATCATATTGATTATACAAAGATTGAAAAGAAGAAAAAATATCATTATGTAATTGAATATAATGGTTTACAAAATAGATATGATATTATTCAACATATAGTATTACACTATCCATCTACTACAAAAGTAAAAAAAAATATTAGTGTATCTACAGATGGAATTTATTTTAAATGTGACAAAAAAGTTACCATAAAAGAAGTATTATTTTCTACCAAAAAAATTGAGTTACAACAAGATATTTTGTTACATGGATATAGTTTACATGAAAAATCTGTAAAAGTATTTGAAGAATTATGGGGTGATGATGAAAATGAAAATATTACAAATGATCCTATCGTAAAGTTTAAAAATGAAAAGATACAAGAATGTTATGTCTTAAAAACAGAATTATATGAATTGGTTATAACACTTGAAAAAATAACTATTTATTTTAATTTAGAAAATGAAGAGACTAAACAAGATATATTTAATGTGATTCAATCCATATTATATTATATTTATATTGGATATAAACATGTAATAACATTAGAGCATGAAAACAAAATAAAAAATCATATATCTTTTAATGTTATTAAGAATCAGCAAAAGATATTTTTGTATAAATATATTATAAAAAAGAAAGATACAAAGTCAGCTATTATAAAAAATTATTTTTCTTCTATACCTGCAATTCGTTTTAATATATACGGTGAAGTATTTTTATTAGATTGTTATAATAATATTAGAAAAATAGAAAATACAGATAAAGAAGATTATTACTATACAGATGAAGGATTTATGTTTCCTGATTCTTCTTATCTATGTTTAGATGAACAAGAGTATCAAAATAATTATCATTTAGAAAAAAATGATGCATTTCTTTATCATGATTTAGAAAAACGTGAATATAGTGTGTATACACATAGTTCTAATATATATAAAGATAGTATTGAGGATCAAATATTTATTAGAAATTCTTTCTTAAAAAAGAGTTATCAATTAAAATTTTTATATTTTTCTAAAAAAGCAATGAATAATATGCAAATAACAGAAATAAAAGAAATAGTTGATGTTTTTGAAATGCAATCTATGGTGAAGCGATTTTGTAAAGATTTAGATATTGATTTTTTAAATGGTTTACCTACTTCTTATAAAACTGTTATTTTAAATGAATCTAAAAAAATAAAAGAAGCATCTGTTAAAACAAATTGGGTTGCTGATTTTTTTTATAAATTTCTATCTTATGAATACGATGAATCTAAACCAATTATATTAAATTTAAAAGATACTCCACATAATTTATCTACTAAAATTATATCTAAAAAAGATTTACAATTATCTAGTCTTCTTGAAAAAGAAAAAAATGAAATAAATGAATTTAGTAAAGATAAAAAAAAATTAGAATATTATTCTGCTGTTACTAAGTTCTTAGAAGATCAATCAAAAATATATGGTAAAGAACTTGAAAAACGAGTACGTGGTTCTATAACAAATTCATGGATGAAATGCTGGGAAATGATTAATATGTTTAAACTTGTACCAAAAGATCATTTAAGTACTTTTACTATTTTTTGTAATGCTGAATTTCCTGGATCTTTTATTCTTGCATTAAATCATTACATAAAAACAGAAACAAAAAATAAAAAATTTGAATGGTATGCTAATAGTATTTGGCCTACAGAAGAATTAAAAGCAAGTAAAAAAGAAATTTATAAAGATTCATTTAAACTCTATGAAAAATATCCTAAAAGATGGATGATGACACCTGAAAATGGTGGAGATGTAACTGATTCAAAAATGATAACTATTATTAATGAACAATTAGCACATAAAGTTGATTTATATACAAGTGATGTTTCAACTGGTTTAGAAAATCAAGAAGAAATTGGAGAAGCTCGAGCTCATTTAGGTCAAATTATATGTGGTTTAAAATTACTAAAAAATGGTGGCACTATGGTATGTAGAACTTTTATGTTTTTTAAAGCATTTAGTATGTCTTTAATTCGAATATTAAGTGATATATTTGATGAATGTTTTATTACAAAACCAATGATTAGTCGTCCGGCAAGTTCTGAAATTTATATTGTATGTAAAGGTTATAAAATTGATGAAAATATAATAAGTAATTTAGAACAAGTGTTAGTTGTTTGGTCAGAAAATACAATTAATACATATTTAGTTCCTATTGCTGAAGATTTTTATTTAAAAATGGTATATGCATTATATTATGTATATGATCGACAATTACATTTTTTGAAAAAGAATATGGAAATTACAAAAAAATTATATGAAATAAATAAAGAGCCAAAAAGTGTATCACTACATTTAATGAATCAAACAGGTCAAATAAAAGAATATGAATTCCGTAAAAGCATAATAGATCATTGGAAAGTTATGTTTCCAGTACCTTATTTACCAAAAGAAGATGATTTATAATATAGTTTTATCAAAATTTATAAATTTTATAAATTTTTATATTTATAAAAATGGGTGATGAACCATCTAAAGAATCACAGCAACAAACAGAAACAGACGCTATTGTTGAACACATAACCTACGATGATAAAGGTGATAAAACTATAGAAGTGATAGAAAAAGGAAAAGTTGTCAAGTCAACAAAATATGATAATAAAGGTAGAGTTATAGAAGTGATAGAAAATGGAAAAGTTGTTCAATCAAATGTATATAAATTGAATGCAAATGATAACGAGTCAATTAATTACGCAATTGATACAATTAATAAACATTCAAAAGATTGTAAACTTAAAATAGTTGTAGATAAAGTAAATAATAAAGTATATTACCCTGATTATGAAAAAATTAAACATTACATAAATTTTATTGGTGATTTGCAATTAGGACATCAATACTCAGGTTTTCCTATTAAATATATTCCTTATGGAACATTTTTTGGACAGTATGGCCTTGGAAATAATAGATCATATGAGTATACTTACATTATTGCTTTTTTATTAGGATGTAAAGATTTTATAGGTGCAACTAAATGTGCTTATAATAGTCGAAGTGATTTCTTAGATAATCTTGGTAACTCATATAGTTGGTATCAAGTTATGTCTATTATTGTTAATTATTTAAATAATAAGAATAAAGATGAAAAAAAATTATATGTAGCATCACCTGATCCTTATCCAAATTTTATGAATCATGACAAAAAAGTATGTGAAAAAAAACCTAAAAATGATACACCTTATCATCATATTTTTTCATTATCTGCAAATGATGTAATTGATGAACAAAAAAATAGTCAAAAAAATAGTCATAAACATATTATGATGACACTTATGGCTACTTTATTATTTATTATTTTATCAAACATGTTAACATATGGATTTACAAATTCAATTTTTAAAATAACAATAAATAATGAAGGAAATCCTTCAGAAATTGGAATTTTGTTACACGCCGTAGTATTTTTTGGATTATTTTATATTTGCTATAATCTAATAAGGGCCTAAGTTATGTAAAATAATTTATAAAATTGATTTTTTATTTTTACAATTGAAAATAAAACAAAGGTTTAAAAAGTCTTTACAACTTACCAACAACTCAAAAACAATGAGCTTTGACAACACCCAAATTACCCAAGCTGTTGGTTACAATGTTAACAACATCATTTATGGAAAGCCTCGTGATGGTTCTATCCCGAACAGCACGGTTTCCTTTAAGCGTATTCCTATGGGTACTCGTAACCCTGATGGTACGACTGGTGAATTGATTCTGTCGACGGACAGTCTGTTTTCTTTTGGGTTGCAACCTAGTGTGAATATGACTACTGGTAAGACTGATGGTTATACATTGGCTTTGTGCTTGTGGAATATGGATGGTGCAACTCCTAATCAAAAAGCTTGGACGGATACGTTTAACGCTATTTGCAATCATGTTGCTGATCATGTTTTGGAACATCGTGATGATATTAATAAGTATGAATTGGAAAATGCTGATTTGAAAAAATTGCGTACCAAGAGTCTTTTCTGGAAGTTGGACAAAGGTAAAGTTGTTGACGGTACCGGTCCAATGTTGTATGCAAAGGTCTTGCAAAACAAGAAGAATGGTAATTTGGCTATTACGTCGCTATTTTATGATGAAAATGGTCGTGACATTGATCCGATGTCATTGATGAATAAGCAATGCCATGTTAAGGCTGCTATTAAAATCGAAGGCGTTTTTATTGGTAGCAAGATCAGTCTCCAAGTAAAGTTGCACGAAGCCGAAATTCGCTTGAAAGATTCTGGTATTAAGCGTCTGCTGCGTCCTAGCGCACCTACGTTGACATCTACTGAAAATGTTCAATCTACTACTGAACCTACTATTTCAAACCAACCTATTCAAGACGAAGATGATGGTGATACTGGTTCATTGAAAGGAGACTCTGATGATGAAACTGAAATTCGTCAACCAAGTCCTCCACCTGTACAACCTAAGGCACCTGTTCGTCGTATGGGTAAGAAGTAAAAAATAAGAAGTAAAAAATTAAAACATAATAATAAATCATTAAAAAACAAATTAAATATATTCAATTTATACAAGAACAAATCTTGTATAAGTAAAAAAACGCTATTTTGATCTGTTTTTGGTACCACTTTTGTGAAAAAGCGATGTATAATTAACATTTTATTATTATTTTTGTTTATATAAATGAGTGGAAGTTATAAAAAATTTAGTGAATGTGGAACCTTTCAAGGTTGTAATAGGTTATCATTAAAAGGTGATAGTCGCATTATGAATCCATTAATGATGGGATTAGAATCCCCTAACCCATTTAAAGTAAAATATAATGATATGAGAGTTCCTCCTCTTGTATTAACGAATGATATTAATTATGGTAAATTAAACCAAGCATATCCACAAAAAACAATTAATTAACACAAACAACGTAATATATTTATAATATTTTTATTATAAATGATGGTAATTTTAAGGGTAGTCAGTAAAGCTGCATTTTGTAATTTTATGGATATTTATTTATATTTGGATCATTTACAATTAATTCTTCAGAGTTAACAGGATAGTTTGATACACCAGCATTATTTAATGCATTTACATTACCATTATCTGCTAAATTATTTGTATTGTTAGCAGGGTTAGAAGCACTTGAATAAACTGGTTGTGCTAAAGATATAATTACATTTGAAATAGGTCTAACTGTTGCATTACTTGGTACTAATCCAGCATTATTTATTCCTGATGTATAATTTGATACATATTGAATGAGATTTGGTCTATATGTGTTAGAAATACTAAAATTACCTACACTACTACCATTTTGAGTTGAGTAATAAGACATATTTTTATATTAAACAAAATAATAAATTTTCTAAATTTATTCTAAATTATATAGTGATTTATAATCATATATTAAATTAAAAATAACTATGACAGATGATCTTAGACTCTTAAGAGAAGATTTTTTACGATTTAGTAAATTACATAGTTGGTATAAACATATACCATTTAATGGATTACCATTTTATTTTTATAAAAAAATAGGTCAACAAATAAGACATCATATTGATCCACAAGTAGATGATGAACTAGGAGAACATTGGCATTTTTCTAATATTCCTCCTAATGATATTTCATATAAAGAAGTATGGTTTGGACCTTTTTTAAGAGGTGATGGGTGTGGTGTAGATATAATAAAAAATGAATATGGAAAAGATCTTTTCTTAGAATGGGTAAAGACTAATTATAATGAACAATATAAAATAATGTTTGATTATAACGTTGATTATAACAATATAACTTATAAAGAATTATATAATGCTGAAAATATTATAGCATTATCTGAACAAAATAAATATTGGAATCGTTTAATAGACTCATATAACTCTAACTCTTAATTTATAATAATTTTATTATAAATTTATTTAATCGTATTTATTGGGTGAGTCCGGGACCTTTAACACCATTTGGGTAAATAGATAAAGTTACACCAGATTGATAAACTACATTAGAATCAAATTGTTGCATTGAAACACTATTATTTATCATGTTTTGTTCGCTATTAACAGGATAATTTGATTTTCCAGAGTTATCTAATGCATTTACATTACCATTATCTACATCATTATTCATGTTGTTAAAAGCATTAGAAGCACTTACATAAGTTGGTTGTGCTAGAGCAACCATTACATTAGATGTAACATTGACGCCAGCACTTTGAGGGACTAAACCTGCATTATTAAGAGCAAAATTATAATTAGCAGAACTAGCTTTGGAACTAGCGTTAAAAGTATTGGATATACCAAAATTACCGGGTTGCGCAATACCATTTTGAGTTGAGTAATAACCTGACATCTTTTTCTTTAAACAATTATTTTTAATTTTAATTTTAATTTATTTAAAAAAATGTTGCGTATTTTTGACATATTGGTTTTCTAATTTTTCTAATTTGTTGAGCAAAATCTCTGCACTCTTCGTTTGTTAAATCTCCTTTTTTAATCGCAGTTGCAATCTTTTCAAAAATAGGGCGAAACTCGGATAAACTTCTATCTAAATCTTTTATATATTCTTGATTTGTACCTAATGTTATTCCTTCTTCTAAAAATCCTTCAATCATTAATAAATGTTTTAATATACAATCATGACATTGACGTTGTGTTTGAAATAAATGATCTTCTAATAAAATACAATTTTTTGCCGCTTCTCTTAAATTAAAACGAGGATCTAAAATTTGATGTAATTTTTTATCTTTACCACAAACACTTACACCATGTTCATCCATTCCGCATAAAGATTCGGAATTAGAATTACTTTGAAGATTATTTTGAACATTATTTTGAACATTACTTTGAAGATTACTTTGAACATTACTTTGAAGATTACTTTGAACATTACTTTGAAGATTATTTTGAGTTTGTGAATGAGAGTTATCAGTTGGTAATTTTATATCTGTATAAGGAATAATACCAAGATCTGAATCACGAAGTCCTTTCATAAATTTATCATAACGATATGCATAAATATCATCTTGTAAAGGATTACCATATGTATAATTTTGCTGTTCTCGCATATTATTTTCTTCATCAACAACAACAGAATAAACATTCTTTTCATATAATAATGATGATGTAGGAAAAAATTTACGATTATCTGATATTACATTACCTGATTTATAAAATTGTGTATACATCTCTATTTATTTTATATTTTTTTATTTTTATAATCATTTAAGACATCATAATCATTTAAGACATCATAATCATATAAAATATTTAAATCTCTAAAGGTATAAAATGAGTAATGAACGTTTTATAGAATTATCAAGTTCATATCGTAATCGAATCATTTATCCTAAAGTTGCTTCTTTTCAAATTCCATGTAGCCCTCCTACGCAACAACAACAAATCACTCAACTTAAAGCTGTCTATTCTACACCATCTGTATCTATTAATAAAGTTAATACAAAATCTACTACTGTTACGGATGTTGTTACAAATGGTATTATTGAATATATATGGAATTTTCCTTATAGTTTGGGACAATTTAATAATGATGTATCAAATGGACTAATAACAAATGGTATTTTAACTTTTTCAAATTCAAATCCTTATATTACAGTACCAAATTATTTAAATAATTCTACAATTATATTTACAGATGGAGGAGGACTATTTATTGGTTTAGCAAAAATTACATCAGCAATATATAATTATAATAATTACATGACAATAACATTTTATCCGTCTATTAATGCTACACAACCTGTTGGATATACATATCAATATACAATAGCAATTGATGGTGGTACAATAGGTAATGGATCTACTTATGGAAAAATTGTTGTAAATGGATTAAATAGTGTTTATGCTACAAACTTAAATATTTATGTAGGTTATAAACTTGATATTTATTCTATTTCAAATACACTATTATCTAGTTCGATTATTACTTATTATGAACCATCTACTCTTACATTTACAATTGCTCAATCGCTTTCTTTTATACCCACTAGTAGTATGTACTTTACAATAACAGATCCTAGTACATCTTCTTCTATTGTTTTACCTGGAGTTGATTCAACTGGTAAAAATATATTAAACTATTCTCAATTATATAATGGATTTTATATTATTAATGAAACACTTAGTCAGCAAACACAACAAATAATAAATAGTAAAATTAGTTCATATAATGTTTATAAAAGAACTGTAACATTAGATACTCCTTTTCCATCTACATGGAGTTTATTTGATCAATATTCTATTCGTAAAACATTACCTAATCAGGTATTTACAACAATGACTTTATCAGGAATAGTTACAAGTACAACATCTCCTTTTACTGTAGTAGGTCTTTCTTCTAATTATAATTATGTAGGAGCTACTATTACAATAGCGGGATATAGTCCTACTACTATTTTAACATCTACAAATAATAATACTATTTTAACATTAGATGGACTAGTATCTACTGCATCTGAACCACTATCATTTGTTATTACACCAATGTCATTACCAACATTTTCACAAGTTTCTATAGCAAACACAAATCCTATTCAATATTATCCACAACTTGTATTATCAAATAGTTGTATTTTTCTACCATCTAATGCAAATACTGAAGATAATTATTATACAGGTCAATATATTTATATATATCCAAATGTAACAACTGATAATCAAACTACTTCTTTATCAAATATTAGAGGAAGTTGTTATTATATTAATGCATATGTGGGAAATGGATATAATGCATGTTTTGTAACAAATGTTAATACAACTATTTTATCAGGTTCTACAGAATTTTATCCTAGTTATAACAATACTGATCCAAACTATCCATCACCAGGTACTTTTATTAATATTGTTTCAGCTATTAATGATAATTTTACACCATTAATTTATAATGGAAGTCGTGTATCACAAAATGATTTAGTTGCATATGAAATTAGTTTAGTTAGTCTAACTTTACCAAATAAAATTCTTGTAACTGGATCTAGTATTGCGTATTATCCATATGTCTATGTTGAGTTATCTGTTGTTAATAATTTATCAACAAATGCGATTTATAGCAATAATCCAAAAAGTACAAATGCACTGTTTTTAGCACCTATTAGAAGTATTAGAGATCTTAATTCTGCTGCTTTTATCCGATTAGGTGGTGGTTCAATGGTACAAACTGTTAAATTTAAACCAAATGATTGGTTACAATTTTCAGTATATCTTCCAGATGGAACATTATTTGAAACAGTTATGTCTGATTATTACAGTCCCTCATCTCCAAATCCATATATACAGATTGATGCTGTGTTTGGTATTCAACGATTAAGTGGTATCTAACACATTATTAAATTTTTTTGATATTTAATAATAGATTCGTTTAAATAAAATGAGTAATCGTCGTTTTATTGAAGTTACTAGTGCGCATCGTAATCGCAATCAATATCCAAATCCAGCAGAATTTGAAATTCCTTTTTCACCTTCTCGTTCATTAAATCAAAACCAAACTATTAGAGGTGCTTATACAAAATCTCCTAGTACCACACCTAATATTATTTACAATCAAAATATTGATGTTGCTGATACAGTAACTACTGGTATTGTAGAAAATTATTGGTATGGAAACAATGGTCTAATTGATTCTGGTGTTGTCACAAGTTCTTGTTCTTTAAGTGGAGGAGGACCTAATTATACAATGTCTGTATCTGGATTAACAAATACTACTACTAATCCAATTACAGGAGCATATATATCTATTAATAATAGTGTAGTTGGTGAAATAATAGCAGGTAGTACACCAACAACTATTATTTTTAGCGTAACTTATCCTATTGTATTTAATACAACATTAATAAAAATAGGGTTTACTTTTACTATTTTATATTATGAAACTACTCTAGGTTCTATTATAGACAATTCTACATTACAAGCAACTGATACAACTACAACTGGTGTAAATAAATTTTATATTAATGTATCAGGCTTATCATCACCTTATAAAAATATTCCAAATTATTATGTTGGTTATCTTCTTGTAATTAATACTACACTACCTCTTACTCCATGTTATGCTGGAATTATTAATTATTATAATCCTAATAATGGAGAAATTAATGTTGTAATTCCTTTATTAACAACTCAAACATGGACAGGTGGTAATAATATTAAAATTATTGATCCAAGTAATTGTACATCTTCTCCGATTACATTAACTCCAATTCCTGTATTCGGTGGAAATTCTTATGTATGTCCAGCTAAGACACTAGTAATACCATCAATTAATGCTGATGGAAAAGTTAGTCTTAATTATGACCAATGTTATAATAATTACTATGTCGTATATGAAACTCCTATATATTCATCTGGTACACCAAATCAATCTACTAATGTTTCTAGTAGTCAAATTGTTTCTTATAATTTTTTAACAAATACAGCATCTTTAAGTACCCCATTTACATCATGGTCAACTAATGTAACATCGTCTCTTCTAATGAATCGTTATTCTATTCGTAAAACATTACCAAATCAAATATATACTAGTATTGTTGGAACTGGAAGTCCAGGGGCACCTGGAACAACACTTACATCTGTATCTAACTATCAATCTATTACACTTAATAATTGTATATTTTTACCATCAAGTGCAAGTCAGATAGATAATTATTATACAGGACAATATATTTATGTTTATCCAAATCAAACTGCAAATAATCAAATTACTCCTTTAAGTAATATTGAAGGAAGTTGTTTTTATATAAATTCTTATGTAGGAAATGAATATAACGCATGTTTTGTATTACCTATTTCTCCTCCAAATGTATCAAGTCCTACTCAATATTATCCAAGTTATACTAGTCAATCTACACAATTACCAAATCCTGGTACTGTCATTAATATTGTTAATTTTGCAAATGATAATTATAATCCTCTTATTTACAATGGTAGTGTTGTATCTCAGAATGAAACAGTCGCATATGAGATCAATTTAGTAAATTTAACACTTCCTAATATTGTTCTTACTACAGGTTCAAGAGCTGCGTTTTATCCTTATTTATATGTTGAATTATCAAATGTAACAGCGTCTAGTAGTTCATCAAAAAATATCATATATAGTAATAATCCTAATAGTACAAGAGCTTTATTTTTGGTACCTATTACTGATATATCAGATCCAATACGATCACCATTTATTAAATTAGATGCAGGATCTATGGTACAAACAGTTAAATTTAAACCTAATGATTGTTTACGATTTTCTGTATTTTTACCAAATGGACAGTTATATACAACAGTAATGTCAGATTATTATAGTCCTTCCGAACCAAATCCATTTGTACAAATTGATGCTTTATTTGGTATCAAACGTTTGACAGGTGTATAAATTGTTTAATTTAAAATTAGAATAATCATAAAAATAAAAATTTAATTTAATAGTTCTTTAAATTAAATGATATTATCTCTAGTGATTTGTATAGCACTTCTTTCTATACTTGTATCTTATCAAGTCTATCATAAAGATAATTCTAAAGATAAGTCCAAAGAAGATAATTCTAAAAGTATGAAAGAACCATATTGTTCGGCTTATCGTAGTTTAAATATGTCATCTGGAGAATCATCTTATAAATGTGGATGTCCATGTGTTTCTTATGGAAATTTATTTGATTATAAAGCAAGAAATCGTGATCAAACATATGGTGTACCAAATGGTTGTCAAAAAATGTTTTAATGAATATAAATTTATCAAATTTATCATATAAAATATGATAAATAATTTTAAGGTATCTAATTTATTCTCTTTCTTTTTGTAATTTCATTGCTCTTGATAATAATGAGCCACCTCCTTTTGATATACTTTGTTCAGCATTTTTGATACCTATATCTCTATCATTAAAATCAGTATTTTCTGTTTTACTTACATGCGTATATGTATTAATAGAATTAGAATCATCTTTGTCATCAAGATCTAATTCATCAATAGGTGTAAACGCAATTTTACTTGAACTTAATGATGTTGAAATTTTTTGTTTTGTAATTTTTGGTTGTGGTTTAGTAGAATCAAATCTTACTTGTTTTTGAGATTCTTGTTTTTGACTTTCATTACGAATATTTTCTTGTCGTTTTGCTTCATTTAAAATATTTTCATGTGTATACTGATTTTTCTTTTTTTCTTTATGTCTTTCATTGTCATTTTCACTTTCTTTTTCTTTTTCTTGTTTTTCTTTATCTTGTTTCTCTCTCTCTCTTTCTCTTTCTTTCTCTTTTTCAAACTGAAGCTTTTCTAACTCTAAATTTATTCTTTCTTTTTCTATTTCTTTAGCATATTGAATTTCTTGCTGTTGTCTTTCTTGATCTAATTTATCATCTATTATTTTTTGTTGTATGGATTTAAAAAAATTAAATAAATTATCTCCTTCATAAATATCAAAATTTCCAGTTTCATCATTTAAACGAATTAAACATGGTACAGTTTTAATTTTTATTTTTTCATCATTACATATTCTTTCACGAATTTGTTTGTTATCTATACAAGTTAGTGTTAATGATTGAATTAACTCAGGTGTGTTTTCAAGTTGTGTCATTAATGCTTTTGACGCATTTGAATATTTGCTATACAACAGAACATCCATTTTGTAAGAAATAACACATTTTAAATTATAAATTAAATAAAGATATTTAATAAAATGGAATACGCCAATTGTATTGATCAACAAGAACTTTTTAATATTCTTAAAGGTTCTGTTACTGATTTATCAAAAGAATACAATGATCAAATAGATCCAAATCAGTATATTGGATGGTCAACTATTACTGAATGGGCTCCTTTACCACGCCAAGTTTTTACTAAACGCACTGTCAATATTATTCGAACAAAAGTACATGAATATTTATTAAAAAGTATGGGAAAACCTATTGTACCTTCTGAACGTGTTGTTGTTATTGCTTTATATGGTGTATACGAAAATCATATTCCTAATACAGGTGATATTTATGGTAAATATTTAGTAGTTGATGAAACACAACGAGATGATTATGGTTATATTGTTGATAAAACAATTTCTCTTCTTATTAGTAGTATTGAAACGGATATTGGAATGCAAGAAGCAAATAGTAAACTTTCTATTTGGAACGCAACTGTATTAGGTGATTTTAATGAAAATGGGTTACGTCAATTTCCACCTATTAAATTACGTAATCGCGGCCCTGATCGTATGTTGTTTCATATGAAATATTAAAAATAATATAAATTTTCTATATGATAAAGATAGAAAATGATGTATCTTTTATTCTTTATCATCATTTTTATATGCTCTAATCCAACTATTCAACAATTGTTTGCCAATGTTATTGGAAAACAACAACCAGATGTATTATCTGGATTTTCTTTAGCATTTCTTTTATGTGTATTTGCTATCTTTATCTATAATGTAAAATATCAAAGTAACGATGAACATATAAATGAACCATTTTTATTTCAAGTTAGCAAATTTAATCCACGTTGTTCCGGTTTATATTACGGTAAACCAACAACTTTTCAATATGATCGAATTGGTTGCAATTATAATAAACCAGTAGGAGGTAATCCAGATATGATTCAAAATGTACAAGATAGTGACACAAGTATTAAAGGTTATTGTACACCTCAAGCTAATCCTCCTTTAGGATATATTGCTAACAACAAAGATGAATTATATAATGGTGATCCTCATATCTTTCCTAATTTTGGTGATAAAGATTTATAATGAATTGTAAATTTAATTTAAATTATAGTAATAATAATAAATGCCAGCTTTATTATTATCTAATCCTAATGAGATTCCATATGGAAATTTATTACCTTTAAAAAATAATCTGGTATCTGAATGTTATACTGCTTTAATTAAAACTACTAAAGAATCTTTAATTAAAGAAATTAAAAATAGTCTTGCTGATGTAGCAAAAGAAAAATCTTTAAAAGAATTTACTATTGAACAAAATGAATTATATACCATAGCTTTAAAACATGCTATGGATATTAAATATCAAAATATTGAATCTCAGCAAGCTTTACTTTCTATTACAGAAAAAAATATTTATTATGTATGTGAACCAGTTGATACTTTCTTAGGTGTTGAAATAATTGAAAATAAAGATGGTAGTTTGGAATATAAAGGTGGTAATATCATTGGAAAATATTTAATGGAAATACGTAAACATTTACAACTTCAAATTATTGAAAATACAAATAAGGAAAAAAGAAAATATATAAATGAAATTTATAGTGTTTACAAAGCTTTAAAAGATGATATTGTAAGTGGGCAAAATGATTTATCTTTATATGTTAACAAGTCTGTGGATGATATTTTAAAAATGAGATATATCGAATTAAATCCAGTAGAAATCATTAATATTACTGATTTAATGGGTCTTAATAAGGTTCATTATAAAGATATTAATTTTTTTCTTCATTTTCCTACATCTATTGCATCTATACTTCGTTCTCAACACTATACAGAATTTAATAAAATATGTGAACAGCATAATAAAGATCAAATTACTGCTTATTATATTGAAAATTTAATAAAACAACATCTTGGACTAGATAACAAATCTAATCTTACACCTGAACAATGGAAGATGTTTAGAAAATTATTACAAGAATTAGGTGATAAACATCAACTTGAACCTCTTCAAAATCGTCTTGTTGCATTGCATAAAATGGGTAAATTTTCTGAGTTTACTTTTAATTATATAGAGATAGTAAATCCAGATAATGAAATGTATAATCGTTATTTACATTCAGAAAAACTTACTGATTTTGTTACACCTGATATTACATATGAAGATACAATTTTACAAAATATCTTTCCTAAAAAATATGAAAGTAAAGAAAGTAAAGAAAGTAAAAAAAGTAAAGTAAGTATACAAAATAAAAATGGTATTATTCAAAATAATAGTATTCATAGTCCTTATTTTTTTCAATTTATAAAAATTAATTGCAATAATATTGATAAAGAGGCTATTTTTTATTATCCAAGCATAATTCATTATGTATATGCATCTTTATTTCAAAGTCTTGATATGTCATGTAACAAAGCTCATAATATGCTTAAAAATAAACCTGATAGTTTATCTCTTGATCCTTATAGTTATTTAAATACAGATCAGTTAAAAATTCTTTATGAAAAAGAAAGATATGAATATATCTATAAAAAAGTAACTGAGCGTGCTAGACTTCTTTTAAATAAATTATATTCAATCAATACATTAAAAAATTTATTTGATTATAATAATGATCCAAAAACAAAAGAAAAGAAACCTTTACCAGACCTAACTTATATTCAGCAATTACTTATTTCAACAAATAAAGATTTCAATACTATTATTTTTAATAGTCAAACAGATTTTAGATTAGGTAATGCAAAAGATCGCGAAGGTAAAGTAGGTAAAGATTTTATTGGACAATATTTAACAGAAATTAGAAAAATATTAGTTAGTGTTTTTGGTTATCATCCTTTACCAGAATTAAAAACTAAAGTAATTAAAAAGCAAGAACAACAAAAAACAATTATAGAAATATTACCTAATGAAGAAAAACGTGTTTTTGCTATTCAAAGAACAAAAGACTTATATGATATAATAATACTTTTTCAAAAATTAATTAAAGCTGATCCGTCTTTTAGAAAAGTAAAAGGAAAAGTTTCTAATGAATTTACACTTAATGAATGTTACCATTTTATATTTAAAAATTTCTTTGATTGTATTCAACAAATTAATATTCCTGATTTTAACAAATATAATGTACCATCTGACCTAAAAAAGATGTTTGATAATAATATTGATTCTGTAGTTCTTGCTAATTTATGGGAATATATATTTTACAATTATGCAGCTTCTATTAAAATTGAATCAAATAAAAATTCTTTTAAAAAGTTATTAACTTTTCAACGTGATTATACATCTGAACTAGTACTAAAAAATATAAAGTTATCTAAAGATGATTTATTTGAATCTTTTAGTTCTAAAAATCTTATACTTAAAGGTAGTGACATTATACCATCTAGTTTTCCTGATTATATTATTGAGCAATCTAAAGTAATGAATTTTCCAATAGATTATAGCAAATTCATAACAACTGGTGAAGAAAGTTATTATAGTTCTTTATTACCAAGAGACGTTAATCAAGTTGAACGTATTTTACATGAATGGTTTGGAGATAATGTAAATACAATTATTGATGCTACTGCTCACATTGGAGTAGATTCTATACATTTTTCAATGTTATTTCCTAAAGCTATGATACATTCATATGAAATTAATGATAAAACATATGAGTTATTAGAACAAAATATTGAAAGATTTAATGTAAGTAAACAAATTACACCTCATCATATTAATTTCATAAAAGCTGACCTACCAAAGGAAAATATTTCATTTATTTATATTGATGCCCCATGGAGAGGTAAAGAATATACTAAAACAGCTATGGATAAATATGAATTATATCTTGATGATATTAATATTAAAGAAGTTGCAAGACGTTTACTTGTTAATAATATTACAAATGTAGTTGTGATGAAAGTTCCATATAACTATCATTTATCTGATCTAAATGAAGTCTTTAATGTAGAAAGAAAAGATGTTGTAAATAATAAGGGTAAAATATCTTATATATTATTAAAATTAACAATATTACCACAAAGTGTTGATAAATGTTTAATAAAAACATTAGCTATAAATGCATTCTCTTCCATTTTTGAATCGTTAAATGCATTCAAACAACCATTTATAGTAAAAATTGATAAACAAGAACATGTTTATAGAGAATCATTTTTTATTGATAAAGATGCTATACATTTAGCATTTCGTTTTCTATATTTATCAGATAAAACAATCACATTTAATGAAAAAGAAGATACTATGAAACCATCTTCTAGTTTATATGAAACGATAGTTTTACCATATTTAGCAAAATGGAATGAAACTTCAAATGAATGGGAATTTAATATAAAATTAGACATAGCTGAAAGTTTTAAAAGAGTTTCTATGTTAGCATATATGATAGAAAAGTGTATAAAAATTATATGTGAAAGTATAAACTATATTAATATTAATGATGTTGTTAGCAGACTCTTATTATTTACAAATTCTAAACTATTTTCATTTGAAAAAATTATTAATATTACATATGAAAACAAAATGGAAGAGAGAGTAGATCAATATATAGTTGAAGATGAAAATGAAGATAAAGATGAAGATGAATATGAAGACGAAGATAAAGATGAAGATGGTGAAAATGAAGGATATGGTGATCTTCCAGAAGATTTTGATGAAGAACATTATGAAAACTTTGGTGAAAATGAAGAACATGATGAAAGCGGTTTTCATGATTAATTTTTAGTCTATACTATTTATAATAAAAATATATTATAAATGAGGTTGTAAGGTTGATTTTGAGGGTGTTTAAACTACATATTGTAGGCTCTACACGTTCACAGCTACGACTTTTTGTGAAAAAGTGGTAAATAATTGATATAAAAAAGTTATTTTATATAAAGAGAATACAGATATACTATGGATATTTCATTTTCTACTGATACTGAAGAAGATATAATTAATCGTACAGCTGTTTTATATGATACTCTACCTGAATTATTGATAAAAAATAAAAATGATGAATCAATTAGTATGGAAAATATTATTAAAAATTATAAGGGACACTTAGATACTTTTATGAAAGAATATTATAATATTATTAAAGAAAATTCTATTCCAATAGATTTAATATTTAATTTATGGCTTTTATACAATAAGGAATCATACGCAGAAAGTTTCCAAGGATATCCTAATTTATATCAAATTGTACAAAGTTATGAATTAAAAATATCTCTTTCAACTATTATATCTGATATGCCTTTATTCAAAAAAAATTTTGAAACCAAAAAAGAACAGTTTTCTAATAAAGTTAAACTAAATGATGTTTTTCATTCTTTATTAAAAGATGTAAAACAACAATCTCATTCTTTATTTAAAAAACAAAAATACAAAGCTGACATAGCTACAAGTATTGATAAGTTATCTCTTCAATATATTTTTAGTATAATTCGTTGTAATGATGAAATACCATTTTGTTTATACAATAATGTTTGTAAAATAAGCCCAAATTTTAAAGAATATACATTACTCGATGATTGGAATGAACAATTTAAAAATGATGAATTAAATGACCAGAAGATACTTTTAAAAATTAATATTGGTAAAAACTATATTGATACATTTTTATCTATCACAGATAAATCTATATTACAAGTTGAAGCAAATATTTATATTGATTTATCTTTTGATATTACTACATTTATTACTAAAATTTTTACTATACCTATAACTTTTAATAAGGTTTCTAACGAATATGATATAGATGGTATTATATTTTATCCTAATCAAAAGTTTAATAAATATATTTTCAGTGATATGATTATGAATAACCCTATTATGTCTAGATTTATTGATGTTGATGAGAGTATTAAAGCAAGTACTCAAAAGACTGGATTATTAATAAAATTTAAAGGTGCTTATAGTAAAAAATATAATAAATTGATAGATACATCATGTAATATAATTTGTAAAAAAGTAATACCACATGATCCTGATCTTAAAGATATTTTAAAACTTTTTCCTGATAGTAAAGATAAAAATAAATTATTTCTAGAAGGATCTTACTATACTAGAATACGTCTTACTAAGTTCAAAGATGAAGAAATGATAAACTATTTTATAACTCTCTTATCTAAATTTTTAACACTTTATCATGAGTCACCTACTATAACAGATTCTAAATATAGTATTCTTTCTAAATATAAACCTATACAAGAAAGATTATTAGAAAATGAAAAAGAATTAATAAAAAAATACAAAACATTTTTACCTAAACTTGATTTTGAAAAAGATGAAAAAGATGAAGATCTAAAAGATTTAATTTTAAAAAATAAAGAAATACATATTAAAAAAACGACATTTCATGCATCTGGTTACAATCGTTCTTGTGAAAAAAAACGTCTTCCTAAATTGTTACCATATCAACTAGATAAAAAATGGATTGAAACAAAAGATTTAGAAGAATATATTGTTGATACACAACCAGATAGTAAGTATTATATTAATTTTCCTAAAAATGAAGATGATGAAAATAAATATAATTTAACTTGTTATGGTAATGAAACATACCCATATATTGGGTTATTTGAAAATGAATTAAAAAATATGGATAAATATGAATATTTACCTTGTTGTTTTAGAAAACAAGAAAATAATAATAATAATCTAGATGTATATTACGGTGATAAAGAAAAAAGTATTAATGCACAACAAATTATTATTAAAACATATGATAGACTGTTAGAACCAGAAATATATAAAGAAGGAGTCCTTGCAAAAAATATAGGATATTTACCAGATAATTTGTCAAAATTTTTATTAAGTATATATGGTTCTGATAACACTGATAATATTACTTTTTATAGACAAGGTATTTCTAAAGATAAACATAGTTTTCTTGATTGTATTAGATTTGCTACAAAACAAAAAACTTCTATTGATATGAATACTATACCAATTGCTTGTCAAGAAAATCCAGATTTATCATTAACTCAAATGAAACAATTACTTAAAAATAAATTAATTTATTTTGAACCCCAACGATGGATTAAATTACTTGAATATACATTTAAATGTAATATACATGTTTTTTGTAATTATGGAAAATCTAAAGAAAGTACTTATATGATACCTTATCATTCAGGATCATATTTACAATATAAATCAATGTTTACAAATACTGTACTTGTGTTAGAAAATAAAAATAAAAAAACAAATGAACTTAGGTGTGAACTTATTATTATGAGAAAAAATGAAAAAGAAGATATACAAATGTTTACTAAACCTCTTTTAGATAAACCTTTTTTTACGCAATTTTATTTTATATCTCAAACACAGAAACCTTTAATAACATATTCTACTTATCCAGTTTTTATAAAACCATTTACATCTCAAGTTTTAGATTCTGATAAAAAAACTAGATGTCTTATTTCAAGTCTTGCTAATGGTCATAAAGTTTATTTATTATGTAATCCTATACCACCTCTTGCGTTACCTATTGAAGAAGAACAAAATATATCATTTGAAAATGACAGAGAATCTGTTAATCAATTATTAGAAATAAATATACCCTCTCATAAATTATCATTACAAATAGGTATTTTTACTATTCTTATTAAAGATAAGGATAATAAGGATAAAGATATTATTAATATATATTCAAAAAATAGAAAAATTGCAATTATATTAGGAGAATTTTTTATTTATAGTTATTCTGTATATGCTTATAAAAATAATAAAGAAATAGATAATATTAACACAATTAAATCATTTATAGATGAATCTGTTATACTAAAAAAAGAAACAGTATATGATATTTTACCTTCTCCTTTAATTAATACAGATATGAAATCATATGGTTATTTGTCAACTTTTAATAAAATTATTGTTACAAATATGGAGACATTAAAACGTTTAATATGTTTATTACGCCTTCGTTTAATTAATTCATTTGAAGAAGTTAATACTTATTATTCTCACAAAGAATTTTTACATTTTTATCAAGAACTAGATGATTACAAATCATTTGATAATATTATATTATACTCATCTAATCTTTATTTTTTAAATAAACCAACGCCAATCATTTATAATGAATTACAAGAATTTTCTACTTATTTTTTACGTATTAAAAAAAATATTTTTATTATATCAACCTTAACCGATAATCAAATCGAAAATATGATATTTGACAAAAAAATAACAGATAAACAAAATATTATCAAGTTTATAGAAGAAAATATTGAAGAAAATCCAAAATTACGTTATCTTTATGAATATGAACCAATAGATAAAAAAGATAAAAAATATTTTCAATCTATTATAGCTATTACTTAATTACTTTTTGTTTAGTTTAAACTAATTTTATCATAAATAGAAGACTGGCTACATTTTAATACAATAATTGTTAATATTTTTAGAGTGGTATTTATAATATATTTTTATTATAAATAAGGCTAATTTTAAGGCTAGTAAAAGACAGTTTGTGTGCTGTTTTTTGGTACATGTTTATATTTATTTTAATCTTAGTAAAAAAATAAAACGATTTACTTCTCCAAGTATATCATCTCTAATATTTTTTAAATCATTATTTTGCATCTTACCAGATGATAACATAAACTCTAAGTCTCCTAATAAAAACTGTTTAAACTTTTTTAATAAAGATTCTATTATTTTTTCAGTTAATGGTTCTGAATTGATTGAAATTTTTTCAAATTTAATTTTGTTATATTTACCCATATAAGTTTCAACAAATTTATCAATTAATTTATCTAATTTTTCATATAGTTCCCCTGAAACAATATGTTGATTATAAATTGGAGTAGTCCAGTGATATAAACGAATGTTTTGTTGTATAAATAAAAATTGTTCCACAAAACTCATTTATTCTATCTTTTTTAAAAATTAATATTAAATTTTTATTGTTCTAATAATAAAAAACAATGAACAAAATGACTATTTTATTTATTGTTTTATTTTATATATGCGTTATTGGAGCTTTAAATTGGGGATTTCATTCTTTTGGTCATAATTTAGTTCAAAAATTAACAGAAGCAGTTACAGATGATCCTAAACCAATTGAAAATTATATTTATTATTTTATTGCATTATGTGCACTTGGAGCAGGAAGTATTTATACATACCATTTGATTACAAAAAATAAAGAAGAAGATAAAAAACAATAAAAGAGTTGTAAAATTGAAAAAAATATTATAAAATAAACAATGAATAAACATGAAGATTTTATTCATTGGGGATCCACATATTAAAACTGATAATCATGAAGAAGTAAATATGCTTATAACTCATCTTAAAATTATATGTACTGAACAACAAATTGAAAAAATTATTATTGGGGGTGATTTAATGCATTATCATGAACGTATTTTTACACAAGCATTAAATAAAGCTCTTGAGTTTGTTACTATATTAGCAACATATGCACCTGTAGATATTCTTGTAGGTAATCATGATATGATTAATAATCAACAATTTTTAACATCTCAACATTGGTTAACTACATTACAACCTTATAAAAATGTAAAAGTAATTGATAAACCACTCGTACAAACTATTGGTTCTTTTTCATACTTATCGTGTCCTTATGTGTATCCTGGTCGTTTTATTGAAGCTCTTGAAACAATTGAAAAAAATTGGATGAATGTTAATCTTATTTTTGCACACCAAGAGTTTAAAGGTTGTAAAATGGGGGCAATTGTATCAGTTGATGGAGATGATTGGAAAGAAAATTATCCACAAGTAATAAGTGGACATATACATGATAATCAACGTGTACAAAAAAATATTTATTATCCTGGAGCTCCTTTACAACATGCTTTTGGAGATACAGATAAACGTGTTGTTTGTATCATTGATACGAATACAAGTCCATTTTCAATATCTGATATTCAATTAAATGTACCTAAAAAAATAATTATAAAAACTACCATATTTGATTTACAAAAAAAGACACAATCTATTGCACTATCAAATACTTTAAAACTTAAAGTTTCTGCTACAGCAGAAGAATTTAAATTATTTAAGCAAACAACAGAATATAAAAATTGTATTGATAAAGGTGTAAAAATACAATTAGAACATATTACACCGCCTTGTATAAAAAATGAAAAAATAGATTCAGAGTTATCATTAGAAACAAAAACATTTCGTTCTATTTTATATGAATTAATTAAATCTGATGGAGATAGTTTATTACAAAAAATTTATACTGAAATGATAAATGATGGTAAAAAATAGAAACAAAAAATAAACATTCATTATAATAAATAGAAATGCCACCTAACAAAAATGTTACATTTATTGATGATTTGTTTGATGCAGATTCAGTAAATACTGGTGATGATTTTATATCAAAAGGTAATCAAGAACGAGACTCTTTTTCTAATCAAATTCATAATAGACATATTCGTTCACATGATAAAAATATTTCTGTTGCCATGAATGGAGGTTCTATAGTACCTCAACAACATTTTCAGCATCATCAACAACAACATCATCATCAACATCACCCACTTAGAGAAGATTTTATTGACGACAACTATCAATATGCTCAATTTTTTCAAAATGATCCACAGCCACAGCCACAATTTCCTTATAAACGTAAACAACCCTCTTTTTATGATGAAGATGAATTATCTTGTATGCGTATTGCTACTCATATTCGTGATTGCCCTATTTGTTCTAAATTTTATAATAGTGATAATTCTTTATACATCGTATGTATTGTATTGCTCATTATTGTATGCATTATTTTACTAAAACGTATTATTGAAAAATAAACAGAGTCTTTCCCAAAAAAGTTGATTAAAAACATAATAGATAAATAAAATAATTAAGATAGAATTTATAATAAGAAATTATTATAAATATATTAAATTAAATCTTAAACACTATAATCTTTATAAAAATGTCAATAATAGAGACAAGTTTAGAAATAGAAATAGAATTAGAAACTGCTTCAAAACTCTATAATGCAATTATATTATCTGGAGGTGGATTGAAAGGATTTGGATTACTAGGAGGACTTCAGTATATGGTAGATAATAAAAAATTTGATAATAATGTTATTTATTATTCAGGTACAAGTATTGGTTCTGTTATTTGTTATTTTTTAGCTATCGGATATACTCCTATTGAAATGACTGTATATTCTATTACTAATAAAGTATTTGATACATATGATCTTAAAAGTATTGATTCTGTTCTAAAAGGAGATGGTTTGTATGATTTTGCAACATTTTCAAAACACTTAGAAAAGATGTCAATAGATAAAATAGGTTATGTTCCAACTTTACTAGAATTATATGAAAAAATGGGAAAAATATTTTACACATGTACATATAACATTACAAAACGTCAAAAAGAATACATTTCTTATAAAAATTACCCAGAAATGTTATGTATAGATGCTATACGTTTATCATGCAGTTTACCTTTTATTTTTAATGATTGTATTTATAATGATGAATGTTTTGTAGATGGAGGTTTTGTTGATAATTGTCCATTTTCAATAATTATCGAGACGTATCCTGATGCTATTCCTATTATTTTTAATCTTAAACAAAAAGATACAGATGATTATTATCAAAAAATTATTGATAAATTTTATACTATTATTACAATACCAATTAATGAATTATTAAAAATACAATTAGAAAAAAATAATGAAAAATATCAAATTATTCACCTTGAATTAGTACCTAAAATATATGAATTTAATATAAGTCATTCTGATAAATTAGAGTTATTTTCAGCTGGATATAATACAACTAAAACATACTTAATAACATAATTAATCTAATTTAAAGCTCTTTCTATTAAAGTAAACATGTTAAGGAAACCGGTGATTACGGTAACCAAACTGTCTACGGACAGACCGCCGTATAGACCTAAACGTTTTCCTAAAATGCCAAATATGTATTTAGAATTAGTAGAAAACAAAACTAAAATAAAACCTGAATTAGTAAATCAAGAATACGTTGCTAAAGAACGTACTGAAAACAGAGAACGAGAGATATCACCTGATAAAAATAAAGATAATGATGAATCAAGAGAGCGTGACCATGATGAATCAAAAGAACGTGATCATGATAGACATAAAGATCGCGATCGTCATCATGATGAGTCAAGAGAACGTGATAGACATAGAGATCGTGACCGTGACCGTGATGATTCAAGAGAACGTGATAGACATAAAGATCGTGATCGTGATCATGACGAATCAAGAGAACGTGAAGATGAGTCTAGACAAAAACATCGTGATAGAGATAATGAAGAGTCTGAACATGGTAAAGAAGAAACACGTGAAAATGAACCTAATGAAGATGATGGTTTATCATCACGTTTGAGAGAGTTAATGCGTGATTCAAATTCAAAAGATGAAAGGCGTACATCTGGTGGTGAAGATGAAAAAGTTTATACTGCACCACGATTATCTGAAATTTCAGGTGGAACATTTTTACCTAAAAAGATAATAGGAGAAATACCTAATTCATTTGATGACGAAGATTTAAAACGTGAATTATTGTTCAAATTTGAATTACTTAAAAAATCATATAAAAATTCTAATATTCCTGAATTTACTATTCATAGTGATTATCAAACTATGCAACGTACATATGATAGTACTATACGACAGGTTAATGTTGATAATAATATTGAAACATATAAAAGTTATTTAATTACTGGATTTTATATTACTGAATTTGTTTTAGGGTATTGGTTAAAATTTGATATGCAAGATTTTACACGTCAACAAATGACTAATATGAATAAATATGAACATTTATTAATTGAATTAGGAGAAAAGAATTATGTACCTGAAGGAAGTAAATGGCCAGTTGAAATACGTTTATTGTTTACAATACTTATTAATGCAGCAATTTTTATTATCACAAAAATGGTAATGAAAAAAATTGGATCTAATTTATTTAGTATGCCAGGTATGAATGAAGAACCTGTACAAAATGTACCTAAACGCCGCATGAGAGGCCCTGACCTTAATATTTAATTATAATTGTATAATAATATATGTTAATATTATGAATTATTATTTATAAAAAATATATTTATAAATAAATGGCAAGCAACTATCAAAATATGGATGTTGATAGATTGATGGCAATAGATACTTCTAAAAAAGAAGGTATGATAGAAATGAGAGCTATAATTAAATTATTACAAGATGAAGTTAATCCTTCTGAAGGAAACCGTATTTATGATGATATTTGGTCTCGTTTTAAACTACCAACAAATAAACCTAATGAAAAAAAAGAGTTAAAAAAAATGCTTGTACTTGCTATATCTAATGCTTTTTCCAATGCATCAGATGATGTATATGAATCTCCTTCAACAGAAGATTTAGAAATTGAAATGAAAAAAATTAAAGAACAAAAATCATCTTCTAAAAAACCTAAAGAAGAAAAAGATAAAGAAGAAAAAGTTAAAAAAGTTAAAAAAGTTAAAGAAGACAAACCTAAAGAAGAAAAAGTTAAAAAAGTTAAAGAAGAAAAACCTAAAGCAGAAAAAGCTGAAGAAAAAGCTTCTAAAAAATCTAAAACAAAAAAAACTGTATCTCCTAAATTGCCATCAGGTTGGACAAAATACGTAGCTGATGATGGTGAACCTTATTATCAAAATGAAAAAACAGAAGAAGTTCAATGGGATACACCTAAATCTCCTGCTAAATCACCTTCTAAATCACCTGCTAAATCACCTAAAAAATCACCTGCTAAATCTCCTAAAAAATCTCCTAAAAAATCACCTAAAAAATCACCAGAAAAATCTTTAATTAGTCCTAATTTTATTAAAGGCAAATCTGAAGAATATTTATTAGGTATTATACAAAGATACCATCCAGGTAAAAATATTGAAACTATTAAAGACTATGAAAAATTAAGTATTACTAAAATACCTGGAAAAACATCAAAATTAGATGATGTTATTAAACATATTGAATCACGCGATGTTGATATTTCTGATGTCCCAAAACCTTCTAAAGATAATAAGAACGTAGTCATACGTGAATTACTAAAGGCTATTCGTAAAAAATTAAAAGAAGAAATTAAAGAAGAAGTTAAAGATCGTGACTATTATATGAAACAATTAAAAGATAAAAAATTTAAAAATGATGTTTCTCTTGAATACTTATTAGCATTAGCTAATGGTAAAAAATGTGATAAAGATATGCCTTGTAATGATGATGAAGAGTGTGATTTAGAAAATAAATTATGTGTACCTATAAGTAGTGAAAACTATTATGATGATATTGATAGAACTAAATATAATAAAAAATCATTTGTAGGAAGTCATGATAGTATTAAAAAATTAGCTCCAAAAGTAGCATCCCCAGTATCTTCTCCAGTATCTTCAGACTCTGAATCAGATTCTGATGTAGAAGAAGTTGATTTAGAAGATATTAAAGTTGATGATATATCAAAACTTTCAAAATTACAACAAGCTTTAGTTAATTGCTTAATGCCATCAAATAAATCATCTGCACGTGAACATTCAGCTAAATTTAAAAAAAGTAGTAAAAAATTTTAATTAACACTTGCTATCTACTATATTTTTTTGTATAAACATTTATAATAACTTTTATTATAAATAAGGTTAATTTTATCAGCAGCTATCTACTATTATTTAATAGTGTTATTCTTTAATATTTTTAAACTAGTTTAATACTAAAAACAACTGTTTACGGGTGGAGCCAGTACCAATCTGACTTTTATGAATTTTATTTTTAGTTAATTATAAAAAAATACTTATATATATCATCATATGTTAAAGTTTCAGCAATTGGCATACCATTTACATATACATATTCTCTTATAAATAAAATTGTTTCAATTACACATTCATATGCAAGTTCATCTAACTTTTCTTTAATATATGATTCATCTAATTCTTCATTTTTAATAGATTTATCAAAATCATTTATGTCGTCATCATCCATCGTTTTGTATTAATATTTAGAACTGTTTATATAGATTATATGACAAAAATCATTAAATGAATAGTTATTTTTATATACCATACTTTTTGTTTTTAAAACATGCATTGCATATGAAAATATATCATTTAATTCTTTTTCATATTCATTATACCAATCTTGGTAATTTGTAAATTTTTTCATGTTGTTGGTAGAGTCTTGTGTTTTTATAATTTATAATCTATTTAGATATGTTTAATTCTTCTAATTCAGGACCTAATTCTCTATCTAATTCATCATTTTCATCTTCAATTTTTTTATTATCTTTTTCTTTCTCATTTATTTTTTCAACTTCATTATTTTCATCTATATTATCATGATGAACATCATGATCATTATCATTATCATTATCATCATTAATTATTTCTATATTTGGTATACTTGATACATTGTTTCTAATAGGTGTTTGATTTGAAAAAAATGTAACAAATTCATCATGTGAAACTGTTACCGGTCTTGTACTTTTTACAAATGTTTTAGGTATAGGAATAGATTGTGATTGTGAACGTATTTTTTGTTCTTTTAATTCGCGTTCTCGAAACATTTTAAATAATTTATAATCTTCATCTGTTTCAACAGGTAAAAGTACTGGTAAAGATGCAATTTTAGTTGTTTGTTGTTTTTGTATATTTTGAATTTGTTCTCTCAAATCTTTAGTATCATTTTGTAAGGCACTTATAAGTTGTGACATTTGTTCTATTCTATGGTTTAATTTATTTGTACGATTATAAAAAAAATAACCCATAGAACCTAATACAACTATCTCAAGTGAGATGTGCATAATTAATTTTTTATCTTGAAAGAGTGTCATTTTTAATTTACTATAATCTTTAAGTAATGAAAATAAGATAATATCTATCTTATTTTTTTAATCTTTATATGACTAAAATATAGGTGTAAAATTAAAATTAACATGTTCAAAGATTTCCTTCACAATTTCATCATGAAAACTTTTTCTATCTAATGTTTTTAACATGTTAAAATCTTCCCTTTTACAAGGATATTTATGACGTCTTAATAATTGAAACAATACATATTGTGTATTAATAAAGCTTTTACGATCAATTTTTCCTGTAAATTTAAATTTTTGATCATAGACATTAGATATCTTATCAAAATCTTCCATTAATTTATCTTCAATATGTGATATATCATCAACCTTTTTATTGGTTAAATTATGATAAATTAATACAATATCTTCATAATGCTTTGAATGTCCAGTTTCTTTTAAAAATAATAAAATATGTTCTTTATTCACTTTTGCAAATCTTGTTATTTTCATTTCTTGTTTATCTGTGCTAATAAGACCATGTAATTCTAATTGTTTTTCAATATCTTTATAAACCTTTTCATCTACAGTAGAATTTTGTTTTCCTTGATATTGATTTATACAATCTTTAAAATGAATACGACGTTCATATGTATATTTATTAGAAATATTAACTCTTGAAATATCTTTATAAGAAGAAGTTTTAAATGATTTTTCTTCTTGTTTTCCACAATTTTCACATATTTCAACATTATTATATTCATTGAAAATAAATCCTTGTGTAGACTTACAATATTTACATTCTTTTCTCTTAACAGGTGATTTGTTATTTTTAGATACAATATCATCAAGATCTCCATAATCAATATTATATTGTTTTAAAATATCTAGATAACTTTTTACAATAATACGCACTTGTTGTTGATCATTATCTTTTTTTGACATGAATGACATTTTTTTAGGTAATGTTAATATTTTTTTATATTCCTCTAGAATAGGTGTAACTTCCATAATATAAAAATGCAAATTCATATTTGTTTGTATATCATTCCATTCTTTCTTTGTTTTTTCCAATTCATATATATTATCTTTTAAATCTTTTACAATATGTACAGATAACATGTCATCGTTTAAAATATCTTGAATTTCAATAATTTGTTTGTCAATTTCCTTTAGTTTCTCATCATTAAGTTTCCATTTTTCACGTATGGTTTTATCAATATTCAAAATATCAATTTCCATATAACTTACTATTATTTATCTTTTTAAGTGTATGTTTGCACCTTTTTACAAAAAACTTTAGCCTAAAGTATTTATAATATTTTTTATTATAAATAATGTTATTTTTAAGAGTTCAAATGCCTTATAATTAAAAACATTTTTCACCTTTTTTAATAATATTGATAAGTAAACCTAAAATACCTAAACTAAAAATACCTGCCATAATACCATATGCTAACAAGTAACCATTAACATGTATTTTATCTTTTTCATCTTTTGTAAATGCTTTATTAAAACATATTATTGAAATGACTAAAAATAAAATAAATGGTAAACCAACTGCAATACACCAAGCCATTTTATAATAAACATTATTTTAGTTTTTCACGATTTATTTTCTTTTGTTCATTTTTACAAACTTTACAATTTGCACATAATCCATCTTTTGTTTCTTTTGCTTTAAAAAACTCTGTACGTTCTCTTACATTCTCACAGCGATTACACCACTTATGAGTACTCTCATCAAAGTCTGGAATTGTTACAATTTTTTTAGGTCTTGTTGTTTTACCATACACACCTACCAAGTAACAATCTTTACAAATACGATTTACACCATCTTTATTATCACTATTTTTGAAAAATTTAGTAAAAAGTACATTACGACTTTCTTCTGTTGTATGTGTAATACCACCACATCGTTTTGTTAAAATAATTTCAGGTGCTCTCTTGTTGTCTTTATCTTCATTATCTTCTTCATCTTCTTCATCTTCGTTAATATTTACAGGAGTGCCTATAATTTTTACATTGTGACTGTTGAATTTTTCTAGTTCTTTTTCATCTTCTATTGTATAAGCTAAATTCATAACATCAGCAATGCTTTTAATAGATTCAATTAATTCACTTGTAGTTGTTTCAGAAATAAATTCTCTATTATTTGGATAGAGTTTAGCTTCAAATTTTCGTTTAATAACTGTTTCTAATAATACACAATCATCCGTATATAAAACAAATAATACTTTACAAAATGGATTAGCTGTGCGATATCCACTTATACGATCTGTGATATCACGGCTCATACCTACTTTTGTTTCTTTATCAAGTTTTTCATCATTCATAATAATAAGATATACACAACCACCTTTCTTAAGTCTATAAAGCTCTTTTTTACGAAGAAAAGTTTGATGATTAAAAAATACCTTATCATACTTACGTGATAATAAAAGATTATATTCTCCTTGTGTCATGATTAATTTATTTTTTTCTTGAATTTCTTTTTCATGTGCTTCATTCATTTCATTAATTTTTTTCTCATATTCTTCTTTGATTTCATCTACTGATTTTTCATTTCCTTGTTCAACTTTACCTGTAATAATAAGTTCTCTAACCCATTTTGATACTTGTAGACTAAATGATGGACTACACCATTGAGCAAGATGTATACCTAAATCAGGGTGAACCCATGTTCCATGATAATTTTTACTTTTCCCACCTTTATATACTTCAATTATTTTGAAGTCCGGAATTCCGGACTTCAAAATAATTGTCTTAATAATATCTTTAGTATTTTGTAAACATTGATAATTATTAAATTTTTTACCAGAAGCTTTACATAAAATTGTTGCATGAATATAGCCATCTTCACGCATTGGAATAATAAATTTTTCCTCATTTTCAAGTTTTAATTCACACTGAAAAATATCACCAATTTTTTTAAACATCGTTGAAGTCATGTTTATAACTTTTTAAGTATTAGCTTGTTTTTATTATATATTTTACTTTTTAAATAACAAATTAGAAATTTATAAAAAACATGGTTTACACAAGTAGACTTGTAAGTAGACATAATCATATTGTATAGTCAATGCCGGGATTCCCGACTTGACTATTATTGGTAAAGTTTGTTAGTATATTATAATATAATTTAGGTCACTGTTAATACTAGATAAAAATTCTTGTCTTTTATTTCTAAAATCAAAATGATTTTCTTTAAGTCTACATATTAAAAAAGTAAATTATAATTTAAAAAAATTTTCTCCTCTATAATAAAAACACAATGTCTATCGCTACCTCCAACTTGACATCCGGCTTCATCGATCTCGCCACTTATGACGAACAAGAAAAATACACTTACGGTGGATCTGAATCAATTGCCTACTTCGTCCGTGAAGTTCGCAAATCCACATGGTTTACCCAAGTACCCGTTGTATTGAGTCGTTCTTCAGGCTCAGCCGGTTTTGGACAACAATGGTCAGTCTCGATCTCTCGTGCTGGTGATTATTTGTTGCACACCTGGTTACGTGTTGTTTTACCTCAAGTTACAGCTGCCGCTACTAACAGTAACACTGGCCTCAATAGTTCTACTTTGGGATCAACTAATGTTATTTCAGTATTACGTTGGACTCGTAACTTGATGCACAACTTGATCCAAGAATGCAGTATTACATTTAATGATTTGGTTGCTGCTCGTTTTGATAACTTTCATCTCGATTTCTGGTCAGCTTTCACTGTACCTGCCGGTAAACGTAACGGTTACAATGTCATGATTGGTAACGTTAATCAATTAATTAACCCTGTTGCCGCCAATCCTTTACTCTTGGTCGGTTTAGGAGGTCCTCAAACATCTACAACTGTTGCCGGATCACCTCAAGTATTACCTTCTCAAGTTCTCAACTTGCCTTTACCATTCTTCTTCTCTCGTGATTCTGGCATTGCTTTACCAACTGCTGCTTTACCTTACAATGAAATGCGTATCAACTTTTCATTCCGTAACTGGACTGATTTACTCATTAAAGATGTTTACATGCCCCAAGCTGTCCCAACTAATAATACCAATGGATGCTTGTTCCCTGTAGCTTTCTGGAATTCTTTAGGTGAAAAACCAACTGGCACTGCTGCTTATACTTTACCAAACAACGGTGCTTGGGTCTCAGTACCTGCACAAGCATCCGATATTTCTCCTACTACTCAACAACCCGATATCAGTAACTCTTGCCAAGTATGGGCTAACTACGCTATCGTATCTAACGAAGAACGTAAAAAGATGGCTTGCGCTCCTCGTGATATTTTGATTGAACAAGTACAAACTGCTCCTCTCCAATCATTTAACACCAGTACAGCCGCTCAAAACAACTCTAACTCTGTCATGGGTATTGTTGGAGGAACTCAAATCACCCCTCAATTTGACATTCGTTTTTCACACGCTGTTAAAGTATTATTCTGGTCTGCTCGTAACAAAGCTAACTATTCAGCTTGGTCAAACTACACGACTGATCCTCAATTTCCTTTGGGCCCTCACCAATCTGGTAACATCGGTGTTGCTCCTGGTAATGCTCTCTTTGGTTGCGTTGATTTCACTGCCGGTTCTGACCCAGTTGATAACACCTCCCTCATCTATGAAAACACTCAACGTCTCCAAAACATGGGCTCTGATTACTTCTCATTAATCAATCCTTGGTTCCACTCACCCGTCATTCCTCTCGAAACTGGTTACCACTCTTACTCATACTCATTAGATTACTGCAACATTGATCCAATGGGAAGTACCAACTACGGTAAATTAACCAACGTTTCAATTGTCCCCTTCTCATCCGCTGCCCAAAACAACTCTTGGTACATGAACTCCAACGGATTATTTACCTCTAGCAGTTCTATCCAAGCTACATCAACCAAATACGATTTTATCACGACTTGCGTCAACAATAACATTATCCGTATTTCCGGTGGTGCTCTCGGTTTCCCAGTCCTCTGAGAGAAAAAAAACCTTGGAAAAAATACAAAAAAATACAAAAAATACTTTTTACACATACAAACTGTTTAAAAAGAAATAAAATTGATAAATAAAAATAAACATTATAGAATAATAAAGTTATGAAAGGATATATTTACAAAATTAGTAATACTAAAACATCTGATATATACATCGGATCTACTATTCAAGAAATAAGAAATCGTTTTAAAACACATAAAAGTAATGCTAAAATTGGTAAAAAAGAAAAACTTTATGAATGTATGAGAAAAAATTACATTGAAAATTTTTCAATTGAATTACTAGAAGAATGTGATATAAAAACAAAATATGAATTATGTATAAAAGAAACAGAATATTATAAAAGATTAACTCCTTCTCTTAATATGAAATCTCCAAACATTATTCTATATAAAGAATATGGTAGAATTTATCAAATTTTTTATAAAAATGATAACACAAAAATTTATATAGGTTCAACCACAAAAAATGTAATTAAACGACTTGGTGATCATAAATCTGCTTCAAACAATGGTGAAACACCTCTTTATAAATTTATGAGAGAACATGGTAAAGATAATTTTGATATTAACTGTATTGAAGATCATATACCAATAGAACACTTAATTATTCGTGAAAATTACTGGATGAATAAATTAAAGCCTCCTTTAAACAAAAATACAAACTTATGTATAACTGAACAATAAAGAGACCGTTTAAAATACATTAAAAATAGAGATAAAAGATTACAGCAAGTTAATGAGAGACGTATTTTAAAACGTGATGAAATTAATGAACAAAAACGTGAACATTATCAAGCAAATAAAGATAAAATTGCTGAAAAAGATAAACAAAAACGTAAAGAATTACGAACAAAAGAAATTACTCCCTATGATATTAATCCAAACTTTACAAAAGACACACTTGAGAAATATACTATTTTTAAATTAAAAGAAATTGCAAAAAATATGAAATTAATTCACTCACCTAGATTAAAATCACTTCTTATTAACAAAATTTTAAATCAACAAACAATATTATTTCAATAAAAAATTAATTATTTTAACCAGTTTTTTGGTTAAAATAATATCAAAATTTTAAAAACTAAGACTATAATTATTTTAATTGTAATTTCAATCTCATATTTTCTATTTCTAATTCATGTAATTTTTTTTCAAGTTTATGGATTTTCATAGGCAAGTCATTATCTTCTAAAAATGTTGTAATCATATCTAAAAATACTGATATAGATTTAATTGGTTTGTAGATCTCTTTTTGTTTATTAAATTCAGTTTGATAAGGTACTAAAAAATCATGTAACATTTTTTCAATTGGTTTACCAGAAACTTTAGTTAATTGTACAAACCTCCATTGTGAGTACATAGACTCTGTTGAGGTATGCTTCTTATTACGTTGTAACAAACGACCATCAGAAAATCCTACTTTTAAGAGTCCTTTACCGATATAAGAGACGTAAATAACAGAGTGTGTTGTATATTCTTGGACTTTTACGTGTTGTTCTAATTCTTCTGCTTCCACATCCATTTCTGTAAGTGTAGAAAAAGCTTTTACAGGACGTTCAATTGAAACACTACCAGTAGATAAAAGTGTTTGAATCCATCCTGTAACAAGTACAGCAAATTTAGGAGAAACCCATTGTGCAATATGGATCGCAACACGAGGATGTACCCATGTGCCACGTTCTTTGTTAATTCCTTCTATTATTACTTGAACTAATAGGTCCCTTCGAATTCGAAGGGACGTCTCTAATTCAAGTAAAAACTCTTCTGTTTTACTATTTTTAAACCAATTTGAATATTCTTTTCCACCTGCTTTGCAAAGTTGTGTAGCATTAATATAACCATCTTCTGGTCGTGATATGATTTCAATTCCACCTAATGTAATACAATCTTTTTTATCTCGCTCAGTTTGTTCTTCACTATCTAAGCATTTAAGTGATTCAACAAGTTCATCTTTTTTCAAATTATTATATTCTAATAATCCTCGATCTTTTGCTAATAATTTCAAACGACTTGTGCTCATTTCTATGTATTCAATAGCAATGGTATCATTTTCTTGAAAAGCTTTAATTTCATTAATCATGTCTTCTTTGTTTAGATTGGTTGAAATACCATGTTCTTTTGCAATTTCACGAAGTTTAAAAATATTCATTAATTGATAATTTAATTCAGTATCTTCAATAAATCCAATAACTTCTTTATTCCAAATATTTTGTTTTCGACGTTGTATCATTTCTAACAATCGTTCATGTATAGTCATGATTGCTTTTGCATTTGCTATACCAATTGTATATCCATATTTTTTTGCTTCTTCTCCTAATTTCTTTTTAGGTAATTTTTTCCAAGAATCAATTATATTTTCTTCAATTGGAGTTTTTACTATTTCAACAAACTTGTACCATTCTTCATTAGGAAGAACTTCACGTGCTTGATATTGATCATGATCTTCTTCATCAGGATGTTCTAAAACATACTTAAATGTTTCCAACCAGTTTTCAATACTTGCGGCAGAACAAAATCCACCTCCACCTCTTTTTGACTTACCATTAAACAATCGAGCAGTAGATTGTTTTCCAATAGATTCATGAGCCTCGATTAATAATTCATAAGTAATACCAAGACGTTTACAGTCTTGTATAAATGATTTAGGATTTGACATTCGATGAACAACCATATTTAAGATTTAATTTTAAATTCTACTTTTTATATAACAACTAGTCTTTAAATTAGTATTTCAATTTTGTATAATTTATATTTTTAATTATAAATTACATAAAACTAATTTTTGTTAATAATCTTATTAAGGTAATTTAAATAATATATCAATCTATAAATAAAGTAGGAATGAGTGGTTTGTTATTTTTGCAAACAGAAGATTTTTCTATTCAAAAAGGAGTAAAAGGTGACATTTTATGTCATAATATAAGAGGTCTTAGTTTAATTTTAATGTATTCTACTAATTGTCAATATTGTAGAGATCTTATTCCAATATTTAAACGTTTACCAGGTCAACTTGGTGGCTGTCAGTTTGGGATGATTAATGTAAGTTCTGAAAAAAGAGTTATTGCAATGAGTAAAGCTACTATTTCAGAGATTAAATATGTTCCTCTTATTATTTTATTTGTCGCAGGTAAACCATTTATTCGTTATGATGGGCCTCATGATGAAAATGAAATAAAACGTTTTATTGTTGAAGTAAGTAGTAAAATTCAATCAAAAGAAAAGTTTACAAATAAAGAAGCTGCTAAACATAAAGTTCAAACTACACATGGAGGAGTTAAAAAAGACATACCAGCTTATGCATCAGGTCAACCATTATGGGGAGATTCTGATGAATTTTATTTAGAATTTGCAGAAGCTTATACATAATTTCTAGCTTTGTAAAATTGATTTTTTGTTTTATCTATTTTTTAAAACAAAAGCAAAAGATATGAATTTTCCTAATTTTCCTTTATATGAAACTTTAAAAAAGAATGAATTTATTGAGTTAACAGATATAGAAAAAGATTCTTTATTTGAAAATTTAAAAACACTTACTGATGAAAAACAAGAAATTGTGTATGCACTAATTAAAGCGTATTATATAGAAGAACATGATCAGTTCATAACTAATAATGAACTTCCTTATAATGGAAAAGTCTTAAAAAATCGTCTTAAATTTGATTTAGATCATATTCCAAGTAGATTACAATTTATATTAAAACTATTTACTACTATAAATTAATCATAGCCTTTTAGTATAATTTTTTATCTTGATTCATTTTTATAAAAGCGGTAAATACTAAATTAAATATTTCATTTCATATAAATGAAATATGGAGGTCTTTAATTTTTTACCAAACTATACTAATTATGATAAAGAAATAGAAGAAATTTTAGGTAAAGATTTAGTTGAAACCAATTCTATTTATTATAAAAAAGAATTTCATGATTATCGTTTAGAAGATACTGAAAAAAGACCTGAAGAATCAGGTGTATATATGAATCACCAAATTATTATGTCTCGTTTTCTTAGTTCTTATACACCTTATAATGGTATTCTTGTAATGCATGAACCTGGTACTGGTAAAACATGTTTATCTGTTGCTGTTATTGAAAAAGTAAGATCTGAATCTTCTTATTTTAAAGGAGCATTAATTCTTATGAACAATCCAAATCTTATTAAAAATTATAAAAAAGAATTAACTGAAACATGTACACCTGGAACATATAAAATAGAAGATATTGATGAAATTACCGAGATAAAGCTAACAGAACGCCAAAAAAATATAAGAATAAATAAAAAATTATCTACTTATTATCAATTTGAAACTATTGAAACATTTAGTAAAAATATAATTTCAAAATTAAGTGACGACGAGCTTATTAAACGATATAGTAATCATATTATTATTATTGATGAAGCGCATCATCTTCGTGTTACAAAAGATGAAAATAATCAATATCAATATATACATCGTCTCCTTCATATTATAAAAAATAGTAAAACAATTTTAATGACAGGAACACCTATGGTAGATAACGCATCTGAAATAGCAAGCTTGATGAACTTGATTTTAGATAAAAATCATCAATTACCTACGGGTAATAAATTCATAGAAGAGTATATGATAAAAATTAATGATGTTTTTGTTATGAATAAAGATAAAATAGAGAATTTTAAAGAATTACTTTATGGTAAAGTAAGTTTTTTACGATCAATGCAAAGCACTGTAAAAAGAACATTTATAGGAAGAAAACTTGATTTAGCTCATTTTAATCAATATACACTTCCATTAAAAGACTTTCAATTAAAATGTTATAAAGAAGCATTAACAAAGGATGAAGAAGAAAAAAGTGATTTTTATATTAAAAGTAGACAGGCTAGTTTATTTGTTTTTCCAGGTACAGATTCTATTGAAAATGGAACTTATGGTGATAAAGGATATAATATATATACTAAAACAGTTGTAAATAATGCAAATAAAACAAAAAAATTAATCATAAAAAAAGACTTTTTTACAAATATTTTTGGTGATAGTACAGATCATAAAGAAAAATTAAAAAAACTAGAAAACTATAGTATTAAATATGCAACGTGTATAAATCACTTATTAACTGATAAAGGAAATCATTTTGTTTATTTAGATTTTGTTCATGGTAGTGGGGCATTTATTTTTATTTCATTACTGGAACAATTTGGATTTCAAAATTTTAAACAATCAGGTTCAAACCCTAAATATGCATTACTTACAAGTGATACACGAAGTGATATTGATAATGCTATCAGAATTTTTAATAGTGATTCAAATGTAGAAGGTCAAAATATTAAAGTTATTGTTGGTACAAGAATTATAAGTGAAGGGTTTTCATTAAAAAATGTACAATATGTACACATTTTAAGTCCTCATTGGAATTTTAGTAATACAGATCAAGCTATAGCAAGAGCATTTCGATTATTTTCACATGAAGCGCTATTAAAAATAGATAAAAATTTAGTTATAAAAATTTATTTGTATACAATATTAACAAACAAAGATCCATCAAATACAGATGTTAAATCTATTGATCGTTATATGTATAAGTTTTGTGAAGATAAAGATATAGCTATTAAATCAGTAGAACATATACTAAAATTAATTAGTTTTGATTGTAAACTTAATAAGGAAAGAAATCGTTTATCATCTGTATTAGATAATTCTCGTAATTGTGAGTATAAAAAATGTGATTATGTTTGTTATGATGAAAAATATCATGAAGAAAAATATGATATTGATCTTGACCTTTCTACATATCATTTGTATTATGATCAACCTGATATTAATAGATTAATTAAAAGACTACAAATAATATTTTCAAAAATATCTAAAATTACATTCAATGAATTATATGCTCAATTAAGTGATGTACAACATATCTTATTAATTAAAACAATTTTATATATGAATAATCATAAAATACCAGTTCATATACATGAAGGAATAAATTATTTTTTATATAATGAAAATGATATATTATTCTTATCAACAAGATTAAAAGATTATGAATCATTTGATTCATTTTATGTTGATCATATACCTTTCCAATTAGAATATAATTTTAATGAAACAATTGAAACAATATATAATAACTATTTAGTCATTTTATTTGAGCAATTAAAAGATGAAACTAATGAAACTACAAAAAAAATGTTATTTAACAGGTTTCATAATAAGGCAAAAGAACTTTTATTAGAAATATCAATATTATCAAGAGAAAGAAAGTATCAAGATGTTTCATCTATTAGAGAATATATTATTAAACAATTATCTGATCATATTACAGAAGAAAAACAATTGATTATTTCAAATCTTTTATCTGATCAACTTCGTTGTCTAACATTACCATTAGAAGATAAAGATAATACAAAAGACAATACAAAAGACAATATATGGAAAAATTGTGAAAAAAATATAAAAAAACCTGTAAAAAATGCAGAAGTAATTAAGTATGATATTAATGAATATGGTTATATTGGGTTGTATAAAGATGATAAATTTAAAATTATTATACAGCAAGAAAACAAGGAAGATCTAAAGAAAAAATCATCATTAAATAAAGGTGTTGTATGTACAACTATTCCAAAAAATATATTATTTGATATTATTTATAAATTAAATATAGAACCTGATACATCATCTGAAACATATAATGAATTAAATGAAGACTTAGATGATGATTTAGAAGACAAAATAAAAGAAAATGAAATATTGAAAGACTTTATAGATAAAGATCTGTCAAAAGATGATATGATAAGACTTTTATATTGGAATACAAAGACAAAGCCACAAATTTGCGAAAGTATTGAAAATGCTTTTAAAGAAAAATCATTAATTTTAATAGAAAAAAAATAAATTTATTTTAAAATGTATTGAAAAAGTAGTTATTTTAATTTTTATTTTCTCAGATATAAAAAAGATGTTCTCACTCACTGGTGCTGTACAATCATGCTCAGTAAATACTGGATATGCCAATAAATTACAATCTGACCGTTTTGAAAACCCTCAAAACTTACTTTGCCCATTATGGAATGGTTTAGATCAATACGGTCGTGTTTCTTCTTATGATTCTTATATGACAAAAGCACCTGGGTGCCAATCTGCTGAAGATCGAGTAGCAGTTGAAAACTATCAAAGACCTCATTACATTGATTTTATACCTCTTGATGCATCTGGTTATCTTAACCCATCTGCTCTTGGTTCACCCGTTTCTAGTAAAGAAAATTTCCAAAAAACAACAGCTCTTTTACGTGGACAAGCTGTAAAAGAACTCTATCATCAAGGTGGAAGTGTTGGAACATCATATATGAAAACAAATGCTCCTTACTCAACTGGAAAAGATGGTGTTGATGGATGTCCTAATGGTGACTGCAAAAGTGGTTTCCAAGTATACAGACAACCTAAAATAGAAGAAGGATATGCTGACACTCGTGCTAGTCGTAACTTTCAAGAACGTCGTGACTTATCAGCTATTGCTGCATGGAAGAGTAACTGCAATGCTTGCTCAGCTGGAAACCGATAAATTGTTTTACATTTTATTAATTTTTAATATTTTTAAACTAGTTTAAGACTACAAATGTATTTATAATATTTTTATTATAAATAAACTAGTATAAATTAAAAATTTAGCTTTTTACAAAAAGCTGAATTTGTTTATATAAAGAAGTATATAATAAATAACCCTGCTATATGTTTACAACACATGATCTAACTCTATATTTGGAACATATTACTCAACAATTAAAAGATAATGAATTATCCGAAGAAATAAAACAAGAATTATCAGTTTTATATATGAAACAGAAATATAAAGAAGATTATTATAAAAAAGAAAAGAAAGTAAAGCATGACGAAGATATGAATTTGCGTTATATATCATTAGGCTGGTACATTTATCATTTTTTATTAAAAAAATAATTAATAATAAAATTAATAATAAAATGACTTTATTAAGGATTGAAACATTAGCATCAAGTCCATTAACTACAATTTCACAACAAAATGAAAATGAAAGTCAAATAGGTATAAAAGTTGTCCCACCTCTTGGTGCAAATATAAAACATAAAGCAGGAATGTACAAAGTTGCTTTAAAAAAATTTATGTTATCTGAAGAAGATAAAAAGCTTCCTAAAAAATGGAATAATTTTACACCTGATAAAGATGATACAAAAGATATGTTAAAAAATAAAATGTTATCAACTAAACCACCAAATCAAGGTTTATGTGGTTCTTGTTATGCTGTATCAACATCATCTGTTATATCTGATAACTTTTTATTTGGTATGAATTTATCAGAAAATCCTTTAATTAGTCCAATGTTTATTTTATCATGTTTACCTCAAACTGAATCAAATAATAAATGTGGAGGAGGGTGGCCTTCTATTGTAATTGATTATATAATTGAAAAAGGTGGTATTACTAGTAATGACTGTATGAATTATGAAAGTATATGTCGTTCAAATGAAAAATGTTATGGAAATGGTATTGATCATTTGAAAGGTAGCTATAATCCAGTTGAAGTAAATCCTATGGTACCTAATTGTAAAAATGTTCCAAGTTGTTGTAAAAATTCAAAAAATCAAACATCTACAAGAGTATATCAATTAAAAAATAAGATTGTATCATATGATATACCAATGATAAAAAAACATCTTATGAAATATGGCGCAGCAATAGGTGGATTTATTGTATTTAATAATTTTATTAAAGATCTTAATCATGGTAAATTTTTAGAAACAAATGGTATCTATATAAAATCTGTTAATTATTCCGGTAACAAAGAAGATTGTGATAAAAGAGTCGGTGGGCATGCAGTTGCAATAGTAGGATGGGGTATTGATACAATAACATTTAAAGATAAAGATGGTATAGAATATAAAAATAAAAATATAGAATATTGGTTATGTAGAAATTCATGGACTTCAAATTGGGGAAATGAAGGATATTTTAAGTATTCTATGTATCAAGAATTTACTGATGTTCCATCTATAAATAAAGATGTTGCAATGGAAACAACAAATAAAGATGATGAAGGAGGTATATTATTAGTTGAACCTGATTATATTAAAGATGTAAATTCAAACATAACTATATGTAATAGTGAAAATATTAATGATAATGGTAATAATAATGGTAATGATAATGGTAATTATAATGGTAATGATAATGGTAATGGTAATTATAATAGTAATGATAATGGTAATGGTAACAATAATAGAAACAAAAAATTTAAAAAACTATTATATTCACCTTATTTATGGATAGGTATAGCAATTATTATTTTCATGATTATTAAGAATAAAAACTAATCAATCTAATCAGTATTACTTTTGTAAAAAAGCTGTAAAAATATTTATTTAAAATGTTTTAAATAAATGACAGATAAAGATGCGCCTCAAACATATTTATCTTTATTAAAAAATGCAAAATTCCAAAGTCTTCATACTACTAAAAATTTTAAAGCAGTACCAGGAGAACCTCAAGTTGGAATTTCAGTAACTCCTCCATGTACATGCGATATTTTGTTTCAACAAGGAACATTTAAACTTGCTATGAAGCGCTTTAGTGTTAGTCCAGAAGAATTAAAAACATTGCCTGAGTCATGGCAGAATTTTGTTACAAATAAAAATGATAAAAATATTGAAAATAAATTTAAATTAGTTACTACACCTCAACAACAAGGTGGATGTGGTTCTTGTTTTGCAGTAGCCATTGCTACTACTATTTCTGATAACTTTTTATTTGGTATGAACTTAGATTACAATCCATCTATTAGTCCTATGTATATTTTATCTTGTTTAAAAGGATCGTCTAATTTACAATGCGCAGGAGGTAATCCATCTATAGTAATTGATGATATTATTCATAAAGGAGGTGTTTCGACAAATTGCTGTTTAAATTATGACGCATTGTGTTCTGCAAATCAATTTTGTAATATTGAAGGTTCAAAACATCTTGATAAAGGAGTTCAAGTTACAAAAGATAGTATGAATTCTATGATACCTGAATGTGGTTGCTGTACATCAGAACCTCCAAAAATTTATCAAATTAAAAATAAGACAGTTGCTTTTGATGTACCAATGATAAAAAGACATCTTATGAAATATGGTTCTGCTGTAGGTGGATTTATGGTATATAAAAATTTTATTAAAGATATTAATCATGGTAAATTTTTAGAAACAAAAGGAATTTATATTCATAATGTAAATTATTCAGGTAAAGAAGAAGATATTGAAGATTGTGCTGGTGGCCATGCTATAGCAATTGTAGGATGGGGTGTTGAAAAAGATTTAAAAGTAGGAGATCATATTTATCCAAAAGTAGAATATTGGATATGTAGAAATTCTTGGTCTGAAAAATGGGGAAATGACGGATATTTTAAATACGCATTATTTCAAGAATATTCTGATGCAAAATTACCTCCTATTAATAAAAATATTGCATTTGAAACTGATAATAAATTATTAGGTCAAGCTAATTTAGGTGGAATATTATTAGTTGAACCTGCTGAAATACAAACATCTAATAAATTAACAAAAGTAAAATGTGATGCTACATATACATGTAAAGAATTAGAATCAAAACCCATAGTTGATATTATATACACTATATGCACTAAAAACAAATTTATTAAATTTATATTATTCTTTTCTATTATATTACTTTTTGCTTTATTAGTATCATTATATATAAGAGTAAGTAAAGTAAAACGTAAAAAAATATAATAAAAATAACTAAGAGAATAAATAGACAATAAAATTAAGAATAAAATTAAGAATAAAATTAAGAATAAAATTAAGAATAAAATTAAGAATAAAATTGATATATATTTTTTATAATAAAAAATTATAAAAACAAGTAAGATTAAGTATGTCTATCCGTATTGATGTAAATCAGTTATCAGTTAGTGAAGAAGAAAAACTAATTAAAGATGTTCGTGTAAAAAAAATTGAAAGTTCTTATAATCCTCGGTCAGGATTTAAAGTAATTGAAACCTATTTGAATGCTTTTCGTCAATATAGTGAATTAAATTGTTATGATGTTCCATTTCAATGGGCAATTGAAAATATATCAAATGTAAAACGAAAAGAACGATCAGAATGTAGTAAAATAAATCAATTAGCAACATTTACAAGTGAGTTACGTTCTATACAATTAGAAATTAAAGATGAGTGTCTTAAAAAGTTAAATCAATATGGTTGTTTATTAATTTCTTTATACCCTGGTGCCGGTAAAACATGCTTGGCAATTTATTTAGCAACAAAAGTTATTAAATTAAAGACACTTATCGTATGTCATCGTGTTGTATTAATTGAACAATGGAAAGAAAGTATTACACGTTTTACAGATAGTTCTGTAACTATTAGTGTTTTAAAACCTGGAAAAAAATACGATGAAAATGCTGATTTTTTTATTGTAAATGCTCAAAATATGAAAAAATTAGGTAGCAATATGTTTAAAAATATCGGATTTGTTATTGTTGATGAAATTCATGCAATTATGGCAGAAAGTTTATCCGAATCAATGTTTTATGTAAGTCCTAGATATTTATTAGGTTTATCAGCTACTCCAACTAGGCCAGATGGAATGGATGGTTTACTTGATTTTTATTTTGGTAAAGATAATTGTATTAAACGTGAACTATATCATAAACATACTGTATATAAAATTAATACAGGTATTGATTTTACAGAAGATTCTACAAATTGGAATGCTTTGATTACTTCCCAATGTTTACATGAAGAACGAAATGATTTAATTGTTAAAATAGTTCGTGCTAATCTTGATAGACATTTTCTTATTTTATGTAAACGTGTTCAACAAGCAACTTATATTGCTGAAAAACTAATTAAAGAAAAAGAAAATGTATCACTAATGATTGAAGATACAAATAGTTTTGATAAAACATCAAGAATTATTGTTGCAAGTATTCAAAAATGTGGTGTAGGGTTTTCTCATGATATTTTAGATGCATTAATTATTGCATCAGATATGGAAGAATATTTTATACAATATTTAGCTCGTGTTATGCGAACAGAAGCAGTTGAACCTATTATTTTTGATTTAGTAGACAATCAGAAAGGATTAAAAAAACATTTTGGACAACGTAAAAAAGTGTATCTTAAAGCTGGTGGTATTATTAAAGAAAAAAAAATTAGTGATATTATTTAAAAACATAAAATTGAATTTTCTATTTAAATAGTATTTATTTAAATAGAAAGGAGTCTATATATAGTTTACTAATAGTGAAAATATAAAATGAGTGAAACAGTATTTAATAATATTGCCATTTCAACTGAAACAATTATTGCAAAAACAAATTGGAAAGTTGATATTTTAGCCATGTTTAATCATTTACCTATTACTAATTATAATGTTATTCCTAAAAAAAGAGGACGAAAAGCAAAAGATGAGAAAAAAGAAGAGAAAAAAGATGACTTAATAGATGGACAAATTATTACATTAAAAATTGGAAATAAATTAAGAGGTGTAAATCTTAAAGAAAAAAAAAATGCTAAACGATTTTTTCGAAATAGTTTAACCATTGTTATGTATTTGGATAATAAATTTATTAATTTTAAGGTTAGTAAAAATGGTAAATTTCAATTTACAGGTTGTAAAAATGAAGTTCATGCTCAAAAATCGATGCAATATATTTATGAGTATACTCATGATACTCAAAAAATTATTCAAGTAAATGGTGATTTTCCAGAAATTATTTTTATTACAGTAATGACTAATATAAACTTTAATTTAGGATTTTGTATTAATCGTGAAAATCTAGATGATTATATAAATTCAAAAACAAGATATTATTCGTTACTTGAAACAAGTTTTGGATATACAGGTGTAAATATTAAAATTCCTCTTGATAACATTAAAGATATTCCAATTACTAAAATAAATTATCAAAATAAAACATGGGTATCTGAAGATTATGATTATAATAAATATTTTGATAGTTTAGATGACAAAGAACAGAAAAAAGAAAAAACTAAAATTCGTTACAATACATTTTTAGTTTTTCAAAGTGGAAATGTCATTCTGTCATCTCCCCACAAAGAGTGTATGAGAAATACATACCATGAATTTATTAATATTATCAAAGATTGTAAACACTTAATCGAAGAAAAAATTGAATAATAAAGTATATTTTTTGTTTACGTTTTCAGAAATTTTTTAAAATTGTGTAAATTTTTACAAATTTAATTATTATTTAAAGATATAAACTTATATATAATATATAAGTTTTAGTTCGAATCATGGCTTCAAATGAAGAAGTTTTTGATATTATTCATCTTATTGAAAAAAATCCTCTTACACGTCTTTCTAAAAATTATCAAGGCAATCTAATCAATAAAATTAAAAATACATTTACAGAAACACAACAGCACTTATTTGTGACGTCTTTTTATTGTTTTTTAAACTATCATCTTACAAACGAATTTGTAGTCGACTTTGATAATGTATGGAAATGGACTGGATTTTCTCGAAAAGATCCAGCCAAACGTCTTTTAGAAAAATATTTTACAAAAGATACTGATTATATTATTAATCTAGCAGCTCCACCGATCGGTGGAGCTGCTATTAAAGGTGGATCAGGTCTAAACAAAGAAACAATTCTTTTGAATATTAATACCTTTAAAAAGTTTTGTATGAAAACTGGTACAAAAAAAGCTGATGAAATTCATGATTATTATATTAAATTAGAAACATTATTACAAGAAACTATGAATGAAGAAAATAGTGAATTACGTGAGCAACTTACTAAGAAAGAAGAAGATAATAAAAAAATTCAAGAACGTTTAGATAATTTTGCAAATCGTTTCAAAGATAAACAAAAAGTAGGAGGCCTTGTTTATATTGGTCAAAATCCGTTTGACAAAGACTCTTTCAAAGTAGGAAGTACTACAAACGTAAATTGTAGAGTTTCTACATTAAGTACAGGTTCAGCTAAATATTTTATGATAAAGAAAACTTGGTATACAAAATTTTACAAACAAATTGAAGACTCTATCAAACAAAAATTTTCTAAAAATAAAGTAACAGGAAGAAAAGAATTTTATCAACTTGAGTGTTATGATAATATAGTATCTTGTATTGATAAATTAGTAGAATCTTTTAATCTATTAGATGAAGACAACAATGAAGATTCAACTGAACATAAAAAACGACTCATCAAAAATCCGACTTTAGATGATAAAAAATCTTGTACAAAATGCAATGTAGTAAAGCCTCTTGAAGATTTTTTCCCTGCATCAGACCATGTAGATGGTAAACAAAATAAATGTAAGGAATGTGCCAAGTCTTCTCAAGCCGAGTATATTGAAAACAAAAGAAAAACAGAAGAAATTCCTACTGAAAAACAATGTTCCAATTGTAAGGTCATCAAACTTCTTGATCAATACTATACGGACAATAATGCTTTTGATAAAAAAGGTACAAAATGCAAAGATTGTGTTAAACTTGTCTATAGTCGTGAAAAAAATGAAAATGAAAGAAAAGATATAATAGAATATAAATGCTCAAAATGTAAAATAACAAAACAAATCAACCATTTTCATTCTTTACCTAGATCTCTTACTGGGCATAAATATACATGTAAGCAATGTGTAACTCAACAAGTAAAAGACAATTATTATAAACATAGAGAAAAATTCTTAAATGGTGATATGAATCAGAAAGATCTAGAAAAAGAACGATTAGAAAATAAAAAGAAAACTATACAAGAATCGAATGCCAGACGTAAAGAAATCATTATACATTGTCCTTGTGGGACAATTACTAATGAACTAAATATCAAAAGACACCAACAAACTGCTAAACATAATAAAGGAATAGAAAAAAATCAAGTAAAAGAATAATAAAATATAACCTTAAAGTCAACCTTATTTTTTAGTACAGTTAATATTTTAAATTAGTTTAAGACTAGTATATTTATAATATATTTTTATTATAAATAAGGTTAATTTTAAGAGTTTTAAAAAGCCCGCTTTGGGGTACGGCTTTTTGTAAAAAGGCTGCGATAAATATAACTATTTTATTAGATAGAACGATCTACACATACACGATTAAGCATAATTTCCATTTCAGCCTTATCAGCATACTTACGTAAATATTCAGGATAACAAGGATAAACAACTGAGGCAGGGCCTTCAAAACAATGTTTAGGATATTCTGATTTAGTAATTATCTTCTCTTTATAACAAGCTGGTTCTAATTGTCTATATCCCGCTTCACGTTCAATAATAACAGGTGTTTGTATGTTATGAATACCTCTATAAAAACGTTGATAAGGAAAATGATCAAAATCAGTCGTAACTTGACGAGTATCTTTTTGTGTTGCATAATATACATTTGGAGCATTTTTTAAATATTTAGCGCGTTCAATAGCTAACTTATTCATCTTTATATTTATAAAATTGAAAAAAAATATAAACTTTTTATTAATATTAATTTTATAATCTAATCAAGATGAAAAAACAATTTGTACAAACACTTACGTCTTCTTTAGAAGACTTTTTTAAATTAATTGAACAAAAGTATAATATTGACTTTGAACATATCACAAATAGTTGGAATGAATTTAATCAAGATTATGGTGTAAAAAAAAGTAATGTATATTATTGTATTCATGAGTTTACAAGAAATCCAAAAAAAGGTCAAGTATGTGGTGTAAAAATTAAAGAAGAAGAAGATTATTGCTCAAAACATAAAAAAAAAGTTGATAAAGATAAAGTTGATAAAGATAAAGTTGATAAAAATACAAAAAATTTAAAACCAAAAGAATTACAATTAATTGTTATATTAAATCATAAAGTTGGAAAGTTTATACATCCTAATACAAGACTTGTATTTTATTCAAAAGAACATAAAGTAGTTTATGGTAAGCTATCATTAGATGATAAAATTATTCCTTTATGTGATAAAGATATTGATATTTGTAAAAAATATCTTTTTCGTTATGATACAAGTTTAATTAATACAGCTTTTTAAGAAAAGATATGTATATCTACATTTGTACCCTAAAAAATTTTCTTATATAAGAAAATTTTTTAAACTGATTTTAAGACTCATAAAAAATTTTTTTGTTAAAATAAAACTTAGCACTAAATTAACCAAATAAGCTAGATAGTTTGTCAAAGTTTGTTGTTGTTCGTTTTAACATGATAAAGTTATCAAAAGATATTTCCTCCATTAATAAAAAACATATATGAAAAATATAAATTAATTCAATCATATTATCTAATTGATCTGATCTTTTTTTTACAAATAATTCCATACTTTTTTCATATTCTTTCTCTAAAGATGTTTTTTTAATAGTTGAAGATTCTTTCATAAAAAGTGCTTTATATTTTTTTATTTCTACTTTTTCATCTTCATCTATTTTTTTCATACTTTCTAAGTAGTTTTCAACCTTTTTTAAATAATCATTTTTTTGTTTTTTAAATTTATCAATAATAATATCATTAGCTGTTTTAGTTAAAAGTGATATTTCTTTCATATTTATTTCAATAATATCGGAAATAATTGTAAAAAATTGAGTATTAATATTTCCAATTTCATATTGAATCTCGGTTATATTTTCAATTAAGTCTTTTACATTAATAATATACATATAACAACGTATATCATTAATATAATTTTTAATATAAAATAAATTAATGTCTTCTCCAAAATGAAGAGCTAATATTTTTTTATTTTGTATACCTAATGTATAATCTAATTTTGAAAATGGTATATTTAGTCTTTTTACTTGTCTTGTAATACGTTTTTCATATTGTTCAACGCCATCTCCATTAATAACAATAGGTTTATTATATTTTTGTGAAGCATTTTTATAAGCATCTTTATTATATTTTTGTTGAATAGCATTAATTTGATATTCATCAAATTTAGCATAATCTTCTTCATCTACTACCTCTTCTAATATTTTTAATTCATACATATTTTTACGAGATTTTAGTTCTGAACGTAGCTTTGTTGGAATATAAATTAATATAAATTGTTGAATAGAATATATAAAAGCTTTTAACATTGCACATTTTTCATCAAGAATATAATAATCAATAATCACAATTCCTGATTTCTCTAAACTACTTTTCAATTTACTGATATCAATTGTAGTCATGTTTTATATAGTTATTTGTATAAATTAACTTATAAATTAACTTTCTAAAATTTTAAATTGACATTTAAAATAGGTAATAGTTTTAATAAAATAAATGGATTCGATTGATAACTTGCAAACCGATGATTCAGAAGTTACTGATAAGGATAAATATGTAATAAATTCAATTTTTCAAAATAATAAAAAAACAAAAACATATCATACTCAACAGATTATATTGGCAACATTATTATTTTCATTACTTTCATTACCCATTCTAGATCAATTTATAGAAACAAAATTAAAAATTACATCAATCTATTACAAGTTAGCAACTAAGATGGCGGTTTTTTTTACTCTTTACTTTTTAATTATTAATTATGTAATAAAGTATAAAGGGTAAACATAATATTAATTCCCATAATAATAATTTAGAATAAGATACTATCTTTTCTTGTTTTTCTACTAATATATCGGATGTTATAGATAAAGTTACAAAAGAAGGTTTACAAACTATCATTAAAATAAAAATAACAATAGCATAATAAATAAAAAATTTTTTTGAAATTGTTTTACAATCAGGTTCTAAATCAGATGAAACATTATTAGATCGTTTTTTTGCTGTAACCACTGTAGGGCTAACCATTTATTTATTGTTTTTAATTTAAAAACAATAATTTTTTATTTTGTTTAATATTTATTACAGCTTTGGATATTTAAAATTTATTAAAACATATACGACATACTGGTTCATATTCAGTAGAACCAACTAGAATTTGTAAATCTCCTTGTACAAGTCTTTTACTAAAAATTGCATCAGAACCACATTTACAGTTTGCTTTTAATTTGGTAATACTATCGGAATAAATTGCTAAATCCATAATTTCTCCAAAAACCTCTCTTTTATAGTCGCAATTTAATCCTGCTACATATACTATTTTACCATATTTTTCTACCCATCGTAAAATAGTATCTTTAATATCTTTAAAAAATTGAGATTCATCAATACCAATTATATCATAACCTTCTACTAATTGATCAACCAATATATTAGTTTTTATACATTTTGTTTCTTCTGAAAAAGTAATATCAGAATTATGACTATAAAAAATTTCACCTCTAGTATCAAATGAATGATTAATATATAATGATTTATTTGGAAATTTTGTTAATATATTAGACAAATAGGTTGTTTTACCACTAAACATGGGTCCTGTTATAATATGAAGCATTTATAAGGTTTTAATTATTAATTAAAACTTTAAACCATAAAAATCAAATTTATTTTTTAGAATTTTTAGTTTTTTTAGTTACATTAACTCTTTGTATAGTTTCTTCTTCTTTTATTTCATTAACAACATCTTTATTAACAACATCAACATCTTCATTAACAACATCAACATCTTTATTAACAACATCAACATCTTCATTAACAATATCAACATCTTCATTAACAACATCAACATCTTCATTAACAATATCAACATCTTCATTAACAACGTCTTCATTAATAATTTCATAATTAACAACATTATTAACAATTACATCCTTAACAACATTATTAATCACATCATTAACAATATTCTCTTTCTTAATTTCAACTTCTTTTTTATTTTCATTATTTGTATATTTTACAGATGCTTCATGTGCTATATATAGATTAGTTATATTACTTATTCCATATAAATTTGCAAAATTAAAATTAGGTAATCTTGACATTTTACATACATGTATCAGTTTAAATTACTTTATCGATTTGAACCTGACATTGTAAAATTGCCTCCTTTTTGTAATGGTGCCATACGTTGTTGCCACATTTCAGAATTCTTCTTTCTCATCAATCGTGTCATTAAATCGGTACGAAAATCTAATGTATTATTTAATAAACCTTCTTCTGCAATCTTACGACTATTGCAATTACTAGACATAATATCTTGATTACTCTTTACAATACCATATGAGTCTGCTTTTAATAAATGATCAATATTTGTTCTTGTAATATAATTTGGTCTACGTGAAGCATCTATATCATCATAATAAAATCTTGGTTGCCCTGTTATATCATGTTGATATTCACGATAACTTGTTCCATAACCATTTGTTCGTGGATCATATACTTCATATGCAGCTGTACCATAATCTGTTCGATCATGTTCTTCAACTGGTTCATAAATGTTTGGATCCATTGCTGTATAAGTAATATTTCCATCTTTATCTTTTGTTACTTTTCTTGGAGGGATTTGTTGATCAAATGATATACCAATATTATAATTTAATGGTTCAATGATTTGTGTTTTATAATAAACTCCTGGATTAACAGAACTAGTAAATAATTCATTATTTAAGTCTTTAACACTTTCATTTCTTTCACAATTTCCAGCCATAAAGTTTGATGGTAAATCATAATTCAAATTACTTGGATCATATGTACATGATCTATTTACACTACCTGGAAAGTTAACTTCTTGTTGTCTTTTTCTAAAAACTCTTGCATCACTTACATGCATATCATCTTTTACATAGAAATCTTTTGGTACAACATTAGAACTACCCATTTCACTACCATTGTTAATAGAGATTGGATATTTTCCATTATATTGTCCTAAATAATCCATTGGTTTTTGTGGACTTATATATTGATTTTGATAATATGGTTGTGAAGATGGTTGAGTCTGTTCTGTATAATTTTCTACAGAGTTTATTTTAGAGTTTCTTTTAGAGTTTCTTTTAGAATTATTAGGTTGTTCTACAGGTTCATCTGATGTAAAATAACCACTTCCATAATAGTCTTGTGTACGTTTTTCATTAATAATACTTGGAATTACAAAATCATTTGCTTTCCAATACGTCCAATCGTAAGATGGAGGAACTACGACTGGTGCTACTAATGTTTTTGGATTAGCACGACCTACAAGAGATTGATTTTTTGAAAAAAAAGTTTGATCTGGTATTACTTCAGATGATTCAATACGTTCATTTGAATAATAATTAGGAAATTTTTCTACTGTATAACGATTAGTTTTATACTCATTAACTCCTTGTTTATATAAAAGATCTGTTTTTTTAATCATATCAATTTTGTTGTAACTAGTTTTTTCTTTATATGTTTCACAAGTTGTCATATTACTCTTTTGTAAATAATAAAGAATAATAATAAAAATTATAGAAAGTAATAAAAACAATAAAGAATGTTTTGATCCAAATAAATACATAATTAAAAAAATAACAATAACAAGGCGTGTAACACAATTAATTTGTTCCTCATAACTCATTGAATTTTTTGGTATAAACTTAATTTGTTTACATAAACTCTTTGGACAGTTTAACCAAAACAATTCCTTGTCCATATTTATTAATTAGAAAAAACATAAAAATGAATATAAATAATTAAACTAAATATTTAAACAAATTACAAAATGAGTAAAAAACGTTCTTTTTTTCTTAAAGAAATTAATACAGAAGAAATAGATAAAAAATACGGTTTATGTATTATCTCTAATATTGAAAAAGAATCAATAACACAGAATAAAAAAACAGATATCTTTGAAGTTTTAGATAAGAATGAAGAAATATCTGTATCATTTGTAGATGATAAAAATGATAAATGTCTTGTTACAATGCTTGAATGGATTAATAAAGAAACTTATCCTACAAAAACAGATAAACTTTGTTTTTGGTGTAAACATACTTTTACAAATAGACCTATTGGGTGTCCTATAAAATATATTAATGATCGTGTTGAAAAATCTTATATTTCTCATATTACAAAAGATAAATATTTTATGAAAGAAAATATAACAAAAAATAAATTAGAGCAAATTCTTGCTCTTAAAAAAGATATAATTGATATTAAACAAATTGAAACTGAACATTATCTTACAGACGGAATATTTTGTAGTTTTAATTGTATAATTGCTTTTATTTGTGAAAATGCTCATGATCCTTTTTATAGTGAAAGCAAAATATTAACATATAGTATGTATAAAGAATTAATTGGTAAGAATGCCACAAAAATTAAAGCAGCTCCTCATTGGCGTTTATTAAAATCATTTGGGGGACCATATACTATAGAAGAATTTCGTAAAGTTTTTAATATTTTTGAATATGAAGAATGTTCATTTCATATGAAGACATTATCTAAGATTTTTAAAGAAAAATAAAATAAAATAAAAAGAAATTAATAATAAAATGAGTATAATTGGTGAAATATTTAATGTTATTGATTTATTCTCACCAAATTTAAAATATTTTGTTATTTTTTTGTTGTTTATATGGGCTGCTTTGTTCATCTCATCTATTACTTTATTTTGTTTAGCAGCAAAAGAAACCGATGAAAAAACAAAACAAAACTTAAATATATCTGCAATCGTATGTATGGTATTATTTTTGTTACCTTTTGTTTTAGAAATTCTTTCTAAAGTTTTTTCTCAATAGAAATAGGTTATATAAAATTGTTAATTCTAATTTAATCGAATTAACATATATAAAAGTAAACTAGTTTTACTATGGGTATTAAATATTTTTTTAGTTGGTTTAAAAAAACCTTTTCCAATCATATTCGAACAATTTATTTAAATCAAAAATTAGATGTATTAATTGATACATTTTTAATCGATTTAAATGGTATTTTTCATTATTGTGCTCAAAAAGCATTTAATTATGGTAATTTTCATAAATCTACTATGAGGCCTACTAACTATCAACGTCAGTTATCTTATTTATTTGAACAAACTGGTAATTATATTGATCAATTAATTCATTTTGTTAACCCACAACGTAGAGTTGTTTTATGTATTGATGGTGTTGCACCTGTAAGTAAACAAAATCAACAACGTCAACGTCGTTTTAAATCATCTCTAGATCGTATAGATGTAAACTCTTTTGATAGTAATTGTATTACTCCTGGTACATCTTTTATGGATTCTTTATCTCATTATCTTGAATGGTATATACGTATGAAAATGACTACAGATGATGTATGGAAATCATTAGAAATTATATTTAGTAATGAAAAAGTTCCTGGTGAAGGTGAACATAAACTTATTAAATTTGTTAGAGATTTTGGAGAAGCCCATGAACATTTTATGATTCATGGAATGGATGCGGATTTAATAATGTTAGCATTAGCTAGTAAAAAAGAAAATTTTCATATTCTTCGAGAAAATCCATATCGTAAAGGTAATACAGAATTTTTTTATATTAATATGAAAGGAGTTCGTGAATCACTTGTTATTTCTTTATTAGAAGAACCATCAATGTTACCTGATCAATTTATTATTAATGATTTTATTTTAATGATGTTTATGACTGGTAATGATTTTCTCCCACATTTACCAACAATTGATATCTTGGAAAATTCAATTACAAACTTTTTTGATGTTTATAGAAGTTCAATAGCTTCATATGGTAATATTGTTACTCATATCCAAACTATAAATTTAGAACCTCTTCTTATTCTTTTAGCAACTCTTGGTACTAGTGAAATTGAAGTTTTACAAGAAAGACGTTCTCATGTACGTGATTCTTTATTAGAAAAACATACAAAATTAGAATCTGAAAAATATATATTAGACTGGGAATCATATCGTAAAGAATACTATTCAACAAAAATGAATTGTCATACAGAAAAAGAAATTGAACAATCATGTATTTCCTATATTGAAGGTATGCAATGGGTATTGACTTATTATATTGAAGGAGTTTCTTGTTGGAAATGGTTTTATCCATATTTATATGCACCATTTTGTAGTGATATTGCAAAATTTGGAAAAAAAATAAAACAAACTGATAAAGTTATATCTGATAATAAACCATTTGATCCTTTTCTTCAACTCTTATGTGTTCTTCCTCCTAAAAGTTCGTCATTATTACCAAAACCACTTGATAATATGATGAGTCAACAAGGACTTTCTATTTTTTATCCTACAGAATTTTTAATTGATATGGATGGTAAACGTAATGATTGGGAAGGTATAGTATTGTTACCTCCAATTAATTTTATATTATTACAAAAAGAATATAAGAAATATATTTCACTAACAGATAAACGAGATAAATTTCGTAATGTAATTGCAAAAACATATGTTTATAAAAACATATCAAATATATCTCCATATGAATATAAGTCTCATTTTGGTAATATTTTTCAATGCCAAATTCAAATTAATACGATCCAATTATAAAATAAAATTAAAAAGTAAACTTAAAAGAAGAATTCTTAATATAAGAATATTAAGAACTAAAATGGATCAAAAAATTAATGAATACAATTGTACAAACCAATGTTGTCATTATAAAGTTACACCATATAATAAAGAAATCAAGGTAAATAATGATTCATTCAAATCACCACCAGGAAAAATTATAAAAGCAGGCTGTTTTATTGTAGATCCTGACACTAATAAAATTTTATTAGTTCAATCAAGAGGACAAATGTGGGGTCCTCCAAAAGGTACAATGTTAGATAATGAAACATGTGAAGAATGCGCTGTAAGAGAAGTATTTGAAGAAACGGGTATAATTATAAATCCAACCCAATTTTTAGGACAAACTCTTGTAAAAAGTAAAGCACTTTATTATACTACAGAAATTCAAGAAACTAATCTCGATCCACAAAATCATATTATAGATAATGATGCTAATGGTATTGGTTGGTTTAATGTTAACTGTCTAAATTATTTGATAGAAAATAATAATATATCTATTAATCAACATTGCAAAATTCTAATTAAAAAATTTTTTAGGAAAAACATATTGTAATAATCCAATTAATACTAAACTTAAACCTATTGGTAATAATATATCTGAAAGTTGCATTCTTGGATTATTACAACTATTATTAGTATTATTATTATTATTATTATTATTATTATTATTATTATTATTCTCATTATCAGGTATATATACATATGATTGTATTTTATTAACTTCTTTTGGTTGTTTATTATTATCATTTTTTTCTACAAAATCTGAAGCTGGTATAAGAGGGCTACCTTTATCATTAATATAATCAATTGTAGCATCAACTGATTTAGGAAAAAATTCAATTTTTCCTTGTTTAGTTTTATCAGGGTAACTATTCCATATATGATCTAATGTAATATAGTATGTATCATTCCATTCTGATTTATCTATTATACCATATACCACTTTATTATCATAATCACTATTTGTACCTGAAATTTTACATAATACATTATTCAATGGAGCACGTTTAAATAATTCAAGTAATTGTATTGTTGGCTTAATTTCTACTTTAGCTAATAATGAAAATGAATTCGTGTTAATAGGTTCCCAATTTAGAATTTCTTGAGAATATTCACTCATTTTATTTATAATAAAATATAAAATAACATTTTAAAGTTTTTATCTAATTGTAAAATGGCTACTGATTTAACTATTAAATCGCTTATAACGGAACTTAATTCTCTTAAAACTGAAATTAAAACAAGACGTGAAGCATTAAAAAAACTTACAGAAAGAGAAAAAGAAATTCATACAAAAATTAAATTATTTTTAAAAGAAAAAAATCAACCTGGTGTAAAAGATAAAACACAAGGTATTGCAATTGTTAGCGAAAAAGTAGAAAAAACTGTAAGAAAAAAGAAAAATGAAGCCAAACAAGATATTCTAAATGTTCTTAGACATTATATGGATGATAATAAAGCTCAAAAAATATTTAATGAAATGGAAGAAAGTAATAAAGGGGAAAAAATAGAAAAAGAAGTTTTAAAAATTATGAAATTATAAAATCTTTTATTATTAATATAAAAGATGTACACTAAAGATGATAATGGAAATATCATACGTATTACTAAAAAAGATGAACAACATCAAGAAAATAAAGATCATAATCACCACCACCACCATCATAAAAAAGACCACTTTTTAGGTATTTCATGGAAAAAATGGGTATTAATATTAATGTTAGTATTTATTATTGTATTATTATTTCGTCGTGAAGAATAAAACAAATTAATTTCATACTTAAAAAAATATCAATATAAAATGTCTGACCAACGAAAACCATCTCCATATGCAACATTTAACTCTTATAACACAGGTAGCCAAAAACCTGAAGTAAAACAACAGCAACCTCAACTAGAGCCACAAATACCTCAACATGCTAAACCAGTAAGTCAATTACCTATCCGAGAAAGTTACCAAAATAGTACTGGTGGACAACCAGTTTATTCTCAACCTATAAGACAACAACAAGGGCAACAACAAGGACAACAACAAGGACAACAACCAGGACCATCTCGTTTTAAAGATATTTCATCATCTGATAGTCTTCATAATGTATTAACAAAAGGTGTTGAAAATTTTCAATCTAATTTTCATTCTAATAATGTACAACCTCCTCCTATGAAAATTTTTCTTAAACTTTATACAGACTGGTGTGGACCATGTAAAATTGTTGCTCCTATTCTTGATGAAATATCTATGTATCAAGAACATAAAGATATAATTTTTCTTAAATTTAATGCAGATCTAATGATTAAAAGTCAAGATCCTATATCTAAACAATTAGTAAAAATGTTAAAGATTGGAGCTGTTCCAGCTTTTTTTGGTTTTATTGACGGAAAACAAGTAGGAAATGTTATGGGTGCAGATGTAAAAGAAATCCAAGGATTATTACAATCTATGCAACAATGAATAATTTGATAAATCATTTAAACAATTTAAATATATATAAAAATATTTAAATTATGACCTCATCAGCTATTATTTTAGAATATATTTGGATTGATGGAAACAGTAAATTACGTTCTAAATATAAAACAATTTATCCAATAGATAATGATTTTGATATTTCTACATGGAATTATGATGGTTCATCTACAGGTGAAGCTACAACATCAAATAGTGAAGTTATTCTTTATCCTGTAAAAAGTTATCCTAATCCTTTCTTTCCTAAAGATACTTCTTTTCTCATTTTATGTGATACAAGTAGTTCTACTAATCGTAAAAAAGCTTTAGAACTATTTAATAAAACAAAATCAAAAGATCTAAAACCATGGTTTGGTATTGAACAAGAATATTTTATTACAAATAAATATGGACTACCTTTTGCTTTTATAAATAAAGAAGATAAACCAGAACCACAAGGAAAGTATTACTGTGGTGTTGGAATTGATTTTAGAAAACTAGCAGAAACACATTATATGTTTTGTATTAAAGCTGGTTTAAAAATTAGCGGTATTAACGCTGAAGTTGCACCATCTCAATGGGAATTTCAAATTGGTCCTTGTGAAGGAATTGATGCTGGAGATGAATTATGGATTGCTCGTTATATTTTACAACGTGTAGCTGAGTCTTTTGATGTATTTATTAGTTTTTTACCAAAGCCTTTAGATAACCCTTGGAATGGTTCAGGTCTACATACAAATGTGAGTACAAAAGATACACGTAATGAAAATGGTTTAGAAATAATTAAAACTTATATGGAAAAATTAAAACCATTACATACTGAACATTTACTTTATTATGGAGATAACTCTAAACGTTTATGTGGAGAGTGTGAAACAAGTAATGCAACTGAATTTACTGTAGGATATGGCAATCGTGGCTGTAGTATTCGTATTCCTAATTCAGTATTAAATGATAAAAAAGGATATTTTGAAGATCGACGACCTGCATCTGATGCAGATCCTTATAATGTAACATTCATATTAATGCAAACAATTACAGATACAAATTAATTTATTATAATATAAAAATGAGTGGTAAGAGTTCACCATATACAATACAAGCCCGCCGGGTTAGTTTATCAAGACCCTTTCAAACTGTTCAAGATGTTAAAAAAGCATTAAGTGATTATCATAAAGGTAACTCTATCGGGTTTACTCGCAAATCATCTCTTATTGCAATGGGTCTTCTCCCACGATCTGATGGTTATTTTAAAATCAGTGATAAGTATAAGTAATAAGCTCTGTAATCCTATATATTTATAATATATTTTTATTATAAATAAGGGCTATATAAATTTAGACCTAAAAAACAATAGATTTTATGTATTCTTCAATATCTGTTGTTTCATCTGGATGTGTTTGTAATGTACACCATTTTGGTCTAATATATAAACTCCAATTATTTGTTAAATGTTCTACACTATGCTGTTCTCTTATCATTGGCATTACCAATTGTAATAATTCATATTCTGAATCACTAATAAGATTTAATCCACTACAAATATGTAATTTATTTATTGTCTTGTTAAAATATGGATATATAACATATGGTTTTGGTATAGGTAAAGAACAATTCCATGTAGCTTTATCACCTTTTCCTGATTTACATTCTATATAAAATACATAGAGTTGATTTTTAATTTCTTCAAAACCAATAAAATCTGGAGGACTTTGAGATCCAAATGGTTGAGAACACCATTTTCCTGATAATTTTTTATTTATATCATTTAATTTAATAAAGTTTGGATATTTACGTAGTATTGATTTATCAGGAAAAATTTTGTCAAACTCTTTTGTTGATATTAAATCACAAGAACTCTCTATATAATCATCTAATTGAGTCCAATTAGGATTTACACATCGCCTTGACCTTGTTATTAATTTAATCGTTTCTCCTATTTTATCTCTTTCTATAATTAATTTATTAATAAGATTCATATTGTGTAATTGTATTTAATAAATCTTTTATATTTCTATTTAATATTCTATTTTTCATTAAATAAATATGTCTACTCTTTCTTCTTTTTTTGATAGTATTATTATAGGAGGTGGTATAGCTGGTTTATATTCAGCATATCGTATTTTACAAGAAAACCCATTAACAAAATTAGTAGTTATTGAAAAAGAAAAAAATCTTGGAGGACGTGCTAGAA
>Ga0209086_10000097_pt1 | contig 79254 bp, 47 predicted proteins | sample M_130207_XF_Meta_FD_187312 | JGI IMG/M metagenome (GOLD analysis project Ga0209086, IMG submission 187312) | Freshwater microbial communities from Lake Montjoie, Canada to study carbon cycling - M_130207_XF_MetaG (SPAdes) (version 2) | ecosystem: Environmental > Aquatic > Freshwater > Lake... | reverse complement strand
AACCGCTTCGGGCTTCACATCGTCTTTCGGGCGGATTTTGGGAGCCACGATGTCAAAGGTCGCCCGCGTGACCACGACGCGAATCAGCTGTTCGCCACCGCACTTCGCAGTCGTGCTGAGCTCGATCTCCGGCGTCGGGCGTTTCTCGTAGTGGAACGGGTCGAAGGGGAATCCGGTTTCGGGAAGCGACACCCGGGTCTGGGTCAGGAGGGGGATCTGCGCCAGCAGGTCGGTGCAGACTTCGATTTCGCGCGGGCTGTCCTCCGTGAGCGACACGCGGAGGGTGTCGCCCAGGCCGTCGCAGAGCAGGGAGCCGATGCCGATGGCGCTTTTGATGCGGCCGTCCTCGCCTTCGCCCGCCTCGGTGACGCCCAAGTGGACGGGGTAAGCCCAGGATTGCGGTGGGGTACCCGCGGCGGTCGCGCTTTTTAATTCCTGCTCGTCCAATTGCTCCAGGCGCGCGACGAGGAGCCGGTAGCACTCGATCATCACCTTCGGGTTGGATGATTTCATCGAGAACTTGAAGTTGTGAAAGTCGTGCCGGCGGCAGATGTGGGCGAATTCCAGCGCGCTTTCCACCATGCCGAGCGGCGAGTCGCCGAACCGGTTCATGATGCGGTCGCTCAGCGAGCCGTGGTTGGTGCCGATGCGCAGGCAGCGCTTCAATCTCTTCGCTTCTAGAACCAGGGGCGTGAATTTCTCCTCGATGCGGCGGAGCTCCGAGGCGTACTGCTCGTCGGTGTATTCCTTGGTGGCGAATTTCTTTGAGTCGGCGTAGTTGCCGGGATTCACCCGGACGACTTCGACCCATTTGATCGCTTCCATCGCGGCATCGGGCTTGAAGTGGATGTCGGCGACCAGGGGCACGTGGCAGCCCTGGCGGCGGAGTTCGGCGACGATGTGCTGCAGGTTCGCGGCGTCCTTGACGGTGGGCGCGGTGATGCGCACGAGCTGGCAGCCGACGGCGACGAGTTCCAGCGTCTGCTTGACACTCAACGCGGTGTCCATGGTGTCGCAGGTGAGCATGGATTGCTTCACCACGGGGTGCGCTCCGCCCATGATGAAGCCGCCGCGGGCGGGGTCGCCAATGACGATTTCGCGGGACAGGCGTCGTTGATACACGAAGGGGGATGGGCAGTAGCGCATGGTGGTATTAATTTTGCGGCGCAAAAATAATGGCCTGCTCGCGGTTATTCCGCGCGCTGCGGAGCCAGTCGCCGGTGTCGAAGAAGGCGATATAAATCATGAACCCGATGAGCAGCACGGCGAAGCCGGTCTGGAGGGAGTTCAGGATGCGGGCGCTGACCGGGCGCCGGCGGACGGCTTCAATGAGGGCCAGGGTGATGTGTCCGCCATCGAGCACCGGCAGCGGCAGGAGGTTGAGCAGCGCGAGGTTCACGTTGAGGATGACGCTGAACCAGAGCACGCGGCGGTAGCCGTCCTCGCTTTGAAACAGGCTGTAATAAACGCGGCCGATCATGACCGCGCCCCCGAGCTGTTGCACGCCGATGTCGCCCTTGTGGGCAAACAGCGCCCCGATGGTGCCGGTGATCTGGGTGACGCTCTCGCGGATCTGCTCCAGCGGGCTGGGATGAACCAGCGTGGAGTTGGTGTCCCCCTGCCAGCCGAGAATCCCCAGCAAGGGATTGCTGTTGGTGGGCTGTGCCGGTTTTACGGCGAGCAGGGTGCGGTCGAATTCTTTGGCGTCCCGTCTCACCGTCAGTGTGACCGGCTGAGGCGCCGTGTTACTCCAGGACTCCTCCAGGGTCAGCAGCGCCAATGGGCTGAATAGTTTCTGGCCGTTCAAGGCGACGATTTCGTCGCCGTTGGTCAGGCCCGCCCGGGCGGCCGGGCTGTTGCTGGCGAGGCCGTAGACGACCGCTTTCATCTCCGGCGAGATGAGGATTTGCCGCAGCGCCTTGCGTTCATACCATTGGGTTGTCCGGTGGTAGGGCACAGCCGTCGCAAAGGCTTCGCGGCCATCGCGGCGGTATTTGATGGCGATGTTGGTGCCGGTGCTGGTGATGACCCGCCAGGTGACGCTGTCCTGTGCGGGCGGCGAAAAATGGCGCACCGGCTGCCCGTCGATTTCCAAAAGGGTGTCGCCGGGGCGCAGGCCCGCCTTCCAAGCCGGTCCGGACGGGTCCACCCAGCCGACGGTGGTGGAGGTGTCTGCGCCGTTGGTGGGTTTTCCGACGCCCCAGACAATGACGGCAAAAAACAGGGCGAGGGCAAAGCTGAACAGCGGCCCGGCAAACGCCACAATGATCTTGTCGAGGGGCGACACATTGGGCAGCGGGGTTGTGGCGGCGTCTTCCGGCTTGCCCTCGATGGCTTCCATGGTGGCCATTTGCGGCAGGGCCACGTAGCCGCCGGCGGGAATCCAGCCGAGCGCGTATTCGACGCCGTTGATTTTCTTTTTCCAGATCGGCTTGCCGAACCAGATGGCGAAGCGGTCCACCCTCAGGCCGCGCCATTTGGCCGCGAGAAAGTGGCCAAGTTCGTGGACGCCGATGAGCAGGTTGAAGAGCAGCACCACTTCCAGCGCAATGAAGATGTAATGTAAAAGGGTCATGTTAAAGCGTGGGAATTATAGCAGCGAAAAAATGAACCGCAATCGTATTGCCTCGTATTGCCGTCTTCCGTCTGTCCGGTCAGGGCTGAGTCCGGGCCGCCTCCCGCCGCGCCCACCCATCGGCCTCCAGAATCTGTTCCAGCGTTGGACGCGGGACGACCGTGTGCGCTGCCATCGTGCGCCGGACGGTTTCGGTGATCTGGGGGAAATTGATGGTCCGGTTCACGAAGGCTTCGACCGCGATTTCATTGGCGGCGTTCAAGACCGCCGGCAGGGTGCCGCCGATTTCGCCCGCCTGGCGGGCGAGGGCGAGGGCGGGAAAGCGTTCCTCATCCGGCTCCTCAAACGTCAGGGTGCCCAGCCGGGGAAAGTTGGTCTGCACACGGTCGCTGGCCGCCCGTTCGGGATAGGTCAGCGCATATTGAATCGGCAGGCACATGTCCGGGGTGGAAAGCTGGGCGAGCAGGGAGCCGTCCACGAACTCAACCATCGAATGCACGATGCTCTGCGGATGCACCACCACGCCCACGCGGGCCATCTCAATGTCGAACAGCCAGCGGGCCTCGATCATCTCCAGCCCCTTGTTGAACAGCGTGGCGGAATCGATGGTGATCTTGCGGCCCATGACCCAGGAGGGATGTTTGAGCGCGCGTTCGACGGTGATCTCAGAGAATTTTTCCTTCGGCCACGCGCTTTTATCGCGAAAGGGCCCGCCGCTGGCGGTGAGCAGCAGCTTGCGGACGGAGGCGGTGGGCTTGCCGTCGAGGCACTGGAAAATCGCGGAATGTTCGCTGTCCACCGCCAGCACGCGCACCCCGTGTTTGCGCGCCTCGCTCATCACAATCTCGCCCGCCATCACCAGGATTTCCTTTGACGCGACGGCGATATCTTTGCCGGCGCGGATGGCGGCCAGGGCGGGGGCCAGACCGGCGGTGCCGACGATGGCGATCAGAACGATGTCGGCTTCCGGCAGCGTGGCGAGTTTCAGCAGGCCTTCATTTCCGGAACAGACCTCGCAGGCCGTCCCGAGGGCGTTTTGCAGTTCCCGCGCCTTGGCCGGGTCGCTGAGGGAGATGACGGCGGGCCGGTGTTTCCGGGTCTGTTCCAGCAGCAGGGCGGCATTGCCGCCGGCCGCCAGTCCCAGCAGACGGATTTGGTCCGGCAGATCTTGGGCGACCTTGACCGCGCTGGTGCCGATGGAGCCGGTGCTGCCGAGGAGGACAACGTTTTTCATTTCAATTCAAACCGTGGGTCAGGATGTGGCGCAGATAAAGGTACATGATGGGCGCGTTGAACAGCAGGCTGTCCAGCAGGTCGAGGATGCCGCCGATGCCGGGAAAAAAGCCCCCGGAATCCTTCACGCCGGCCTCCCGCTTGAACAGGGATTCGATCAGGTCGCCGATCACGGCGGTGGAGCTGAGCACCACGCCGAGGAGGATGGCGTGGAGCGTGTTCATCCCGAACAGGTGAGCGCCGAAGTAATGGGTGAGCGCCAGGCTGGCCGCGGTGGAAACCACGATGGCGCCGGCGAATCCCTCCCAGGTTTTGCCGGGGCTGATGCGGGGGATCATCTTGTGCCGCCCGATGAGCGAGCCGACCACGTAGGCGCCCATGTCGCTGAACTTGGTGACGATGATGAAGTAGAGCAGGAAAAACTTACCCTCGACGCCGTGGAAGAAATGGATCTTCTGGATGAAATTCAGGAGCCAGGGGACGTACATGAGGCCGAAGAGGGTGGTGGCAATGGTGAGGATGCCGGTGGTGCTGGCCTTGGAAATAAACTGCCGCACGCACAGGCCGAGGACGAACAGGATCAGAAATCCGGTTTCAAAGTCATTCACGCGCGCGGGCGAATCGTTGGTGCCGATCCTCCCGGTCAGGTTTAGAAACGTGCCGATCATGAGCAGCACGCCGCCGGCCAGACCGCATCCTTTGAAGCAGACCAGCCCCCGTTTCTCCGCCAGACCGTAGAATTCCGCCAGACCGGCAAACGCCAGCAGCCCCATGAGCAGCACGAAGACCCCGTTGGAGATGTACTGGTTGTGGGAGAACAGGGCCGTCAGAATCACCGTCCACAGCGCCACCGTGGAACCCAGGCGGCGGAGGAAGGTTTTTGCCCGGGAGGGCGCTGGAATGGCGGCGGCAGACATTCGCTCCAGACTAACCGCCGCGGGGCGGCTTGCCAATTCTCAATTGCTGCAATTTCGGACCCCGCCCGGACTCGTCTTGCAAAAGCGATGCGGTCGGCTCCCCGCGTTGGACTTTCGCTGAGAGGTCGCAGACTGCGAGACGGGTGGGTTGCGCTCCGGCGGGCATCTCGCGGCCCCCGACTGGGCGCGCGCGGCCGATTCCCTTTCTGGACTGTCGGGTGGCCGGGCACTCCGGCGGACTGTTTGTGAACCGTTGCGTCCGGCCCCGGTCGTGCGGGGGATGATCTGTTGCAGCCGATTCCTGAAGTCAACGCGGTTTGAAACGTGGGGCGTGGGCGGGTCAACTGCATTGCCCCGTCATTCGCCAAGAAGCTCGCAGAGCATTTTTCATCTCCCCCGAATGTGCGATACCTGTCGAACCGGTGGTTTCTTATCTTCATCTGAAAAGACGGGCTTGTTGCGGCGTCCGTCCAACGTTGTAACGCGGGGGGAAGCAAGCCGCTCTTTCGGTGCTTGAAAAGCCTTCCGTTTCAGTGCCAAAACCCGTGTGCGGTGGCCCGGTGAGGTCCGGCGGAAGATGGAATCAATGGAAACAAAAGATCATGCAAGCCCTTGTTAAAAAGGAGCGGAAGCCCGGACTCTGGCTCGCGGACGTGCCGGAACCCGAGGTCGGCATCAATGACGTGCTCATTCGCGTGGACCGCACCGGCATCTGCGGCACGGACCTTCACATTTACAAGTGGGACGCCTGGGCGCAAAAAACCATCCCGGTGCCGATGGTGGTTGGCCATGAGTTCGTCGGCGAAATTGTCAGGGTGGGTTCAAATGTGGTGGATTTTCACCCCGGTGAAATTGTCAGCGCCGAGGGCCATGTGGTTTGTGGTCGCTGCCGCAATTGCCTCGCGGGTCGCCGCCATTTGTGCAGGGACACCAAGGGCATTGGTGTGAATCGCCCGGGGGCGTTTGCTGAATACCTTTCCGTTCCGATGACGAATGTGTGGCATCATCAGCCGGGGATTGACCGCGATGTCGCCAGCATCTTTGATCCGTTTGGTAACGCGGTTCACACCGCCCTCTCCTTTGATTTGCTGGGCGAGGACGTCCTGATCACCGGCGCGGGGCCGATTGGCATCATGGCCGTGGGTGTCGCCAAGCACGCTGGGGCGCGCCATATCGTCATCACCGACGTGAACAATTACCGGCTCGATCTCGCCAAAAAAATGGGCGCGACGGTGGCGCTAAACATCACTCAGGGGAAATTGAAGGACGCGCAGAATCAGCTCGGCATGAAGGAAGGCTTTGACGTCGGTCTGGAAATGTCCGGCAATGCCGCCGCGTTCCGCGAAATGATTGGCGCGATGGCGCACGGCGGCAAAATTGCCATGCTCGGCATTCCGGCGGAGCCGATGGCGATAGATTGGAATCAGGTGGTTTTCAACATGCTTACGATCAAGGGAATCTATGGCCGCGAGATGTATGAGACGTGGTATAAGATGACCGTGATGCTTGAAAGCGGGCTGGACATCCGGCCGGTCATCACCCATCGCCTTCACTACACCGAGTTTGAAAAGGGATTTGAAGCGATGCTCAGCGGCCAGTCGGGGAAGGTCGTTTTAAACTGGAGAACCTGAACGCCGCGTCTCATGATTTTTTTGCCACCGAAACTAATCCGCGGTGCCGCCGCCGCCCCGGATTACGAGGTGGTGGTCTCCGCAAAAACCGCCGTCGCTCCCGGTGCGCAGCGCGTACGCGACGTGAAAATTATTGCGGGCGCGGAATGGAATCCCGTCGTCACCGACGATTTCATCCTCATGCCGAACCCGGGCCGGTGCGACCGGGCCAAGACATACTGCGTCGTCTTCACCGCCAGCCCGATCCTTTAACAGGGTCTCCAGAATGAAACCTCACCTGCCTCTCGCCGCCTTGCTGATGGCCGGACTGACCTGCCTGGCGCAAACCGAACTGCGCGTGCCCGCCTTCACGGCATATCTCGCTCCCGACGTGGGAGGCGCGCGGATTTCCGGTCGCGACGGCATCACCGGCTGGGATGACCCGAAGATCCGAGTGCTCTGGTTTGGTGAAATCAAAACGCCGGGGCCGGTCCGTTGTGCGGTGACGCTGCGCTTGCCTGCCGGCGTGGAAACGAGGCTGCGCTTGACCGTGTCCGGAAAATTCCGCGTGGCCGCCGCCACCGGCGCAGGCGATGGGGTGGTGAAAGTGGACTTTGGCACCTTCGGTATTGCGGCGGCCGGCTATCATCAATTCACGCTTGAATCGCTCAATGCCCCCGGCCGAATGGCGGGCGACATCGAAGCGCTGGTATTGAACGGCGCAGTGGACGCCCGCTTCAACCTCAACCCTCGCCGCAACACCGCGTCGGTGCATCTCGCGTATCCGTCCCAGGAGTTCACCAACGTGAATGCATTTTATTGCGAAGTGACCGCAACGGAAACGCCGCTCTGGACCTACTTCGAGGCTTGCGGCTGGCACCGCGGTTATTTCGGGATGCAGGTCAATAGTCCGACCGAGCGCCGGATTATTTTCAGCGTGTGGGACAGCGGCGCTGAAGCCGTGAGCCGCGACAGGGTTGGCCACGAGGATCGCGTGACGCTGGTTGCCAAAGGCGAAAATGTTTTCAGCGGCGACTTCGGTAACGAAGGCACTGGTGGTCACAGCCACTTGGTCTATGACTGGAAGGCTGGCGAGAAGCAGCGGTTTCTCGTCACCGCCAAGCCGACCGACGCCACGCACACGATCTGCGCCGGCTACTGGTTTCATCCCGAGCAGAAAAAATGGATGCTCATTTCCAGCTGGAAAGCGCCGAAGGACGGAAAGTATTTGAGCGGGCTATATAGTTTCGTTGAAAATTTCGGCGGCGACAACGGGCAGCTGAATCGCAGGGCGCTCTTCGGCAATCAATGGCTGCGCACCGCCGACGGCGAATGGCACGAAGTGACCACGGCGAAGTTCACCTGCGACCCCACGGGAAAAGCCGATCGTTTCGACCGTTTCATGGGCGTTGAGGGCGGGCAGTTCCTCCTCTCGACCGGCGGGTTCCTTCCCGGTTTCTCTCAATTTGGCGAATTATTCCACCGCCCGGCCGCAGGAAAAGCGCCGTCGGATTTGGTATTGCCACCCTTGCCGCCATTGCCAGAATAACGGGAACCCAAAATGCTCAATCCGTTCCAGCTGCATCTTCAGTCGCAAATCGCCGATATTCGCGAGGCGGGCACCTATAAAAATGAGCGCGTCATCGTCACGCCGCAGGGCACGACGATCCGTGTGGTTGACGGCCGGCCGGTGTTGAACTTCTGCGCCAACAATTATCTTGGTCTCGCGCAGCATCCGGCCGTGGCTGCCGCTGCCAAGGCGGCGATTGATGAATGGGGCTACGGCTGCGCCAGCGTGCGCTTCATCTGCGGCACACAGGGGGTTCACAAACAGCTGGAGGCGAAGTTGAGCGAATTCCTCGGCGCCGAGGACACGATTCTTTACGGTTCCTGCTTTGATGCGAATGGCGGCCTGTTTGAGACCCTGCTGGGCGAACCGGATGCGATTATTTCTGATGAGCTTAACCACGCCAGCATCATTGATGGCATCCGCCTCTGCAAGGCGCAGCGGCATCGGTATAAAAACAGTGACATGGCCGACCTCGAAGCGAAGTTGCAAACGACCGCGAACTGCCGCTTCAAGATGATTGCGACCGACGGCGTATTTTCGATGGACGGCTACATCGCAAACTTGAAAGCCATCTGCGATCTCGCCGGCAAATACGGCGCGCTCGTGATGGTGGATGATTCGCACGCGGTCGGCTTCATGGGGGAAACCGGTCGCGGGACGCACGAATACAACCGCGTCATGGACCGGGTGGACATCCTCACCGGCACGCTGGGCAAGGCGCTGGGCGGCGCGAGCGGCGGCTACGCGAGCGGGCGCAGGGAGATCATCGAATTTTTGCGCCAGCGGTCGCGGCCCTATCTGTTCTCAAACACGCTCGCGCCCAGCATCGCCGGCGCGTCGCTGAAAGTTCTGGAGTTATTGAGCACCTCGACGGGGCTGCGCGACAGGCTAGAGGCGAACACGAAATTTTTCCGCCAAGGCATGGGGGAACTTGGTTTCAACCTGCTGCCCGGGACGCACCCGATTTGCCCGGTCATGCTCGGCGACGCCGCGCTGGCTGGAAAATTCGCGGAGGCGATGTTGGCGAAGGGCGTGTATGTGGTCGGCTTTTCGTATCCGGTAGTGCCGCAGGGCAAGGCGCGCATTCGCACGCAGATTTCGGCGGCGCACACGCGCGAGGAATTGGGCCGGGCCTTGGAGGCCTTTGCGGCGGTGAAAAGAGAACTGGGCATCTGATGGCCCGATGCGGGTCGGTTGCCAGCCAGACCGTCGGGAGAAGGTTGGGGATCAAGGCCGGCCTGAGATATCGATGAATCAAATCAAGCATTTGCTGGTGCTGGGGCTGTTGGCCTCCGGACTCAACGTCATCGGAGCGCCCCCGAAACCCAACATCATCTTCGTGTTGGCGGATGATGCCGGCTACGGCGACATCGGCCCATTTGGCCAAAAAATCATCCGCACGCCGGCTCTGGACCGGCTGGCGGCTGGGGGCATGAAGTTCACGCAGCATTACGCCGGCAGCCCGGTCTGCGCGCCGTCGCGATGCGTGCTGATCACCGGCCGGCATCCCGGCCACGCTGTCGTCCGCGACAACCGGGAAATCGGCACCTGGTATTCTTTCCGGGGCCAGATTCCGCTGCCGGCCACAGAGCCGAGCATCGCGGCGGCGTTGAAGACGGCCGGCTACGCGACGGGCGCGTTTGGCAAATGGGGACTCGGCGGCGTCGGTTCGCCGGGCGATCCGTTGCATCACGGCTTTGATCATTTCTTCGGCTTCAACGACCAGCGGCAGGCGCACAATTATTTCCCGCAATACCTCATTGAGGACGGGAATAGATACGTATTAAGCGGCAACGCGAATGTTTCTGAGAAGGAGGGACTGTCGCTGGCGCCCGGCGCGGACCCCCGAGATCCGCAGAGTTACGCCCGCTTCAGTGGGAGGCAATATGCGCCGGACCTCTGTCGAGACCGGGCGCTTCAATTCATACGTGACAACCGGGGGAGACCGTTCTTTCTCTATTATCCGTCGATCGCGCCGCATCTGGCGCTGCAAGTGCCCGAGGATTCACTCAGCGAATACAAAGGCAGGCTGAATGACCAGCCCTACACCGGCGGCCAGGGTTATCTGCCGCAGCAATTCCCCCGCGCCGCGTATGCGGCGATGATGACGCGATTGGATCGTGATGTGGGCCTGCTGGTGCAAGTCGTCAGGGAGCTTGGTCTTGAAGAAAGCACGATTTTTATTTTCACTTCGGACAACGGCGCCGTGTTTCCAATGGCTGGCTCTGACCCGGTTTATTTCAAATCCAACGGGGAGCTGCGCGGCTACAAGCAGGATGTCTACGAGGGCGGCATTCGCGCGCCGCTCATCGTCTCCTGGAAGGGTTGCATTCCGGCGGGCACAACCTCTTCGCGGGTGACCGGCTTTGAAGACTGGTTTCCGACCCTGCTCGAACTCGCCGGCGCCACAAACGCCGGGCCGGACCTTCTGGATGGCATCAGTTTTGCGCCGACCCTGCTCGGGGGCAGGCAGCCTGAGCGGCCGTTTTTGTACCGGGAGTTTCACGGGGCCGGAGGCCAGCAGTCGGTGCGCGTTGGGGATTGGAAACTGGTCCGTCGCCATCTGATGGGCACCCCGAAGCAGCCGGCGGCGCCAACCACCGAGCTTTACGATCTCGCCGCAGATCCGTCCGAAAAGAAAAACGTCGCCCCCGCGCATCCCGACATCGTGGCGAGGCTGAAAAAACTGGCGGCGGAACAGCACGCCCCGTCGAAAGAATTTCCCTATCCACTGCTCGACCCCCCCGCGCCCGATGGAAAATAAAACGCTCATCGGGCTGGTGGCCGGGATGTTGGCGTCCATCGGCGTTTCTGGGGCACCGGCAAATCCGCCAGTCCGGCCCAACATCGTTTTCATTTTGATCGACGACCTGGGCTGGGCCGACGGCGCGTGTTTCGGCAGCCAGTTTTATCAGACGCCCGAGATTGATTCGCTCGCGGAAAAGTCCATGCGCTTCACTTCGGCTTACGCGGCGGGCGCGGTCTGTTCCCCGACGCGCGCCGCGCTGATGACCGGCAAATATCCCGCGCGGCTGCGCATCACCGATTGGATTCCCGGCGAAGGTGCGCCGAAAAAAAGCCGCTACACTCTGCCGGATTGGACTGAGCATTTGCCGCTGGAAGAAAACACGCTCGCCACCGCACTGAAAAAACGAGGCTACGCGACGGCGCACCTCGGTAAGTGGCATCTCGGCGGCGGCGAATTTCTGCCGCAGCATCAGGGCTTCGACACGAATATCGCCGGCGGCGACATCGGCCATCCGGCATCTTATTTCTGGCCTTACGGCGCGGCGGGCAATGAGCATCGCGTTCCCGGCCTGGCTGCGCGTGGCGGACAAACAGGGGCCTATCTCACGGACCAGCTCACCGACGAGGCCCTGGGTTTCATCGAGGCGAACCAGGGCAGGCCGTTTTACCTGAACTTTTGCCATTATGCCGTTCACGCGCCGCTGATGGGCAAACGGGAGTGGATTGACGCCGCCGCCGACCGGCCTGGCGCGGATGGCCAGGGCAACAAGGTTTATTATGCCATGCTCCGCAGTGTGGACGAAAGCGTCGGGCGCATTCTTGAAAAACTGGACGAACTGGATCTTGCCGGCCGCACGATTGTTGTTTTCACGTCGGATAACGGCGGTGCGGTGCATTTCGGGGCGCCGCCGGCCACCTCGAATTTTCCGCTGCGCAATGGCAAAGGCTCGGCCTACGAAGGCGGCTTGCGCGTGCCGCTGCTTGTCAAAATTCCCGGCGTGACTCGCGCCGGAACCGTTTGCGATACTCCCGTCATCACGATGGATTTCTTCCCGACGCTGCTGGAGCTGGCCGGCGCGGACGAATCCGTCAGCCGCACGGCGCAAGACGGCAAGAGCCTCGCGCCGCTGTTGCGTGGCGAACCGGAAACGCCCCACGGGGAACTGTTCTGGCACTACCCGCATTATTGGAATGGCGGAATCATTTCACCTTACAGCGTGGCCCGGGTGGGGGACTGGAAGTTGATTCGTTTTTATGAAACCGGCCGGGAGGAGCTGTACGATTTGAAGACGGATTTATCAGAAAAACACAACCTCGGAGAATTGAATCCCGAAAAACGAAGGGCATTGAGCGCCCGGCTCGATGCGTGGCTAAAGGAAGTCGATGCCCAGATGCCCCTGCCCAGGGGCACTTATCCATGAAGGCAAGCTTCTTGATTTGTGTTGCAGCACTGCCCGCGATGCCGCTGCTGGCCGCGAATGCGGACACCCTTCCGCAAAAGCCCAACATCCTGTTTATCATGGCCGACGATCATGCCTGGCAGGCGGTCAGCGCCTATGGCGAATCACGGCACCTGATTTCCACGCCGAATATTGACCGGCTCGCGCACGAGGGGCTCCGGTTTGACCGCTGCCTGGTGAACAACGCTCTTTGCGGTCCGAGCCGCGCCTCGACCCTCACCGGCACGTACAGTCACATCAACGGTTTTTATAACAATTACAACTGCCGCTTTGATGGGTCCCAGATCACCTTCCCCCGCTTGCTCCAAAAAGCGGGCTACCAGACGGCGGTGATCGGCAAGTGGCATTTGGAAACCGACCCGACGGGGTTTGACCACTGGGAAATTCTGCCGGAGCAGGGGATTTACTACAATCCGCCAATGGTCCGGGACGGTCAGCCGGTGAAGCATTCTGGCTATGTCACTGACATTGTCACCGACCTCTCGCTGGACTGGATGAGGCGGCGCGATCCGGCCAAGCCGTTCCTGCTGCTGTGCTGGCAGAAGGCGCCGCACCGCAACTGGAAACCGGCATTGCGGGACCTGGATTTTGACCGCGATCGCAAATATCCCCTACCGGACAGCCTGTTCGATGACTATTCCGGGCGCGGTCTCGCCGAGCACGACCAAAGCATGACCATCGCCGATGCGATGACATTGAATTCGGATTGCAAGCTTGCCGTCCAGCGCGAACTCAACCCCGGGCAGAAAATCGTCTGGGACGCCTATTATGTGCCGCGCAACGCGGCATTTCTCGAGAAAAAATTGACGGGGCATGCGCTGACCGAATGGAAGTACAACCGCTTCATGCATGATTACCTCGGTTGCATCAAGGGTCTGGATGACAACGTCGGACGTCTTTTGAAAGAGCTTGATGACACCGGACTTGCGTCCAACACCATTGTCATCTACAGCTCCGACCAGGGTTTTTTCCTGGGTGAACACGGGTGGTTTGACAAGCGCTGGATTTTTCAGGAATCCGCCCGCGCGCCGCTGCTCATCCGCTGGCCGGGGACCATTAAGCCCGGCAGCACGAATGGGGATTTGGTGTCCAATCTCGATCTGGCAGAAACCTTTTTACAGGCTGCGGGTCTGCCGATTCCCGAACGGATGCAGGGGCGCAGCCTCCTCCCGCTGTTTCGCGGTGCGTCCCCCCCCGACTGGCGGAGGGCTTTTTACTATCACTACTACGAATATCCCGCCGACCACCATGTCCGTCCCCATTACGGCGTCATCACCGAACGTTACACGCTGGCTCATTTTTACGGGCCCGATGTGGATGGATGGGAGCTTTTTGACCGCGATAAGGACCCCGGCGAAATGCTTGATGTCTCCAATCAATCCGCGTACGCCCCGGTGCTTACCAACTTGATGCAGGAAGTCTTCCGGCAGCGGGCGATGTTGAAGGAACCCGCCCAAAATGATCCCAAGGCCCATGGCCAATAACCCACCAGGCCGCCGCGAAGGATGCTGTATTGAAGGGCCCGCCGCCGGGAAGAGCCATTGCCGGCGTGAGCCCCTCCTTTCCCTAACTGATGATGGAAAGGAAAGGCATGGCGTGGTTTTCCATGCCCGGACCGGGCCGGGAGTCCAGCCGTGCCCCAGGGTGCCCGGCAGTAAAGCATCTAGGGGAGCGGGCATGGAATCCGCCTATGTGGCCTGCTTGATATCCCTGGCCGTCATCCTTTTCAATCCCAATGTCCACGGCAGTGAAACATCAAAACCCAACATCGTCCTTATTCTTGCTGACGACCTTGGTTATGGGGATACCGGCTGTTATGGAGCGACGAAAATCCCCACGCCGAATGTGGACCGTCTCAGCCGCCAGGGATTGCGTTTCACGGATGCCCACGCCACTTCTGCCACCTGCACGCCGTCCCGTTATTCGCTGCTGACGGGGCAGTATCCCTGGCGCCGGAGCGGCACCGGCGTTTTGGCGGGAAATGCACCGCTCATCATTGAGACCAACCAGGTCACGGTGGCATCCATTTTGAAACTGGCGGGGTATTCCACGGGTGTGGTGGGGAAATGGCATTTGGGGCTCGGCGGCGCGAAGGGGCCAGACTGGAATGGCGCCGTGGCGCCCGGGCCCAACGAGCTTGGATTTGATTATAGCTTCATCATGGCGGCAACGGGTGACCGGGTTCCCTGCGTCTATATCGAGAATCATCGCGTGGTGGGGCTGGATTCCAATGACCCGATCCAAGTCAATTACAACCAGCCGATCAGCAATGATCCCACCGGCAAAGAGCATCCCGAACAACTCAGGATGGGGTTGAGCCTCGGCCATGACGGAACGATTGTCGACGGCATCAGCCGGATTGGATTCATGAGCGGGGGGCAGGCGGCCCGCTGGAAAGATGAAGACCGGGCGGACATCTTCGTGCGGAAAGCTGTCGATTTCATCCGCCGGAACGCGCGCGCGCCATTTTTTCTCTATTTTGCAACCCATGACCCCCACGTGCCGCGGGTGCCGCACCCGCGCTTTGTTGGCAAAAGCGGCACGGGCATTCGCGGCGACGTGATTGTGGAATTCGACGGGTCCGTCGGGGAGATTCTTTCAGCGCTCGACAGGCTGAATCTCGCGTCGAATACGGTGGTGATTTTGAGCAGTGACAATGGTCCGGTGCTGGATGACGGCTACCGGGATGGCGCCGTTGAAAACTTGAATGGACATGCTCCGGCGGGCCCGTTGCGCGGGGGCAAATACACCGCCTTCGAGGGAGGCACGCGCGTTCCCTTCATCGTGCGCTGGCCGGGTCGCGTGGCGCCCGGCGTGTCCGGCGCGCTCGTCTGCCTGATGGATCTCCCCGCAACCCTTGCCGCGCTGACGGGCCAAAAAATTTACGCCGGTGATGCCCCCGACAGCGTCAATCTCCTGGCGGCACTTCTCGGAGAGTCAAGGACCGGCCGCGAAAAACTGGTGGAACACAATGGGGTGCAGCAACTCGCTTTTCGGTCCGGCCCATGGAAATTCATTCAACCCATGACCTCCGCCCACCCCGGCGCCGGGGCGGCAAAGTCCCCGCAGCTTTTCAATCTGATCGACGATCTGGGCGAAACGAATGATCTCGGTGGCACGCTACCGGACATGAGTGGGAAATTGTCCCGCGAACTCGGGGCGGAGCAGCGGGCCGGAGGAGCCGGTCCACGATGAGGTTCGTCCCTGCAACCACACCCCAACACGCTTAACAATGACGCAAATAACACCCCGTACAGGAGGAGTCCATCGCATCTGGGTGGCGGCAATGGCCGGTGTCGTGGTCGCTGCTTTCGCCGGCGTTGAGTTTCCCGGACCCCGGCCCGGGGATGCGGAGGCGTCCCTAGTAAACGGGGTCTTCACGCTCCAGAACGCGGTGATCTCCAGCTCCTGGCAATACAGGGACGGGCAGCTGCGGCCGCTGGTCTTGAAGAATAAGCTGACCGGCGGATCGTGGGAGCAGACTGGCGCGGAATTGTTCCGGCTTGCGGTGACGGCGCCGAAAATGCAGAAGGGTGTCGGGGTGGCAGTGCGACTGGAGGCCGACCGTATCGTTGCCCTGGCGTCGCGCGAAGGCTCGGGGTGGACGGAGTTGGTCGCGTTTCCGCGGGCGGAATTTAGGGGCGAGCCGAAATGGGTGCGCCTCGGCAAGATGAACCTGCAGGCGCAGGCGAAAAGCCATTCGGATGCCGGGGCCGAGGGCAGGTGCTTCATCACCGATTTCAATCTAGCCAAGGCGGTGCAGGCGCCGGCTGAATTCGAGATGGCCGCAAAGGCAAATGAGACGGCCGTGCGCGAATATCCTTTCCCCGTTGGAACCAGCTTGGTCTCCTGCCGCATTGACAAAAACACCGATCAGGGGATGTCGTGGGGGCCTGGGCTCGCGCTGATTTGGGAGGAGGGCCGGAGATTTCTGCTGGTCGGCGTCCGTGACGCCCAACCGGTGTTCAACGTCACCACGGCGGCGCACGAGCAAATCATCGGAGTCAGTCCGGAGGTATATCCGGCGCCGGACCTGCCGGCTTCCGCCTTTCGCCTCAAGGCCGCCCCAAAACTCACGCGGCTGACGCCATCCTCCGTCGGTGTGCGCGTGTCCGAGCGGATGGGCGGCGTGGCTCTGGTGGCGGAACTGGTTTCTGCGCGCGGAGTCAGCGCGTTGTGGCGGGCCGAGCTGCGGGATGGTTCCAGCTACCTCCGGCAGACGGTGGAGCTTTCGTCGCCGGAAAAAGCGATCCCCCTCTTTGGCGTCGAACTGGTCGATGTGCGGACTTCCGGGCCGAAGACCGTGGGCTCTGTGCCCGGGTGTCCCGTGTCGGGCGGCGGCATGTTCTTTGGGGTGGAAATGCCGGGCGCGCAAAATGCCCTGGATGAAGCCAGCGTCCGCATTGGCTTTTCATGCAAGCTGAACCTGTCGCCGGAGCAACCCTATTCGTTCGGTGCGGTGTCGGGCGTTGCGCCTGAAAGCCAGTTGCGTCGGGCCTTTCTTTATTACCTCGAACGGGAACGCGCCCGTCCGTCGAATCCGTTTCTCCATTACAATTGCTGGTATGACCTCGGCTACTCGGTCGATGCGGCAAAGCTGCTGGACGTGGTGAACCACTTCAACGACGAGCTGGTGAAGAAGCGAGGCGTGCCGGTGCGGTCGTATCTCATAGACGACGGCTGGGACACGCCCGGTCAAGGTCTGTGGGCTGAGAACACGGACAGATTCCCAGGCGGCTTCGCCGCCCTCAAAGCCGGGACCGATCAAATGGGGGCGCACCTGTCCGTCTGGATTTCCCCTCTGGGCGGCTACGGCGGTCAGGACGAGCGCATTGCCGCTGCGCAAAAAATGCACCTTATTCCCGCCGGGGTAAAACTCGACCTCGCGTTTCCCGGCTATAAAAACTGGTTTCAAAATCGATGCCTACAACTCATGCGCGAGGCGGGTGTGAACGCGTTCAAATGGGATAAGGCGGGCGACGGTGTCAGTCCCCATTTCATGGCGCTGCTGGACATTGCGCAAAAATTACGCCGGGAAAACCCGGAAGTATTCATCAATGTCACCGTCGGCACCTGGCCGTCGCCATTCTGGTTGAATCATGTGGACTCGACCTGGCGCGACGGGAGCGGCGACGTGGGCTGGGCTGGGAAAGGTGACGACCGAGAGCAGTGGCTGACGTTTCGCGACGGGTATTGCCGGAAGCTTTTTGTTGAGAAATCCCCGCTCTATCCGCTCAACTCCGTGATGCACCACGGAATCGTCCACGGCCGCGTGTTTCAGGGCGAGCGCGTGGGCAAGACCGGGCCGCATTTGAGGAGCGAGGCGCGATCCTATTTTGCCAACGGCGCGTCGCTCCAAGAGTTGTATCTCACGCCCTTGCTGATGACGGCGGAAGCATGGGATGATGTGGCAGCTGCCGCCAAATGGGCGCAAACTAACGCGGATGTGCTGGTCGATTCGCACTGGGTCGGCGGGGATCCGCTCCGACTGCAGGTTTACGGCTACGCCGCATGGAATCCGCGGCACGGGACACTGATGCTTCGCAATCCCGATGATCGGCCTCAGGTCTTCTGGGTTGACGCGGCGGCTGTTTTTGAACTGCCGACCGGGGCCGCCAAACAATACGCACTTCAATCGCCCTATCCGGATCAGCGGGTGCAAGGCCTGACGCTGGAGGCCTTTCATCCGCACCCGGTCTGGCTGGCACCGCTGGAGGTGCTGGTGTTCGATGCCCGCCCCGCCGGGGTCGATCAAATGGGATTGGAATCCACCGACATCCACCGCACACTTGAAAAATCATTGCAATGAAATCAAACAGCTCGCCCGTCCAAGTTCCGGCAAGGGGCGTTGTCGCCTCAGTAAGGGTAGTAGGCGTTCGGCGGACGCCTCTGCAAGTTGCCAAGGCAAAACGGGTCATTGTCCGTGAATTTTACCATGACGGATGTTTCCCAAATTGAACCGATGAATGTCACAACTCCCAATACCATGAACCTGTCTTTCCCGACCGCTGCCGTTTGGATGCTGATCGCCGCCCGCTTCACCACGCTGGGGTCCGATCAGTCGCTGGAAACTTCTTCCCGGGTCAGTCCGCCGGTGCCGGCTTTTTCGGTGAATTACATGGATCGCGCGGTGGATCCCGGAACGGATTTCTACCAGTATGCCGATGGGGGGTGGCTGAAAAACAATCCGGTGCCCGCCGACAAATCCCGCTGGGGTTCCTTCTCCGAATTGGCGGAGCGGAACGGGTATCTCCTCCGTGAGATTGTGGAGGAAGCCGCGCGGTCGGCGTTGACGCACGCGCCGCACACGCCGCGCCGCCAGGTCGGGGATTTTTTTGCCGCGGTGATGGACACTAACCGGATTGAACGGCTGGGACTCCAGCCCATCGCCGCCGATTTGAAGCGGATTGATCAGACGAAATCAGTCCGCGACCTGTTTGCGCTTTTGGCGGATTTCCACCAGCGCGGCATCGGTGGGATTTTCAACGCCGACTTCGGGCCGGACCAGAAAAACAGCTCGGTTTACGCGGTCGAATTGAGCCAGGGCGGGCTTTCGCTGCCGGATCGCGACTATTACCTGAAGGAGGGTTTTGCGGACAAGCTCCAACAATATCGCAGCCATCTGCAAAAAATGTTCCAGCTGCTCGCCGGAAACGGCGCGGATGCCGACGCGGATGCGGCGACGGTCATCTCGATTGAAACCGCGCTGGCCCAAGCGAGTCGGACGCGGGTGGAGCTGCGCGACGCGAACAGGAACTACAATAAGTTCACCGGCGGAGAGCTCGCCGCCAAAACGCCGGCGATTGCCTGGGGCCTTTATTTTTCCGGGCGGGACCTGCCCGACCCCGCGTATGAAATCCTGGGTCAACCCGAATTTTTTGAAGCCGTGAATCAGCTCGTCCGGACCCGTCCCCTCTCCGATTGGAAAACGTATTTGCGATGGCATCTGTTGCATGGCAGCGCGCCCTTTTTGCCGGAGGCCTTTGAACAGGAAAATTTCAATTTTTATGGCCGGGGATTGAGCGGCCAGCTGCAGCAGGAGCCTCGCTGGAAACGGGCAACCAAACTCCTGGATGAATGCCTGGGTGAAGCCCTGGGTCAGATTTATGTGGAAAGATATTTTCCGCCCGAGGCCAGGGCCCGGATGAACGAGTTGGTGGAGAATCTGAAATCCGTGTTTTGCGACCGGATCAAAACAGTTTCATGGATGACCGAGGCCACGCGGACCAAAGCGCTGGCCAAATTCGCGTGTTTCACCCAGAAGATTGGCTGCCCGGACACCTTCCGGGATTACTCGGCGCTGGAAATCCGGCCGGATGATTTGGTCGGCAATATCCGGCGTTCGGCGATATTTGAGTCGTGCCGGGAGATCGTGCGCGTTGGTCAGCGGGTCGACCGCAGCGAGTGGCACATGACCCCGGAAACCGTCAACGCTTATTTCAATCCGCAGCAGAACGAGATTGTGTTTCCGGCGGGTATTTTGCAGCCGCCATTCTTTGATCTGACCATGGATGAGGCGGTGAACTATGGGGGGATTGGCGTGGTCATCGGCCATGAAATCACCCACGGCTATGATGATCAGGGGCGGAAATATGATGCCCAAGGGAATTTGAATGACTGGTGGACCGAGGCCGACGCCAAGGCATTCGATGCGCGGGCGCAGGGGGTGGTGGACGAATACAGCGCCTTTGAAGTGTTGCCCGGCCTGCGCGTGAATGGCCGGCTGACCCTGGGTGAAAATCTGGCAGACCTCGGCGGAGTGAATATTGCCTACGACGCCCTGCAGCGCGCGCTTGCCAAAGATCCTTCGAAGCGTAAAACCATTGATGGATTCACCCCGGAACAGCGGTTTTTCATCGCATTCGCTCAAATCTGGCGCACCAACATCCGGGAGTCGGAAGCGCAGCGGTTGGTGACGGTGGATCCCCATTCGCCGGGAAGGTTTCGCGCCTTCGGTCCCCTGCTCAATGTGACGTCATTCTATGATGCTTTTGACATCCGGCCGGGGAGCCTGATGTGGCGCACGCCGGAGCAGCGCATCAAAATATGGTAACCCCACGCCACAGCCGCGGCATGTTTTTTAAGATCAACCCGATGCGTTCGCGCGCGTTTTCTGGGGCTGATTGTGCCGGTGCCGATGCCTTCCGGCGCGGCGCGTGTGGCCGTTGCCGGGTTGACTCCCGGCGTCCCTGGTCGATTGCGCCGCCGTCTGAGCGCATGGGCGCAGAAAAAATCATAAAATCATAACATGAAATCCTCAGTTGCTAACCGGTGGCCGATTCAGGTCAGATACATTATTGGTAACGAGGCGTGCGAACGCTTCAGTTATTATGGCATGCGCAGCATTCTCGCTGGCTACCTCACCGGTGCCGTGCTCAATGGCGGGCTGGGTCAGAGCCCGGACGCCGCCACGGAAATCATCCATCTGTTCGTCTTTGTGAATTATTTCATGCCCCTGTTTGGCGCCTGGCTTTCCGACAGGTTTTTCGGGCGCTATCATACCATTCTCTGGGTCTCGTTGTTTTACTGCGCCGGCCACGGCGTGCTCGCCTGCAGTGATTTCGCGGGCGGCGTCCATGGCAGGGTGATCTGCCTCATGATCGGCCTTGCGCTCATCGCGTTTGGTTCGGGCGGCATCAAGCCGTGCGTCTCGGCATTCATGGGCGACCAGTTCAAGCCCGACCAGTCGCATCTGCTGCAAAAAGCCTACGGCGCGTTTTACTGGGCCATCAATTTCGGTTCCTTCTTCTCATTCCTTATCATCCCGTGGATCAAGGGCCGGTACGGTTACAGCTGGGCCTTTGGCGTGCCGGGGGTCCTGATGGCCATCGCCACCTTCGTCTTTTGGCGGGGGACAAAGCATTACGTCCGCGTCCCGCCGAGCCGTGTGACGAAGTCGGCCGGATTTTTCAAAGTGTTCTTTCACGCGTTATTCGCCCGCCGGGCGCGGGGAGGGGGATTCTGGGAGGCCGCGCACGACCGCTTTAGCGCCCGGGAGATTGAAGCGGCCAGATCCGTGCCGCCCATCCTTTTCGTCTTCGCCCTCGTGCCGGTGTTCTGGTCCCTGTTTGACCAGACCAATTCCACCTGGGTGCTGCAGGGGCAGAAGATGATCTCCGCCCAATGCCTCGGTTTGGAAATCGGCGCCGAGCAGATGCAGTCCATGAATCCGCTTTTCGTCATGCTGCTCGTACCGCTGTTCACCCTGGGCATCTATCCGCGCCTCGGCCGGTTTGCCTCGCCGCTCAAGCGCATGGCTTTTGGAATGTTCCTCGCCGCCGCTTCCTATCTTGTCGTCGCCGCCCTGCAAACCCGTGTCGAGTCCGGTGTCCCCATCAGCGTGCTGTGGCAAACCCTGCCCTACATCCTTCTCACCGGGGCGGAAGTTCTCATCTCGATCACCGGACTGGAGTTTGCCTTCCGCGAGGCGGCGCCGGAACTCAAGAGCACCATCATGAGCTTCTGGCTGCTCACCGTGGCGGTCGGAAACCTGATCGTCGCCCTCATCACTAAATTTTTCGCCAGTGGAACCGGGGAAAACTCCGTCAGCACCGGACGGTTCCTGATGTATGCCGGCCTGACTTTTGTCGTGGCCATTCTCTTTAGCTTCATCGCCGCCTTTTACAACTATCGCGACCCGACGGCCGCGCAGGGGAAATGATTTTAAGGCAGCATTCATCCCCCGGCTTGAAAATCAAAACCATGAAATCAACAATAACACTGATCTTCGGGCTGGTGCTGCTCGGCGGGCTCGATGTCAGGGCCCAGCATCTGTGGTGGGATCTGGCCGGCCAGGGCGACGGGACCTGTCTCTATGGGGAGATCACCGTGCTGGCGACGCAGCCGACGACTTATTACTGCGGCGCCAACTGGCATCCCGGCGAGCCGGCGGGCGGCTACTGCGGCATCCAGCACAACGGCCGGCAGGAGCGGCGCACGATTTTTTCCATCTGGGACACGTCGCCGACATTGCATCCGAAAGTCACCGAGGCGCATTCCCGCGTCGAGTTTGGCCGGTTTGGCGGCGAAGGCGAAGGCGGGCACACGCACATGATTTGGGATTGGAAAACGAATGTGACGTTCCAGTTTTTCGTTTGCAAGCAGCCGGGCGCGGACGCCGCCACCACCGACACCCGCTATTACATTTTTGATCCCGCTGCGAAATCGTGGCATCACCTCGCCACCATCCGCAGTCCGGACGGCGGACGGCACAGCGTGGAGACGCTCGGCGGCGGCGTGAATTCCTTTCTGGAAAATTTTTCAGGTCAAAGCCCTTCTGCCGCCCGGCTCGCCATCTACCGGCTGTGGCTGGGGCCGGACGTGGATGGCTTGAAGAGCCTGACGCGTGCCGTCGGCGATGGCGCCTGGGGTCAGCTCCACGACAATTATTTTCTCGCGGCGGGCGGGACCAACGAGCTCGCAGAGGTGTTCGCGAATCTCCCATCGCACTATGGCAAACCCGTTTACGGCGGCGGTGGAATCCCATTGGATCCGCTGACGGAAAAAAAATTGCCCCCGGGTTTGATCGCGCAGCTGAAGCATCTGCCGCGTGCTGCCGGCACCGAGAAGGCCACGACGGAAGATTCCTGCGCGCAGCCCTCGCCTCAAGAGATGGCCGAGGCTGCAGGCGTCACGCTGCCGCATCAGCCGTGGCACGTCGCGAATATTTGGTGGAATTTAAAAAACCCCGTCGAACATTTCAACTCACTGGAGATGGACGTGACAGTGGACCGCGATATTCCTCCGACTTACAACCTTTACGTCTCGCCCTGCGGCATCGCCCAAATCAACGGTCTGCAATTCTACGGCGGATTGCAATCCAATATCAATGGATGGCGTAACGCGACCGATCATGAGCGCGTCTTCCCCGGACGCGGCGCGATTTTCTCACGCTGGTCGGCGGACAAGAAAACGCCCGTCGGTCTGGAAAACGTTCGCGCGGCCGGGGGCGATTGCCTTGTCGAGAGCGCCGGCTATGAAGGCGAGTTCGCCAGTGTGCGCCGCCCGTTTGCGTGGTCCAAGGGTACTTACACCTATTCCATCAGGAAAGGCGCGACGGAAATTGCCGACGGTAAGACCAACACCTGGTTCACCTGCCGGGTGCAATCCGCAGACGGCGCGGTGCGCGAGATCGGCAGCCTGCGGTTCGAGGGCGATGATTTTAAATTCTGGGCCAGGCATTCCGCGTTTGTTGAAGTTTACAGCACGGCGAAAATTCCCCATGCCAGCCTTCCCAAGGTGAACGTCACCTTCGGCTGGCCGCGCGTGAATGGCGAAAAAGTGCCGGTGGAAAAAGTCAGCGCCTACTATCCGAGCAAGACCGGCCCGGCCGCGCCTGACTGCTGTTGGATCAAGGCCGACGGCGAGAATGTCCGCGTGGAAATCGGCCCGATTTTTGTTCGCGACGAGACGCAGAGGCGGCATGAGGTGAAATTGTCGGCGTCTAAATGACCATGCGTGCGCCGCGGCCATCTCTCCCTCCCCGTTTTTTGGGGGTCCGGCGAAGGGATCCCTTCCAGGCTTTTTTTGCGGGCCAACCTTGGATTCCCCTCCCCTTTCAGTCCGTCCGCCCATCCAGCCCAGCCTCCGAATTCCCCTGCGCCGGCCGCCGCGACCGCCGTGGTCATGTTTTATCTGGTGCGCTACCATCAGCTGCCGACGACAGTGCTGATGGTTGCCGACGCATTTACGTTGGCGCTGTTCACGATGATCGGCACACGCAAGGGTCTGGATTTCCCGGTCGCTCCGGTCATTGCGGTGATGATGGGTGTGATAACGGGCGTGGCGGGTGGCATTTTGCGAGATCTGCTCATCGGCAAAATCCCGCTGGTGTTCCGCCACGAAATTCATCTCTATGCCACGGCAGCGTTCGGCGGCGCCACGCTGTTTGTCCTGCTGCGCCTGTGTTCATGCAATGCGCAATCGGACGCCGTGATCAGTACCCTGGTCACGCTCCTGCTGCGGTTGGCGGGCATCCGCTGGCGGATCACGCTGCCGCTGTTCCAACACAAAGTGGCGACCCCGGAGGATCCAAATGAAAATGGCTGAGATGGGCCCCGGGAAAAACCTCATGCCGCCGACGGCGAGCGGCGCTTCCGACCCGCGCTTGTGGCCGGTGGCGACGGTGATGGCGACGGGCATATTTGCTACGACCTTTGTGCAGCTGCAGGGGCTGGGCTATCTGCCGTTCAATCATCTCTTGCAGAGAGTCATGAAGCTGGACAGCAATCAGGCGGCGACATTTTTTTCCCTTTCCCTGCTGCCGTGGACGTTCAAAATCTTCGCGGGGTTGCTGGTGGACGGCGTGCCATTATTTGGCTCGCGGCGGCGCAATTACCTGCTGTTGAGCGCGCTGACGGCGGCGGCGCTTTGGCTTCTGATGGGCCTGCCCCCCGGCATCTGGCAGAAGATGGGCTTGTCGCCTGGAAATTATTTCAACCTGATGCTGGCGCTGGCCATTGGCATGAACACGGCCATTGTGTTTGGCAGCACGACTTCCGGCGGGCTGCTGGTGGAGGCCGGGCAGCGGTTCGGCGTCAGCGGGCGGCTGAGTTCGTTGCGGGGGTTTGCCCAAAACCTCGGCTCGCAGCTGGGCGGCCTGCTGGGCGGCCTGCTGGCCGGGCTGGCCATGTTCTGGACCGGTGCGGCGGCGGTTTTGCCTCTGATGTGCCTTTTTTTCATGGCGTGGTTCTTGTTGAAGGAGGCGCCGTTGCCCCCGCCGGTGGCCCACGGCCGTTCATTCATCGAACAGCATCTGCACGTCATCGCTTCCATCGCCCGGCAGATCAAAAATGTTTTGCGCCGGGAAATGCTGATGCCGGCGGCGCTGATGTTTTTTATCCAGGCGGTGCCGACTTTCCGGAGCACCTGTTTTTATGAATACCAGACCCGGACGCTGAATTACAGTGACGCCTCGCTGGGCTGGCTGAACTTTGTCGGCGGCGGCGTGGCGCTGCTGGGTGCGGGGGGTGTATGCGTGGGGGTGCCGCAAGTCGTCGCTGCGCGTGTCGTTGTACGCCGCGATTTTCCTGACCTCCCTGTCCGCGCTGCCTTATTTATTTTATAATGCCTCCCTGTCGCGTGCGATGGTCATCGAGAGTCTCGGCACCTTCCTGCAATACCTCGCCTACCTGCCGCTGTTCGATCTGGCGGTGCGCTCGACCCCCAAGGGCAGCGAGGCGCTCGGCTATTCGGTGCTCCTCAGCGTGTGGAACGTCGGGCTGATGATCGGCGGCAAGACCGGACCGATGTTTTATGAGCGGCTGTTCCAAAAAAACATGGGCTGCTTGATCTGGCTCAACGCCTGTGTGACGATGGCGGGGCTGATCCTGGTGTATCTGCTGCCCGGGGCGCTGGTTCAGGATCGCGAGGGGAAACCTCGCTCCGACAAAAAAATTTCAACACCACCACAATAAAAACATGAAGAAAAAAAACATCTCCCGCCTCTGGGCGCTGGGCCGGAGCGTCGTCGGTTCCCTTGCGCTTTGGGGCTTCCATTCCGCCGGACTCGCCCAGTCCACCTTTGCCATCAGCGACTCCGCTTTTCTGCTCGATGGAAAGCCGTTTCAAATCAAGGCCGGCGAGATGCATCCGGCGCGGGTTCCCCATCAATACTGGGCCGATCGGCTGCGAATGATCCATGCGATGGGGCTGAACACCGTCTCCGTATACGTTTTCTGGAACCAGCACGAGCCGAACCAAGGCCAATTCAATTTTACCGGCGATGCGGACATCGCGCAGTTCGTGCGGCTGGCGCAAAAAGAAGGCTTGTGGGTCATCCTGCGGCCGGGGCCTTATGTTTGCGCGGAGTGGGAGTTCGGCGGCTATCCTTGGTGGTTGCTCAAGTCGCCGGAGATGAAGGTGCGCAGTCAGGACCCGCGCTTTCTTGCGGCGTCGGCCCGGTATTTGAAGATGCTCGGGGAACAGCTCGCGCCTCTGCAAATCACCCGCGGCGGGCCGATTATCATGGTGCAGGTGGAAAATGAATATGGAAGTTACGGGAGCGACCACGTTTACATGGGAAAGATTCGCGACATGGACCGGGACGCCGGCTTTGATGTGCCGTTTTTCACGGCGGACGGCGGGGGGAACATGATGGCGAACGGTTCGCTTCCCGGCGTGCTGCCGGGACTGAACGGCGGCAGCGGCCCGAATATCATGAAAGAGATCGGCAGGTATCGCCCCGCCGGCCCGTGGTTTGTGCCGGAATTTTATCCGGGCTGGCTGGATCACTGGGGCGAGCCGCACGCCCGCACCGCAATCGCGGGCCTGGTGCGTGAAACCGAATGGGAGCTCACGAACGGCGTCTCGTTCTGTTATTACATGGTTTTCGGCGGCACGTCGTTCGGCTTCATGAGCGGTGCGAACTACGGTGGACAATTTCAGCCGCAGCCGACGAGTTACGATTATGACGCGCCCATTGACGAGGCAGGGCATCCGACGAAAAAATATTTTGCACTGCGTGACGTGCTGGGGAAACACCTCGCGCCGGGCGAAACTTTGCCAGATGTGCGGGTGAATGCGCCGGTGATTGAAATTCCTAAAATTGAATTCACCACCTCGGCGAGCGTGTTTGACCTACTCGGCAAACCGGTGAAATCGGAAAAGCTGCTGGGCTTTGAAGACCTCGACCAGGGCTACGGCTATGTATTGTATCGCACCCAATTGGACTTTCCGGCGGGCGCGAAACTTAAAATAAACGGGCTGCGCGACTACGCCGTCGTATCTGTGGATGGCCGTCGCGTCGGCACGCTCGACCGCCGCCACCGGCAGGATTCCGTGGTGCTCACCAATGCCGGCTCGACGCTGGACATTCTGGTTGAGAACGGTGGTCGCATTAATTATGGCCGGCAGCTCGCCGACAATCGCAAGGGCATCACCGGGTCGGTCACGCTGGACGATCGCGAGCTCACCGGCTGGGAAATGTTCAAACTCCCATTCGACAATGCGCCGGCGCTGAAAGCTTCCAGCCACCCGGATACCGCGCCGTTTGTCACCCGCGGCGCGTTTGAACTTTCAGAAGTCGGCGACACGTATCTCGACCTGCGCGGCTGGGGCAAGGGGATAGTTATCGTGAACGGCCACAATCTCGGACGCTACTGGCATATCGGGCCGCAGCAGACGCTTTATTGCCCCGGTGTCTGGCTGAAAAAAGGGCGGAACGACATCGCCGTCTTTGAGCAGATCAAGGACGGCTTGCGGCCGCTGTCCGGGATGGCAACGCCGGTGCTCACCCAGCTTGACAAGGATGAACCTGCGCCCGTTCCGGTCAAGAGCGCCGCCCGGGTTCTGCCCGCGGTGGTTCGGGGGAAAATGCGGGAACCCAAACTGGCGTCGTCGTCCCTCTTGAAAGCCGGGGCTCTTGCCGACCAGGAGGGCGAGCAGACCGTCCGGTTCCCGCTGCAGACGGGGCGGTTTATCGGCTTACAGGCCCTGTCATCGCACAATGACGACGAGTTCACCACGCTGGCGGAGCTCAACGCGCTCGACGCCGATGGTAGAGCTGTTTCACGCAAAAACTGGAGGGTCGCCTACGTCGACAGCGAGGAGAATTTCGCCGAGGGCGACCAGGCGGAGAACGCGTTTGACGGGCTCGCGGAGTCCTTCTGGCACACGCTTTGGAGCGCGCCGCACCCGGCACATCCGCACACGCTGGTGATTGATTTGGGTGCACAGCAGGAAATTTCAGGCCTCCGGCTGCTGCCGCGGCAGGATTCGGCGAACGGACGCATCAAGGACTACCGGGTTTTTTTGAGTGCCGCGCCGTTTTGAGTGCCGCGCCGTTTTTTGTTTTCAATCTGCCGCATCCTGGGATTGCCATCCGCCTCCGGCGCGCGTGAGGGAGGGTTTTAACCTGACTCCGAAATTGAAGTTTGCGCCAGCGTGTTGGGTCAGCGCTGCGCTGGCCCCGCCCGCGTTCAGCGGGCATCAGGAGGGGTCGGCCCCCGAACCCTCTGGGATGCTTAGCGGCCCAGATACTTGAGCACCGCCTCGGTCCGGCTGTGGACATGGAGTTTTTCGTAGATGGCGCGCAGATGGGTTCGCACCGTTTCAAAGCTGATTTTCAACTGGCTGGCAATTTCCTTGTAGGTGTAGCCTTTCGCCAAGGTGGCCAGCACTTGTTTTTCGCGGTCGGTGAGGCTGACGACCACCGTGGCATTCATGCTCTCCCCGGGCTGCTCGTTGACTTTCTGGAAATATTGCACGACGCGCCGGGCGATCTGCCGGGACATTGGGGCGCCGCCGGCATGCAATTCCCGGATGGCTTCCAGCAGTTTTTCTTTGGATGTTCGTTTTAGCAGGTAGCCGGTGGCGCCGGACATCAGCGATTGGAAAATCTGTTCACTGTCCTCATAGACCGTGAGCATGAGCACGGGAAGATGGGGGGCGATGTTTTTCAACTGGCGGACACATTCCGTGCCCAGCATTCCGGGCAGGTTGATGTCCATCAGCACCACGTCCGGTCGGTGGGCGGGAATGCCGCGCAATGCCGCCTGGCCATCAGGATAGGCGGCCTGACATTGGAAGCCGGCGGAACTGTTGAGCATCGCGGCCAGGTTGGCGCGCAAATTTGAATCGTCTTCGACGAGGGCCACTTGAATCACGGGGTTCACTTTTTGCTTCATCATACGGCTTGCGGCGTTTATCGCCATACCACATTCGGGTTGGGGACATGTCCCAAGTCGGGGGGCGCCCCGCCGACGGGGATGCGCCCTTTCGGGCCGCTCCGGTTTGTGAAGCGGCCGGCTGTCGATCAGCCGAGGTTCATGACGTTACCGTAAAAATAAAACGGATGCAGGTGCCTCTGCCGGGCGCGCTGATTACCACGGTTTCGCCGCCATCTTCCGCGAGCCGGGTCCGCATATTTCCGAGGCCGTTCCCGCCCGGTGCCACCTGCCCCGGGGTGAAGCCGCAGCCGTTGTCCTCAATATCCAGGGTCACCCGGCGGTGGTCCAGTTTCATTCGCAGCCAGACTTCGGTGCCTTGGGAGTGTTTGAGCGCATTGTTGAACGCTTCGCGGACGGCTAGGAATACATTGTGCCGGACATCCGTGCGCAAGGGCAGGGGGGGGAGGGTGGCGGGAACTTCCTGCCAGCAGCGGATGCGCGTGCATTCGAAAAATTCGTCGCTGAAGCGGCTGACGTATTCCGCGAAACTGGCGAGGTTGTCGTTCTTGGGATTGGTGGCCCAGACGATTTCATCGAGGGACTGCACGGCGACGCGGGCGCGGTTGCCAATGCGTTCAAAGCGGTTTCTCAAGAGCGACGGGTCCTCCATTTCGTTTAGGCCCAGGTCGCTCAGTTGCGACATCTGGGTCAGCATCCCGCCGATCTGATCGTGCATATCTTTGGCAATGCGGAGACGCTCGCGTTCAATCGCGTTGAGGGTTTGCAGGCGGGCCAGGCGCCGCCTGTACCGGTGGCGCAGCAGCCCCCATAACATCCCCGCCATCAGGAGCGATCCAGCGAGGAGGGTGGTGGCGCGAAACCAGGTTGTCTCCCAGAAAAAGGGCAGGGCGGTCACCGCCAGCGTTGTGTCTTGACTGCCCCAGACTCCGTCGGCGTTGCAGGCTTGAAGGTGAAGGGTGTATTCGCCTGGCGGAATGTATTGATAATAGGCCGTGCGCCGGGCAAACACCTCCGACCACCCCCTGTCCCACCCTTCCAGCCTGTAGCGAAATCCGATTTTTTCCGGCGCGGAAAAGTGGATCGCGGTGTAGTGCAGCGCTAGGTCATGTATGCCGGGGGGGATAATGATCCGGGGGGCGGGCGGGCTGCCCGCGTTTCCGCCCGCCGTGACCGGTTCCTGGACCCGTCCGTTAACCAGCACCTCCTCGAGCAGGACTTGGGGCGGCGCGGTGTCGTCCCCCGGCTCGTTGGGATTTAAAAAAACTAATCCTCTCACGGTTGAAATGCAGATCAGTCCGGATTGGGTTTTTAATCCGGCCGGACAAAATCCACCGGAACATTCCGTGGCCCACATGCCGTCGTTGATGCCAAAGGAGCGGGAATGCACGTAGGCAAGCCTTCCATCGGCGCAATCGAGCAAATCCTTTTTTTTCACCTTGAAAATGCCGGAGTTGCACCCCATCCACAGGAATCCGCAATCGTCTTCCACGATCTGCGACACGGTCCGCATCGTCAGTCCCTGACTGGAACTGAAGCTGGTGAGTTGGCCCTTGCGCCAGACGCTCAATCCGCCGCCGGTCGTCCCGATCCACAGCGCGCCGTCGGCGTCCAAATGCAGCGTGCGGATGGAGGCGCTGGGCAGGCCATGGAGGATGGAAAGAACCTCCTCGCCACCCGCTTGGATTCGTTTCACGCCCCCCCCCAGCGACCCGATCCATACTGAGTCATCCGCTTCAACGGCCAGCGAGGTGATGGCTGCGCGCGCGGGTTGTTGAGCCAGTGCGGTAAAATGACCCTCCTGCCAATGCAACAGCTGGCCGCCGGAGGTGCCAATCCATATTCCGTCATGGTGGTCATTCTGCAGGGCGGTGACCGACGCATTCCGGAGCCATGGTTCGTTGGTGAAGCAATTGGCCAGGCGATTGTTTTTCCATCGCATCAGGGCCCCCCCGGCGCTGCCCCACCACAAGCTGCCATCGGGCATGGCCAGCACCGAATCGACATGGGCGTAGTGATAGATCAATGGCCCCACGGGATCCGGTCGGAATGGGTGAAATCCAGACAGCCCCCCCTGATACAGACTCCCGCCGATGGTTCCCACCCAGAGGGTGCCGTCCACTGTCTCGGCCACGGATCGGGTGAAGTCATCCGTCAATCCCTGCGCACCAGCCATGGCCAGCAGGTGTCGCTTGCTTAAACAATTCAGCCCGCCCGTTCGCGTGCCCACCCAGAGGTTCCCCTCCGGGTCGCAATAGAGGGAGCGGATGTCCTCTGCCGAAAGCCCGTCGGTCTTCCGGATCACATTGAAACGGGCACCATCGAAGCGGTATAATCCGTCATCGAGCGAGCCGGCCCAGATGGTCCCGCCGGGGTCTTCGGCCAGGCTGGTGATGTAGGCAAATGGCAGGCCATTGGTTTCACTGAAAATCCGCCAGCGACCCTTTTCACGGCAGAGCACCATGCCGTTTCCGATGCCTGCCCACAGTCGGCATTGACTGTCTTCCAGCAGGCTTTGAGCGAAGATTTTTTCATGCCCGGTCGGCCCCGGGCATGGATCTAAATGCCCCTCCCGATAGCTCATCAGGCCGGAAGTGACAGATGCAATCCACATGGTAGCCCCGTCTCCGCTGCGCCGGAGACAGGTGATGGATGATTCAGGCAGCCCGGCGCAGGAGGCGTCTTCCGCCCATTTTCCGTCCCGAAAAAACCTCAGGCCGCCCGCCGTCCCCACCCACAGCCGCCCGGTCGCGTCCTCCTGCAAACAAGTGATCGCATCGCTGCCCGGATGGTGCCCGGGGTCGCTGACCGTTTCGATCCGACCTTGCCGCAGGCGGCACAGTCCGCCCCCGTAAGTGCCAATCCATAAAACACCCTGACGATCTTCAAAGAGGCAGGAAATATCGACGTTGGGCAAACCGCTTTCCAGGGTGAAAACCTTGAAGCGCACGCCATCAAATCGGGCCAGACCATCCCGGGTGCCCAGCCACAGATACCCGTCCGGGGATTGCACCATGGACGTCACGGTGTTTTGGGGCAGGCCGGCTTCCGTCCCCCAGGATCGGATGATCGGGCTGGAAGCCAAACTCGGGAGCGCTCCTTCGGAAGCTCGGACACACGAGAGGCCGGCCGGCAACAAAACGGTAGCGCGGAAGATGAATCGCAGAATGAAATGCATCAATTCTTGTGGTGCTGAATGAGGTCATCATGCCACCGCCGCCAGCATCCGACAAGCGATGCTTCATGTTCCGGAATTCCAGCCGGGAAGATTCCGTTGGTTGGCGCCGGCCCCTCACCTGCCATCTGTATGGGAGGGTCCTTAACCGGACCCATAATGGAAAACAAGCCACCGAATGGGGAAGGAGTGGTGGCAGGTGAAGCCAACGCGATCGGCGGGCATGGGCCCGGATCATGAAGCGATGGCTGGGACGTTTCGCCGGCCGGAACCCCCTTGCGCTGAATTGAATTCGGGCCAGTGCTCACTGTCGCCAGCCGGGAGCCGGTCGTGCCGTGTGGGTGTCAAAGACCCGCCCTGGCCGCCGCGGGGAAGGGGCGAATTCTCCCCCTAATGTGGTATGGCGTGAATGGTGTGACGCCAATAAATTAACCGCTCAAACCAGATCGATGAACCCGGAAACGGGGCGGAAGAATTTTGCGCCCCCCCGGCCGGGCCAGTGGGCGATGGAAACAGGCGATGGACTTGGGTGTTCTACCGAAGTTTCCGGGAAAATGAAACGTCGGGACCGGGGCGAGCAGGTCGCGGCAGGGGAATCTTGATTCAAAGCAAAAACACAGAAAATGAAAACCGATAAAACGGGCTACAACCGATTCTTGTTGCTGGTGGCTGGTCTCGGCGGTCTGCTCTATGGCGTGGATGTGGGCATCATTGCCGGCGCCCTGCCGTATATGGAGGCCACGTTCAAGGACGCGGCCACGGGTCAGACGCTCAATGCCGGACAGTTGTCCACCATTGTCGCGGCCGTCCTGCTGGGTAGCGTGATTTCGACCTTGTTCGCCGGCCTGTTGGCGGATTGGTTCGGGCGGAAGAAAATGATGACCGTCAGCGGCATTCTTTTTGTCGTCAGCATTCCGATGATTGCCCTGGCTCACGGCTACTGGCCGCTGGTCTTTGGACGGCTGTTGCAGGGCATCAGCGGCGGTCTGATCGGGGTCGTTATTCCGCTGTATCTGGCGGAGTGTCTGGGCGCCTCCGCCCGTGGCCGCGGCGCGGGGATATTCCAGTGGCTGCTCACGGGGGGCATTGTGGCGGCCGCTTTGATTGCGATGTATTTCAGCTATCAGGTGGATGCGGTCAAGGCGCTGAATGATCCGCAGAGGTTTTTTGAATTACAGGAACATGCCTGGCGCGGCATTTTCTGGGTGTCGCTTCCGCCGGGCATTTTGTTTGTGCTCGGCACTTTCCTGGTTGCCGAATCCCCGCGCTGGCTGTTTCGCCGGGGCCGCAAAGATGCCGCGCTGGCCGCGTTGCTTCGCTCGCGCAGCGACGAGCAGGCGCGGATTGAATTGATGGAAATGGAGGGGACGCTCGCCGCCGAAAAGGCGGCCGTGTCCCCCGCCGGGGTGAAAATCCGACAGTCGCTGCTCCGCCGCAAATACGTCATTCCGTTTCTGCTGGCCTGCGTCATTCTGGCCTGCAATCAGGCCACCGGCGTGAACTCCATCATCGGTTACAACCCGACGATTCTTTTTCAGGCCGGCTTGTCGGATCTCCAATCCCATTGGGGCTATGTCATTCTGACGACGGTCAATTTCGTGTTCACGATTTTTGGCGTGATGCTCGTGGACAAAAAAGGCCGGAAGTTTCTGCTCTCGCTGGGCAGCGCTGGCATCATCGCCTCGCTGGTCTGTGTCGGGCTTCTTTTCCACAACGCTGAAAAATCGCGCGTGGATGTGAGGGGGGCGGTGCAGGCCATGGTGACCGCCGATCAAAAAGTTTCCCTCACCTTTGACGAGGCGGCCGTCGCCAGCCTGCTCGGCACCAACCCGGGCGGGGCGGATCCGGCGCAGCCCAGGAATCTGGTGGTCATTTATTCCTATGGCGATTTCAAGTCCGCCACGTCCGTCAAGCGCTCGAACGATGCGGCCAGGACGCCGCTGGCCATTTCGCGGGCCGGCGCACTGCCGCCGAACAAAGTCGCGGCTTTTTTCCAGAATCCGTTCGCGGATCTGGAGGCGGCGAGAACGGCGCCGTTGAAAATTGACAATGCCCTGATCAGCACCGTGCCCTCGGAGCGGAACGGATGGATGGTCGCCTTCTTCACCTTCCTGTTCATGGCGTTCTTCGCCCTGGGCCCGGGCGTCTGCGTCTGGCTGGCGCTATCCGAACTCATGCCCACGCGGATCCGATCCAACGGCATGAGTTTTGCCCTGCTCATCAACCAGGCCGTCTCCACCACCATCGCCGCCGTCTTCTTGCCAACCGTCGGCAAATACGGCTACGGCACCCTGTTCTTCCTGTTTGCCGGTTGCACAGTGGTCTATTTCATCACTGCCCTGTTCTTCCTGCCGGAGACCAAGGGCAAGACGCTCGAGGAGATCGAAGAGCATTTCAAGGGGGAAAAGCGCTGATGTTTATTTCGTGCGGCAAACTCCTCGCGGGCGGCGATGGATCCCGGTCGCAGCCGGTCGCCCTCAACCGCCGCCGGAAACAGGACGGCCACGTTTCCGGGGCGGGTTTGAGTCAGGCGAAGCGTGTGCCGACGGTGGCGAAAAATAATTTATGAGACGCAATTTCATCATCGGGTTCGCGGCATGGGTCATGGCGGCCAGGAGTTTCGGCGCCGCGCCGGTTCCGGCATTGCCGGTGGAAACCCCGCAGCAGCGCGATGCCCGCATGGAATGGTGGCGCGAGGCGAAGTTCGGGATGTTCATCCACTGGGGAGTCTATTCCGTGCCCGCCGGCGAGTGGGGTGGCAAGACCGGCTATGCCGAGTGGATCATGGAGTCCGCGCGCATCCCTGTCAGCCGCTACGAACAGTTTGCCGGCCAGTTCAACCCAGTGAAATTCGATGCCGCGGCCTGGGTCAAAACCGCCAAGGACGCCGGGATGAAATATATTGTCATCACATCCAAGCACCACGACGGCTTCGGCATGTGGCCGTCGGCGCTGACGGACTGGTGCATCAAGTCCACCCCGTTCCAGCGCGACCCGCTGGGCGAGCTGGCGGATGCATGCAAGAAGGCGGGTATCAGGTTCTGCCTCTACCATTCCATCATGGACTGGCACAGTTCCGACTGGGGCGCGCGCCGGGCATGGAACGATGTGGCCACCGGAACCCCGGACATGGACCGCTACACGGCCTACATGAAGGGGCAGCTGAAGGAGCTCGTCACCCGGTATCATCCCGGCGTTCTCTGGTTTGACGGCGAATGGGAATCGCCCTGGACGGACAAGCGCGGCCTGGATCTCTCTGTCTATTTACATGGATTGGATCCTAAGCTCATCATCAACAACCGCGTCGGCAAAACGGAGGCCGGACTGAGGGGGCGCGTGGGTGACTTTGGAACGCCCGAACAGGAGATTCCGCCCAGCGGTTTCGGCCCTGGGGTGGACTGGGAAACCTGCATGACGCTCAACAACCACTGGGGCTATAATAAGCACGACCACCAATGGAAATCGCCGGAAACAATCATCCGCAATCTGTGCGACATCGCCAGCAAGGGCGGCAATTACCTGCTCAATGTCGGCCCGACCTGCGAGGGTCTCATCCCGCAGCCGAGCGTGGACCGGTTGGCCGAGGTCGGCGCGTGGATGAAGGTCAATGGCGCGGCGATTTACGATTCCTCCCCCACGCCGTTCGGCGGGGAGGCCGGCAGTTTCAGCGCCACCGAAAAAGATAAGGATGGGAAACCCCAATTCATTGCCGCCTGGAACTGGCGCGCAACAACCAAGCCGGGGAAAATTTACATCGAGATTTTCAACTGGCCGGTCTCCGGTAAAATCGAGCTGCCCGGACTCCAGAGCCGGGTGAAGAAAGCCACGCTGCTCGCCACCGGAGAGAAATTGAAAGTGGAACCAACCGCCGCCGGTGTGACCCTCGTCCTGCCCGCGGCGGCTCCGGACAAGATCGCCTCTGTCATCTGCCTCGAAATCAAGGGTCCGACCGCCAAGGTGGTGCCGCCGCCATCCTCGTGATATCCGGCCGCTCTCCAACCCAATTAAACGACTATGAATAAACCCAATCTGTCCCGCCGCCACTTTCTGAAAGCTTCCGCCTTGGCCGGGGTGGCGACGACCCTGGGCGGTGGCTGCGCCACCGCCCCGGCAACGGTCCTCCCCCCGGTTTCCGTTGCCTCGCCGGGGGACCTGGGTCTGTCCCGTCCTCGCCCGGCCGGTCACAAGTCGGTGAATGAGCTGACCACCACACCGCTGGAGCGGGTGCGGGTGGCGGTCATCGGCCTGCACCGGGGCCTGTCGCATGTGAGCAGTTGTCTCGGCATCGAATTCGTTGAGATTGTCGCCCTGTGCGACATCGTGGACGACCGGGCGAAAGCCGCCGCCGACCAGTGCGAAAAAAGTTCCGGCAAGAGGCCCGTCCTTTACAGCGGCAATGAAAACATCTGGGAGTCAATGGTGGCCCGCGACGACATTGACGCGGTCTACATCGCCACCCCGTGGGCTTGGCATGTGCCGATGGCTCTGCGCGCCATGGAGCTAGGCAAGCACGCCTTCATCGAGGTCGCGGCGGCGGTGACGGTGGAGGATTGCTGGCGGCTGGTGGACGCCAGCGAGCGGGCCCAGCGTCATTGCGTGATGCTGGAAAATTGTTGCTACGGCGAGAACGAACTCTTCAATCTCAATCTGGCCCGTCAGGGGGTGTTCGGCCAGTTGACCCATGCCGAATGCGCCTATTTGCATGACCTGCGTCCCGTGCTGTTTGCCCTCGGCACCGAAGGCGACTGGCGGCGCAATTATCACTGGGAATATGACGGAAACCTGTATCCCACCCATGGACTGGGCCCGGTGGCCCAATCCCTCGGCATCGGCCGCGGCGATCAGTTCCGGTTTTTGGTTTCCATGAGTTCGCAGGAAAGCAGCCTGACGAATTACCGCGACGAGCATCAGCCGAACGGCGGTCGCCATGCCGGTGAAAAATACCTTTGCGGGGACATGAACACTTCCATCATCAAGACCCAGCTGGGCCGCACCATCCTGGTGCAGCATGATGTCGTCAGCCCCCGCCCCTACAGCCGCATCAATGCGCTGTACGGCAACCGAGCGGTGTTTTTTGACTACCCGGCCCGTCTGTCCGTGGATCATCCCAAACAATATGGATTGGAGGCCGATGGTTCCGAGGACTGGTTGGGGGACAAAGATCTGAAAATCATGCGCGATCAATTCACCCATCCGCTTTGGAAAAAACTCGCCGCGCGCGCCAAGGGCGGCGGTCACGGCGGCATGGACTTTGTGATGAACTGGCGCCTGCTGGACTGCCTGCGGCAGGGCATCACCCCCGACAGCGTCGTGTACGACGCCGCCGCGTGGAGTTGCATCCTTGAAACCTCAGTCCGCTCGGTGGCAACCGGCAGTCAGCCGGTGAACATTCCGGATTTCACCCGCGGCCTCTGGAAAACGATGAAGCCGCTGGGTATTGTTGAGTAACTTGAGCAACCCAGATTCCCCAAAACTATGAAAACCAGAATCCTCATTGCCCTGTCCCTGATGTCGCTGGCGGCAACCGCTCCGGCCGTCATCGAGCCGGCCCTTATCCCGCTGCCGCAGCATCTGACGCGGCTTGAGGGCGTGTTCCGATTGACGCCGGACACGCGGATTTATACCGACCCGGCCTCGGTGGAGACCGGCATGGTGCTGGCCGGCCAGCTTCGCAAATCCATTGGCGGAGGCTTTCGCCTGAGCGGGAAGACCACGCCGGAAGCGGCGGGATTGATCGCCGAGGGGGTGCTGCTAACGACCCAGGATGCCGACGCCAGCCTCGGTGCGGAAGGCTACCAGCTGACCGTCGCCACCAACCTCATCGTCATCCGCGCGCCGGGTCAGGCAGGTTTGTTCTATGGGGTGCAGACGCTGCTGCAGCTGCTGCCGCCGGAAATTTTTTCCCGGCAGGTTGTAAAGGGCCAGGACTGGCAGATCCCCTGTGTGAAGATCACCGACCAGCCGCGGTTTGGCTGGCGCGGCCTGATGCTCGATGTGAGCCGCCATTTTTTCAGCAAGGATGAGGTGAAGCAGCTGCTGGATGCGATGGCGCTGCACAAGATCAATACGTTCCACTGGCATCTGGTGGACGACAACGGCTGGAGGATCGAGATCAAGAAATATCCGAAGCTGACGACGGTCGGCGCGTGGCGCAGCGGCGTGGGTTTTGGGTTGGCGACCAATTCGACCACCGCCTATGGCCCGGACGGACGTTATGGTGGTTTTTACACTCAGGCCGACATCCGGGAAATTGTGGGTTACGCGGCGGAGCGGCATATCACCGTTGTGCCTGAGATTGAAATGCCCGGCCATTCGCTGGCGGCGCTGGCTTCGTATCCGGAATTCGGCACGGGCGACGGACCGTTCATCGTGCCGCTCCAGGGCGGTGTCAACCCCGGGATTTATTCGCCGGCCAAAAGCGGGACGTTTGAATTTTTGGATGACGTGCTGACCGAGGTGGCCCAATTGTTCCCCTGCAGATACATTCACATTGGGGGCGACGAGGTGCCGAAGGAGCCCTGGAAAAACGACGAGGCCTGTCAGGCGCTGATGAAAAAAGAGGGTCTGAAAAACGAGGAGGAGCTGCAGAGTTGGTTCATCCGCCGCATCGAGAAGAGTGTCAATGCCAAGGGCAAGACCCTGATTGGATGGAGCGAGATCCTGCAGGGCGGCCTCGCCCAAAATGCCGCGGTCATGGATTGGATAGGCGGCGGCCGGGAAGCTGCCAGCCAGGGCCACGACGTGGTGATGTCGCCGGTCTCCCACTGTTATTTTGACTATTGCCAGAGCCGGGATCCCAATGCCGAGCCGCGCGCGATCGGCGGTTTTTTGCCGCTGGAAAAAGTCTATTCATTTGAGCCGGTTCCCGCCGGTCTCGCGCCTGAATTTCAGCGCCACATCCTTGGCGCGCAGGGCAATCTCTGGACTGAATACATCCCCAACCTGAAACACGCCCAATACATGACGTTCCCGCGCCTCTCCGCGCTGGCCGAAGTCACCTGGTCGCCCAAGGAATCCCGTCACTTTGAGGATTTCGTCCGCCGATTGCAGACGGATGACCGGAGGCTCGATCAGCTGGGTGTGAATTACCGCGTCAACCGCCCGGACACCCGGACGCGCGTCGGCGGCTGGCGGCCGGCACAAATCAAGCCGGGATTCGCGCCGCTTGCATGGGATGTGACCAGGAATGTGACCGCCGCCGGCAAGACTCGCGTCAGCCTCGATTACACCGAGGGCACCTGCGGCATTGACATCGCATGGGTCGCGCTGCTCGCCGACGGAAAGGAAGTCAGCCGCGACACGCATGATGGTTTTGCCGGGGGCAGCCCGCGCCAATCGGTTTATACGCTCACCCTGCCCGCCCCCGAAGTCGGCGTGGTTTACACGCTTCGCGCGCAGCTCTCCGGCGCCGGCGGCGAAGACTCTGCCGGCGTCATTTGTTGGGATTTGAAGCCGACGGGCAAATAAAAGCCGAGCAAAGGCCTGATGCCCCATGTTCCATCACCGCTCATCCGGCGCCGGTGCATCACCAACCCTGCCGCCCGGGCGGGCGGGCGGTCTGCCGCCGCCGGTCGCTCGGGCCCTGGCGCATCGGGAAACACCCTAGAATCCCCATGCCCTTTGTCGCCAGCACCAAAACACAGCCTACCTACGATGTCATTGTCGTGGGTTCCGGCGCGGCGGGAGGGCAGACCGCCTATGTGCTTTGCGCGGCAGGGTTGAAGGTGTTGATGCTCGAAGCGGGGCGGCGCTACGACCCACTCGAAGAGACCCCGATGTTTCAGACCCAGCATTATGCTCCGCTGCGCGGGGCGGCGACCCCGGACAAAAACTTCGGTTTTTTCGACGCCACGGTCGATGGGGGTTGGCGGGTGCCGGGCGAGCCTTACATGGTGAAACGGGGGCGGAACGACCGGCCCTGGGAAGTGGCCGCCGACACCAGTATCGCCACCGACCAGAATTTCATCTGGTGGCGCTCGCGGATGCTCGGCGGGCGGACGAATCACTGGGGGCGCTTCTCCTTCCGCATGGGCCCGTATGATTTCAAACCCCGCCGGCGCGATGGCCTGGGGATTGACTGGCCTCTCGATTATAAGGATCTGGCGCCGTATTACGACAAGGTGGAGCAACTCATCGGGGTGTTTGGCAGCAACGAGGGTCTGGAAAACACTCCGGACTCCTCCCCGGGCGTTTTGTTGCCGCCGCCGAAGCCGCGCGCCTATGAGTTGCTCGCCAAAAAAGCCTGCGCCGGCCTGGGGATTCCGGTGATCCCCTCGCATGTGGCAATCCTCAGCCAGCGCCAGGATGCGGAGCGGCTGCCACAACTGCTGCATCCCCATTCGCCGGCCATGCAGGCCGCCCTGGCCTCCAACATGAAAACCCGTCTCGCTTGCCTGTGGGCGACGGCTTGCGGGCGCGGTTGCGCGGTGAAGGCGAATTATCAGTCCACCACGGTTCACCTTCCCCCGGCGCTGGCGACGGGAAATCTCGATATCATCACCGACGCGATGGTGCGCGAGGTGAGCGTGGATGATCAGGGCCGCGCCACGGGGGTGCATTATGTGGACAAGAAAACCAAGTCGGATCGGCAGGTGAAGGCGCGCGTGGTGGTGCTGGCGGCCAGCGGGTGTGAATCCGCACGCATTCTCCTGAATTCGAAAAGCCCGATGTTCAGCCATGGCCTGGCCAATTCCAGCGGCAAGGTCGGGCGCTACCTGATGGACACGGTCGGCAGCGGGCTTGGGGGGCAGTTTCCGGCGCTGGAGGGCGCGCCCGTGCACAATGAAGACGGGGCGATGACCATGCACATGTACATGCCGTGGTGGAAATATAGGGAGCAGTCCGCGGGGCGGCTCGACTTTCCGCGCGGGTATCACATTGAGTTTGGCGGGGGGCGGATCATGCCCGAGGCCGGTTCGTTCGATGGCATGGAAAGCCTCACCGGCGGCAGCTACGGGAGGAAATTCAAGGAGGACCTCCGCCGTTACTACGGCTCGTTCATTTATTTTGCGGGCCGCGGCGAAATGGTTCCCAACGAACACAGCTATTGCGAGATTGCCCCGGATAAAAAAGACGTGTGGGGCATCCCCGTGCTGCGTTTTCATTGGAAATGGTCCGAGCATGAGGAGAAGCAGGCGGCCCACATGCAGAAGACCTTCGCCGAAATCATCACCTCCATGGGCGGCCGCGTCACCAGCCCGCCCCAGCTCGACGGCCGGAAAGCGATTCTACCCGGGGGCGCGATCATCCATGAAGTCGGCACCACCGGCATGGGCAGCGACCCGAAAAATTCCGTGCTCAACCAGTATTGCCAGGCGTGGGACGTGAAGAATCTGTTTGTCACCGACGGCGGGTCGTTCGTTTCCAACGCCGATAAAAACCCGACCCTGACCATCATGGCCAACGCCTGGCGCGCCACGGATTATCTGGTCGGGGAAATGCGGAAAGGAAACATTGGATGAGCGGCCCCGCTCCCCATCGCCTGCCCCGGCGCGAAGCAATACAATGGATGCTCGCTGCCACGGCCACCGCGGCCCTGCTGGACCTCCGCAGCCTGGGGGCGCCGGCCGTGCCTGCCAGGGGCTACGGTGCCGACCTGGATCTCACCGCTGCTTACAAGCCCGGCGAGCTCTGGCCGCTTACCTTCACCGATTCCCAGCGCCGGACGGCTTCGGCGTTGTGCGATGTCATCATCCCCGCCGATGGCCTGTCGCCCGCTGCCAGCGCGGTGCATGTGGTGGACTTTCTGGATGAATGGGTCAGCGCGCCCTACGAGCTCCAGCAAACGCACGGCAAACTCATTCTGGAAGGCCTGGCCTGGATTGAGGCGGAGTCCCGGTTGCGTTACGAAAAGAAATTCGCCGATCTGGACGAAGCCGGGCAGCACTCGATCTGCGACGACATCTGCCATGTGCCCCGGGCGGCGCCCCGGTTTAAAACCGCCGCCGTTTTTTTTGCCCTGTTCCGCAACCTGACCGCCAGCGGTTTCTACACCACCCCGGCCGGGTGGAAGGACATTGGCTATGTGGGGAACACCGCGCTGGAGCGCTTTGACGGTCCGCCGCCAGCGGTGCTCAAGCACGTCGGGCTGGCCTGAGCCGCTCAACAACGGGCACCGGAGACAGAATATGATGACAAGAATTGGAATCGGACTAATCGCCGGGCTGGGGTTTTGGTCGTCCGCCCACGGGGCGGGGGATCCGTCCGCACCCGGGGGCGGATTGCGGCTGTGGAGTGATGCGGTGGAGACGCGGCTCCGGCAGGCGGGGACGAATGGCGCTGAGCTGGTCAAGGCGTTCCAGGCTGCCCCGCCGGACCAGCGCAAGGGGCTGGATTTCCTCGTGGAAAACATGCCGGCCTCCGATCTGGAAACCCTTTCCGCCCCGTTTCTGTTGGCGAATCTGAACCTCGCCTATGAGGCCTGGCAGACCTCGCCGTGGCGCGCGGCGGTATCCCAAGAGATGTTTTTCAATGGCATCCTGCCTTATGCGAACCTGACCGAGGAGCGCGACGGTTCGCGCGCCCTGCTGCGCCAGGCGTGTCTGCCGATGATTCAGGGGGCCAGGACGCCGGGCGAGGCGGCCCAGTGGTTGAACCGGAAAATCTTCCCGCACTTCAAGGTGACCTACAACACCAGCCGCCAGCGGCCCGACCAGAGCCCGGCCGAATCCATCCGCAGCGGCATCGCCACCTGCACGGGGCTGGCCATCCTGCTGGTGGATGCCTGCCGGGCCGTGGGAGTGCCCGCGCGCGTGGCGGGCACGGAGATGTGGTGGAACATGCGGGGGAATCACACCTGGGTGGAGGTCTGGGACGGCGACTGGCATTTCACCGGCGCGGCCGAGCCGGACGCCGCCGGGCTGGATCACGGCTGGTTCCTGGATGACGCAGCCAAGGCGCAACGGGAGGTGCGTCAGCACGCCATCTGGGCGGCGAGTTTCCAGCGCACCGGCGATTTTTTTCCGCTGGTCTGGCTGCCCGGCGACAAGTCTGTGCCCGCCGTCAACGTGACGGATCGGTATACAGTCGGGTCGCCGCCCGCCGCCGCCCAACAGGGTCGGGCGCAGTTGTCCGTCAAAGTAATGAACGCCGCCGGACGGCGCGTGGTGGCGGACGTTGCGCTGATTGACCTCGCGGACGCTGGCAAAAGGCAGGCGGGCAAGAGCCGCAGCGAGACGGCGGACTTGAATGACTTTGTCAGTTTCAAGGTCGCGCTGGGCGGCCGCTATCGCGTCGAGGCCCGCCTGGACGGGCGGCAGGAGAAATCCGAGGTGGCGATGTCCACGGCGGACCAGCTCATGACTCTGGTGCTGCCGGAGGAAGCCAACCTTCCCTTCGCGTCCTGTCCGGCAACGCCCGATGCCGCCCCGCCGCTGTCCGAGAAGGAAGGGGCGGCCCTGCGCCAGGAACTCGACCGGTATTTCAGTGCCGACCTCGCGGGTCGGGTGGGGTGGGATTTCCCCGCCAGACTGGAAAAGCTGCTGGCCTCCAACGAATCCGCCGTGCGGCGGGTCGCGTGGAGCGCGTATTGTTCCGCGCCGGATCACGCCGTCCGGAAGGCCAACTACGCCGTCAGGGTGGTCCGGTCCGGACAGCACGCCAGCCCTTACACCGTGAAGCCGGTTGGCGCGCGCCCGGCCAATGGCTGGCCGATCTTCATCGCCATGCACGGTGGCGGGGGTGCCCCCAAGGAATTAAACGACAGTCAGTGGCGGCACATGCAGATTTATTACAAGGATCATCCCGAACTCGGCGGCTATCTGTATCTTGCCCTGCGGGCCCCGAACGACACCTGGAACGGATTCTATGACGACTATGTCTATCCGCTGATCGATCAGTTGATTCTTCAATTCCGCGTGTTCGGCGACATCGACCCCGACAAGGTCTTCATCTTGGGTTATTCGCACGGGGGTTACGGCGCCTATGCCATTGGGCCCAAAATGCCGGATCGGTTTGCCGCCATTCATGCCAGCGCGGCGGCGGCGACCGACGGGGAGACAACCGCAAAAACACTGCTGCACACCCCGTTCACCGCGATGGTGGGGGAGCTGGACACCCAGTACGACCGCTATGAACGGAACCTGAAATTCCGGGGGGAGGTGGAAAAGCTGCGGGGCGGCCGCGCCGATATTTATCCGGTGACGGTGACCATTGTCAATGGCAACGGGCACACCGGCCTGCCCGACCGCGACTTCATCGCGGAGATGTATCCGGCCGTGCGGAATCCCGTGCCGTCCGAACTGGACTGGCTGATGACGGACGGCGTCATTCGCGATTTTTTCTGGCTGCGGGTGGATCAGCCGGCCAAGCAGTCGGAAATTCTCGCCAGTTGCCGGGACAACCGCTTCGTGATTACTGCGAATGAAACGGTGGCGGGCGCGTCGGTTTTGATGGACGCGAGGATGGTGGATTTCGGCCGGCCGGTCAGCATTGAATTGAACGGCTCAACCACTACGCGCCGGTTCGCGCCGCGACTGAAAACATTTTGTGAAACCCTGATCCGCCGGGGGGATCCGGACTATGCCTTCAGCGCGGAATTCCATGTGGTGCCAGACCCTAAGAGCCGGCGGCTGGTCGTTGCCCCGTCCCTGTAATCCAGCACTATGAAAATTGGATTTTTTTTCAGCGGGTTGTCGGTCGCCGCCCTGTCGGTGTTTGCGCAGGACGGCGGCTGGAAATTCCCTTGTCCTTCCAATGATATCGCCCACTGCACGGCGCACCGGGTGGCGGAGCCCATTGACGTGGATGGCCGACCGGATGAGCCGGGCTGGCAGGCCGCGCCGTGGTCGCCGCGGTTCACGGATATCCTGACCGGCGGCCGGGTGATTCATGACACGCGGGTGGCGGTGCTTTGGGATGACCAATACCTCTACGTCGCCTACCGCGTGGAGGAGCCGCTGGTCCATGCGAAGTTCACCCATCACAATGATCTCATCTGGCAGGACAACGACGTGGAATGCTTCATCGCCGGACCGGACGCGTATTATGAATTGGAGATCAATGCCAACAACACTGCCTACGAGGTCTTTTTTGCGTGGACCAACACGTTCGCCGCCTCCGGCCTGGCGCGGCAGCCGGAATTCCTCGGCGCCACCCTCGTCCCGTTCAATGGGGTGGGCTTGACCAATCATCCGCGCGGCGGGCGGGTGGGCAATTTTGAACACGCGTTTCCGGGACTGAAGACGGCGGTTCACATTGACGGCACGTTGAACGATGATTCGGATCGCGACCGTGGCTGGACGGTGGAGCTTGCGTTGCCGTGGAAGGGCATGAAATGGCTCGCGACGGACGGGCGTTCGTTGCCGCCGAGGGACGGCGATGTGTGGCGCATGGATTTCTCGAGGTTCAACACCTACAGGGAGTCCACGCCCGCCGCCGATTCCGGCGGCTGGTTCTGGACGCGCCATGGCGTCTGGGATTCCCACATCCCGGAGTGTTTCGTCTTCGTCACGTTCTCCACCAACCGCCTATCTGCCGCGGGCACTCCCTCCGCTCCGGCAGCGCCCGGGGCGCCGGCGATTGGAAAAGGCAGCCCGCCGGCCGCCGGCCCCTGAAAATCATATCATGAAAAAAATCAAAAAAATCGGCATCGGGTTGGTGGTCTTGATTGCGGTGGGGTTTTCCGGGCCGTCGCTGATCGCTGAGGATTACATTCTGGAAAACGACCAGGTGACCCTTGTCTGTGCGGTGAAAGACGGGAGGCTTTTGCCGGGCACGTTGCGTGACAGGAAAACCGGCGAGATGGTCCGGCTCGGCCGTGAGCTGTTCAGTCTGGTGCTGACCAATGGGGATTATTTGCACGCGGACCAGTTCAAGCTGGTGGGAAAGCCGGTCGTGGCGCCGCTGGCGGTCAGTGCGGGGGCTTCGCGCCGTGCGGAGCAGCTGCCCGGCCAAGAGCTGGTCGCCCACTTGACATCCGCAGACGGGAAGGTGGCGGTGACCTGGCGGGCGGTACTGCGCGACGGCTCGCGGTATCTGCGCCAGGAATTTCATTTTAAGGCCGTCCGGGAGGCGGAGCTCCTGAACGGGTTGCTTTTAATGGAGCTGAATCTGGCCGGGGCCCATTCGACCGGTGCGGTGGACGGTTCGCCGGTGGCGACGGAGACGGTTTTTTTCGGCGCGGAGCATCCCCTGTCGGTCAACCGGGCTGAAATGGGCTACATCCGCTGTTTTGTCCCGCGCGGTGCTCCATTGCTGCCGGGCGAGAGCTACACCTGTTCCTCGGTTGTCGGCTTTGTGGCGAAAGGCCAGTTGCGCCGCGATTTCTTGACCTATCTTGAACGCGAGCGCGCCCATCCCTACCGACCGTTCTTGCATTACAATTCCTGGTACGACATCGGCTATTTCAGCAAATACGACGCGCCGGCGGCGTTGAATGTGATCAGGAGTTTCGGGGAGGAGCTGGCGGTCAGGCGCGGCGTGAAGCTGGATTCCTTTTTGTTTGATGACGGCTGGGACGATGCGGCAACGCTCTGGCGTTTTGACAAAACCAATTTCCCCGCCGGCTTTGCGCCCCTCCAGGCGGCGGCGTCCAAATACGGCGCGGCGCCGGGCATCTGGCTGTCGCCGTGGGGCGGCTACGGCGCGCCGCACGAGGAGCGCATCCGGTTCGGCCGGGCGCAGGGCTTTGAAACCCGCGACGGCAATTTCACGCTGGCCGGGCCGAAGTATTATGAGCGCTTTCGCGACCTCTGCGTTGACGCGGTCAGCCAATATGGCATCAACCAGTTCAAGTTCGACGGCATCGGCCAGAATACCGGTACCGGCGGCGGCGGCGCGCAGCGCGATTTCGACGCGATGCTCAAACTCATCGCCGAGCTGCGGTCGCTCAAGCCCGATATTTACATCAACCTGACCACCGGCACCTGGCCCTCGCCCTTCTGGCTGCTGTATGCGGACTCGCTCTGGCGCGGCGGCGAGGACCATGACTTCCTCCCCGGAACCGCGCCGGAACGTGAACGGTGGATTTCCTACAAGGACAATGACGTCCATGATGAGGTTGTGGGGCGGGGCGATTTGTACCCGCTCAATTCCCTGATGCTGCACGGCATCATTTACGCGAAGTCCGCGCACGGGTTGAACCACGATACCAACCATGTTTTTAAATCCGAGGTGCGCGCGATGTTCGGCAACGGCACCCAGCTGCAGGAGCTGTACATCACGCCGGCGCTGATGTCCCAGCAGAACTGGGATGATTTGGCCGAAGCTGCGAAATGGTCGCGCGCCAATGCTGACACCCTGAAAGACACTCACTGGGTCGGCGGCCGGCCGGCGGATCGCCAGATTTATGGATGGGCCGCCTGGTCTCCCTTGAAGGGGATTTTGACGCTGCGGAACCCGTCCCGACTGGTTCAGTCCATTCGCATCGACCCGGCAAAGGTGTTTGAATTGCCGGACGGGGCCGCGTCGCGCTACGCCGTCGTCAATCCGTTTAGGGACCAGTCGGTGGACGCCGCTGCGCTTCGGGCCGGGGAGGAGACGGTGTTCACGCTCCAGCCGTTTGAGGTGCTGATCATCGAAGCCCACCCGGAAAAATCGTAATCGGATGAGAGGTGCCCCCCCATCCGCCGCATTTCCATCCATACCCGACAGTGAGCCTATTCCAGGGTGTCGGGTCCGGGAGCTATCCGGCGGCTGGTGGGTGTTGGAGCGGGGAGCTCTGCATTTCGGCTTCCGCAGTTTTGAACCCGCCGGTTCCACGGCAGGTAAGGACGCCCGCCGCCACAAACACGGGGAAAGATCCGCGCCGTTCCGGAACGCCCCTTGGCGTCCGTGGCGGCTCAATTTCCCCAAATTCGTGTCCCTTCGTGTCTCAGTCTTTGTCTTCAGAATAGGGGTCCAGCGTCACGCTGGCTTGGCGGTTCATTCTGTCTCCAGGGTTCCGGCTCAATTTGCAGAGGGGGAAGGGTCGGGCCACGCCGCTCCGGCGGCCTGGCAACCGCAGCTCCACCTCAGCCCCGAGGGTCGACGGCTGCCTTTTTCAGACCGGCTCTAACAGGGTGTTGAACCTTCAATAAAGTGTGCTAGTTTCAAAAATCCATTCGTCCAACATGAAATGCTGTCCCAGTTCCCGGCGGGGTTGGCTTTGCCGTTTCGTTCGTGCCTCGCGTGCTTTGAAGCTGGCGGTCGTTCTGTTGCTGGCTTCGGGGTGTTGGATGCCCCGGTTGGCGGATGCGGCGGGAGCCTGGACGCCCCTGACCCGCCCGGCGCCCGGCGGCGTGGCGCTCATGCTGCTGCTTTCAGACGGCACGGTGATGTGTCAGAACAGCGGCAATACCGGCTGGTATCGGCTGACCCCCAACCTTCTGGGCAGCTATGTGAACGGGACCTGGACGACGCAGGCGCCGATGCATGATTCGCGCCGTTATTATGGCTCGCAGGTGCTGCGGGACGGCCGGGTGTATTGTGCGGGCGGCGAATATGGCACGGGCGGCGGGCGCATGGAGATTTATGATTCGGTGGCGAACACGTGGACGACGCCCGTTATCGTCCCGAACGCGCCCATTGACAGTTGCACCGAGACGCTGCCCGGGGGGGACGTGCTGCAGGGCAACGCGGGCAGCGACACGCGCGTTTATGACGTGACCAATGGCGTCTATTCCGCCGCAATCATGGCCCTGGGCGGACAGGATGAGCCGTCGTGGGTGAAACTGCAGGACGGCAGCATCCTCACGCTCACGGGCACCACTTCCGAGCGGTTTGTGCCTTCGCTGAACCGATGGGTGGCGGATGCGAACCTGCCCGTCACCTTGTTTGGCTACGGGTATGAGATTGGCGCGGCGCTGCTGCTGCCCACTGGGAAACTCTTTTACATCGGGGGCACCAGCAACACGGCCATCTACACGCCGTGGACGACCAATGCGGACGGTCTCTACACGCCCGCCGGCACGACCAATGCAGGCACCTGGGCGGCCGGACCAAACATCCCCAATAACAACGGCGCGGTGGACGCCCCCGCCGCGATGATGGTCAACGGCAGCATCCTTTGCTGCATGGCCAACACCACCACCAACTTCGGCACCGCCTCGACATTCTACGAATATGATTCCGTTGCCAACACCTTCACCCAGATTAACGGTCCGACCGGCAGCGCCTCTTTCGGCGCGGTGGCCTATGGTTGCACCATGCTGGATCTGCCCGATGGGACGGTCCTTTTTTCGAGCGGCGGCAGCCAGCTCTACAGCTACAGGCCCTCCGGGCCGCCCCTGGCCAGCGGCGTGCCGGTGATCCTCGGCGCATCCACCAATCAGGACGGATCCTTTCACCTGACCGGCACGCTGTTCAACGGCATCTCCGAAGGCGCGGCCTATGGGGACGACTCGCAGATGAACTCGGGCTATCCGGTCGCGCGCATCACCAATTCATCCGGCAATGTGCTTTATTGCCGCACCTACAACTGGAGCACCTGCAACGTGATGACCGGCACCAACCTGGTCAGCACGGAAATGACCCTGCCCAACGGTCTGCTGGCGGGAACCTATTCGCTGTTTGTCACGGCCAACGGCATCAGTTCCGCCGCCTATCCGCTGACCATCGCCGGCACGCCGCTGTCGCCGGTGACCGGGTTGGCATTTTCGACCATCGCCTCCAATCGGATGGCGTTTTACTGGAATGACATTGGATCCACGGAAACTGGGTATCTTGTCCAGCGCTCTGCGGATGGCGTGAATTATTCCACGGTGGCCAGCCTCGGGGGGAACATCACAAACGGCACTGACACTGCCGTGACGCCGCTCGGTCAGTATTATTACCGGGTCCTGGGAACCAATGCCGGCGGTCCCGGCCTTGCCGCCCCGCCGATTTTTGCCGCCTCCCTGCCGGTGGTTCCTGTGCCGGCACCGTGGCAGAATCAGGATGTCGGCGCGGTGTTGGGCAGCGGTGCCGCCGGCGCAAACGCCGGCACATTCACCCTCATCGGCTCCGGCTCCGGCATTGGCAAGGATGACGACCAGTTTCAATTCGTCGCCCAACCGATTGCCGGCGATGTGACCCTTACCGCGCGTGTCCTCGCCGGCCAAAACACCGGCGTCAACGCCCTCGCCGGGGTGATGATCCGGAACGGCCTCGGCAATGACGCCGCCGATGTGCTCATGGCTTTAGGCAGTGGCAGTTCCAACACCGTTTTACAATCCCGCGCCGGCGCCGGCGCATGGGCGTCGGGCGTCAATGGTTTTCCGGGCTGCACCGCCCCCTATTGGGTGCGCCTGGTGCGCAGCGGCAACGCGGTCACAGGCTACGCCTCGTCCGACGGGGTTGCTTGGACCCCGCAGGGGACGTCCACGGCGGCCATGGAGCCGGTGGTCTATGCCGGTCTGGCGGTGGGGAGCGGCGCCCCCACTCTGCTCAACACCGCCGCATTTGACAGCCTGACCATCACTGGTGTGGCCTCGGCGAATCCCATTCCGCTGTCGGACTGGAAGCTGGATGAAACCGCTGGCGCAACGGCGACTGACTGCCGTGGCGGAAACGACGGCACCTGCAACAACGTGGCGCTGGGTTTGCCCGGTGCCACGCCCGACACTGGGGCGGCGGCAGGCTTTAACGGCACCAACGCGGATATTTCCATTCCCCCGCTGAATCTCAATTCCAATGTGCTCACCCTCACCGCCTGGGTGAATCGCACTGGCGATCAAAATGCCTGGTCGGGCCTCTTCTTCAACCGCGCCAACTCGACCGTTGCCGGCCTCCACTTTGGCACGGCCAACGAACTGCGGTACACCTGGAACAACAGCGCGAGCACTTATAATTGGAACTCCGGGCTGATCGTGCCGAATCAGCAGTGGACGTTCGTGGCGCTGATCATCGAGCCGGCTCGGGCGCGGATCTTCATCGCCACCAACGGCGTGCTGTGGTCGGCGACCAACAATGTGGCCAATGCGGTCCAGGCTTTTGACGGCACTTCCTCGCTCGGCCTGGATGACAGCAGCAGCAGCCGTCGCTTCTGCGGGTTGCTGGACGAGGTGCAGTTCTATAACCGGGTGCTGACCCCCGCGCAGCTGGCGCAGCTGGCTGCTCCGCCGGTCGTCACTTTTGCCGCGCCGGCCAGCGGCGCCTATTTTGCCGCGCCCGCCACCGTCAGCCTGCTCGCCGCGGTGAGTGGCGCCAGCGGTCACACGCTGAACCAGATCCAGTATTTCATGGGCAACACGCTCGTCGGCCAGTCCGCCAGCGGGCCTGCTTTTGGTGTGACGGTCACCAATCTGGCCTCGGGCAGTTACCAGTTCACCGCGCGGTTATTTTATGACGCCGGAGGGGTTGTGGCCTCCGGCCCGCTCAGCATCATCGTGTCGCCACCGCCCGGGGAGCCCCAAAACGTCGCGGCCACCGCGCTGGCCAGTAATTCGGTTTGGGTCAGCTGGTCGCCCGCCCCCCATGCCACCGGCTACGTTCTGAGCCGGGGCGGGACGCCGCAGGCCCGTCTGTCGGGCGTCTCGTATCTGGACACCGGCCTGGTCGCTGGATCCAACTACTGCTACTCCGTGGTGGCCACCAATCCGTCCGCCAGTTCCGCTACCAGTGCTTCCAGTTGTGTGACCACGCCAGGCACCGGCGCCACGCTCGCGTGGGACGCCGGCGCTTCCCCCATCGGCCCGCAGGACGGCAGCGACTTCTGGGGCAGCAGCGCTGCCACATGGTGGACCGGTTCGGCGAATGGTGTCTGGGCCGACAACAGCCTGGCGGTCTTCGGCAGCGGCACGGTGACCAATTGCATCGTCACTCTCACCAACCTCGTGACGCCGTCCGGCCTCGTCTTCAGTGCGACCGGCGGCGGCAGCTACTCGGTCACCAACGCCGGTGGGGCGATCGTGCTGTCCGGCACGCCGGCCGTGGCGGCCTATGAGAACGCGACGATTGGCGCCGTCGTGCAAGGCGCCGGGGCGCTGGTTAAAAGCGGCGCCGGCTGCCTGACGCTCTCGGCCCTGAACACGTTTTCCGGCGGTACCACGATCAATGAAGGCACGCTTCAATTGGGCAATGCTGGCGGCATTGGGAAAAAAGGTTCCTGGGCCCATGGTTTCACTCTGCGAAACGGCGTTTTCGACATCAATGGCCAGACCAATTACGTCACAGGCAACCTTGGCGCGGCGGGCCGCACCTGGCTGATTAATGCCGAGGCGATCACCTTGGGCGGCCAGTCTGGTGGCGCGATGACGGTCCAGGATTCGGGCGGCACGGGAAGCGGTTTCTGCACCTACAACCTGCAAAACTGCATCATCTACAATGCGGCCAACCATCCCGGCCCCGCCACCATCTCCGCACCCTGGCTGGGCACCGGCCAGTCTGGCGTGGGTGTCCTCAAGACGATCACTGTCGGTCAAAGCACCAATTCAGGCGGTGTGGAGCTGGACTTCACCGGTCCGTTGAGCCAGAACAGCGGCAATGACGGCGCAAATTCCACGATCCAGAAAACCGGCGCCGGCACCCTGCGGATTTCGGCGGCCAATTACTTCCCCTATATCCAAATCACCGCCGGCAAACTCGTCGTCAATCACATCAATGCCCTGGGCGCGACGCGCACCCAGAACGGCACGGCGAACAATCTGGTGACGGTGGATGGGGGCACCCTGGATTTGAACGGGTTCAGCCCCAGCATCGGGAGCTTGACCAACGGCAGCGTCAACACCGGCGTGATTCTCAACAACGGCACTTCGGGCAGCACCTTTACGGTCGGCACCTCCGATGCCAGCGCCGCGTTCGCCGGCCGGATTATGGACGGGACCTCCGCCACAGCCCTCGTCAAGTCGGGCGGCGGCAGCTTGACGCTTTCGGGCGCGAACACCTACACCGGACCCACCACGGTCAGCAATGGCGCTCTGGTCGTGAACGGGTCGCTGGCCGCCGCCAGTGTCGTGACGGTGGCTGCCAACGCCCGGCTGGCCGGCAGCGGAACCATTTCCGGCCCGACCACCATCCAGCCCGGCGGCACCATCCAGCCCGGCCTGGGCGGGAACAATCTCTCGGCGCTGACCCTGAGCAACAGCCTGACTCTTTCCGGTAACGCACTTTTTGCGCTGAACAAAACCAGTGCGCCAATGGCCTCGCAAATTTCCGGTCTCAGCAGCGTCAATTACGGCGGCGCTCTCATCGTCACCAATCTGGGTTCCACCCCTCTGGTGGAGGGCGATAGCTTTGTTTTGTTTAGCGCGGGCAGTTACCACGGGTCGTTCCGCAGCCAATCCCTGCCGGCGCTGGCCACCAACCTGGCCTGGGATGTCTCCCCGCTGCCGGTCAACGGCAGTATTGTCGTGGCCGCCCTGCCTGTCATCACCCGCCCGCCGCTGAGCCTGACAGTCAACCTGGGCAGCCCCGCCGCCTTCAGCGTCGGCGCCACCGGCAGCCCCCCGCTCGCGTGCCAGTGGCGCAAGAACGGGGTCAGCCTCCCCGGGGGCACCGCCGCCACTTACAACCTTGCCAGCGCAGCGGCGGCCGACGCGGCGGATTACTCGGTGGTGGTCACGAACCATTGCGGATCGGTGACCAGCCTCGTGGCGACCCTGACAGTCTATCCACGGCCGTCATTCGCCAGTGTGGACATGATGAGCAATGGAACCTTCCGCCTCAATGTCGCTGGCGGAGCGGGCCAGACCTTCATCCTGTTGAGCGCATCCAATCTGGTGCCGCCGCTGACATGGTGGCCGCTGGCCACCAACAGCGCCGGCTCTAACGGCCTCTCCAGTTTCAGCGATGCCCAGGCCGCCTATGTCCCACAGCGGTTTTACCGCCTCATGACCCCCTAGTTCGCCGGCTCCGCCCCGCACACCAAAAAATGAAACCGGACCATCCAAGCAGCCCATGCCATCCGCCCGCGGGTTGCCGCGCAGCGCCGGCGTGCGGCAGGGGGAGGGTAGGGGGCGTCTTGTTTTTAAAAAATACAAGTGCATTTCGCTGGCAGGCTCCGGCCGACCTAATTAGTGTTGGATCAAATCCGCAGACCGTATGCATACGACCCATCGTTTGATTTTTCCCGCCGGCCGCAACGGGCGTCAGGCTGCCTTCACCCTGATTGAGCTGCTGGTGGTCATCGCCATCATCGCCATCCTGGCGGCCATGCTGCTGCCGGCGCTGGCCAAGGCCAAGGAAAAAGCCAAGCAAATCAGTTGCCTGAACAACCTGCGGCAAACCGGCCTGGCCGATCTGATGTACCGCAACGACTTCAATGATTTCTTTCCGCCGCGCAAACAAATCGGCGCGGATGGGAACCCTTACACCACCCAGTTTGCCTGGCTGGGGCGCAGCGGGAACACCGGCGGCTACATCCAGCTGGATGTCACCTGCCGTCCGCTCAATGCCTATCTGGGATATAAACAGGCGACCAATGATGTTCCGGTGGCGCGGTGTCCCAGCGACATCCTTCCGACGTCGGCCTATGTTGTCATGGGCTCGACCTATGCCAACAACTGCGCCAACGCCGCGAACAACACCCTGTGCATCGATGACAGCACGGGCGGTTCCTGCAAAGGCACGGCGGTGGTCAGTCCGGTCCGCATGGTAATTCTTGGCGAGGAGGGCGCTTATTTTCCGCCTTGGAACGGGGCGGCGCCGCCCGACCAGTATTTTGTCCACACCAAGGTCGGAAACTACCGATGGAACATCGCCTATGCCGACGGGCACGCGCAATTCACGGTCATCGAATTCCGGCTCGGCGTCCAGTACATGTACACTTCCGCCTATACCTTTGACCGATCCCATTGATCACTCCCACAAACTGTCAGCCCTAAAAATCCTTTCACGCCAGATCCAACCGCAATAAAACCTCAACCCGCCACTGGGAATTATGAAAAACAACAACAGTCAAATCATCCGTTTGTTAGCCATCCTGATACTGGGCCTCGCGCCGGCAGTCGTCCGCGCCGCCCCCGGTCCCGTCAAGTCAGACAACACCAACGCGCTCGACCAGGCCGCCAGCTGGGTCGGCACCGCGCCGGGCAGCGGCGACATCGCTAGGTGGTCTGGCACCTATTCCGCCGACGCGGCGACGACCAATTCATTGCGGGCCGTCATGCCAGGCAGCACGTTGACGTGGAATGGCATCAGCATCGGAACGCTTTCGGGAACGGCGCTGACGACCAACACGTTCACCGCCTCCACGGTTTTCATTTCCACCAACATTGTCGCCGCGCTCGAAGCCACCAACGCTGCCAGCGCCAATGTCAGCAATGTGATGACGATCACCACCGTCGGAACGGTGGGCATTGGTTTTGTGGCCGGGCAGACCGTCACCATCTCCGGCGTGACGCCGGCGGGCTACAATGGAACCTTCGTTGTGGCGAGCGTCCCCAACGCCACCAATTTCACCTGCATCAACCCCGCCAATATCAATATGGGACCGGGCACGGGTTTTGGCACGGCGTCGATTGTGAGTGGCTACAACATCTATGGGGCAAGTGAAAGTACGAATCCGGCGACTGGGGCGACCAACTATGTGACGATCACCACCAAGGCCGCGCACGCCTTTGCGCCCGGCCAGTCCGTCACCATTGCCGGCGTCACCCCGGCGGGCTACAACGGCACCTTCACCGTGGTGGGCGTCCCCAGCGGCACCAGTTTCACCTGCGTCAACCCCACCACCAGCCTGCCGGCGGCGTCATTCGGCGGCACGGGCGGCACGGTGGCCAGCGCCATTTACATCGGCGGCTCGGGAACGGCGCTGGCGAGCAGCCAGTTGACGATTGGCACGAACGGCATTGACCTGTCGGGGGCGAATGTGTCCGCCAATCTTAGCGCCGTCCAGTTTGCGTTCAGTGGCGACCAGACATGGACTACGGCGGCGGGAAGACGCATCCAATTCGGCGCTTCTGGCCTGGGCGCGGCCAATGCCAAGGCGGTCAGCTCCGGTAGCGACGGCATCATCACCATCAGCGGCAGCGGCGTGGTTGACTTGAACCAAGGCGGGGCAAGCGGTTTTACGGACGCAGCTGGCTGGGCTGGCTTTTCCGGCAAGTGGATTATTAACAGTGGCGCAACCTTGCGCGGCCTCCGCAATGGCGCCACGGCCTGGGGATCCAGCATAGCTTCCGACGCGATTACACTCAACGGCGGTACGCTGGCCTGCGGCGGCATGAGCGGCGATGTGGGCAGTTGGACTTGGAACTCGCCCATCACATTAAACGCGAGCAAGACCAATTATATTGCTGACCAAAACGTGGCTGGCACCGGACGTTATTTGATGCTCAGCGGCGCCATCAGCGGTTCGGGCAACGTGGCTTTCATCAACCCGATGCTTGGCGTGAACGACTTCACGAGTCAGGACCAGGGTTTCATTCTTGCCGATAGTGCTCCCAGCACGATGTCTGGCACCATCACCATCGGTGGTTCGGTGGAAAATGGCGTGCCTGGACAGTTAACGTATGTGCGGGTTGGTGCCAACTTCAACGGCTCGACCATCACCACCGGCGCTGGCAATTATGGCAGCCTGGGCAGCGCCACCAGCGTGGTTGACAACGGGGTTTTGAGCTTCACCCGGGTGGACTCATATTCATTGCCGTGTGCGATCTCCGGCACCGGCACGCTGCGTATCGGCAGTCTTTCCAGCACCTATGTCGGCGCGGCTTACCAGAACATTTCGTTGACGGGTGCCAACACTTACACCGGGCCGACGATCATCAACGCCGGCACCCTCACCCTCACGGCGGGCAGTTCCATTGCCAACAGTTCCAGCATCACGATTACCACTAACAGCGTCAACAGTGGTGCGGTGGTCAACGCCTTCGACGTCTCGGCGCTTACCAGCGGGTTCACCACGGCGTCCGGCCAGACCCTGAGCCTCAACGGTGGCACTCTCACCGGTAACTTCACTTTCGGAGCGGGCAGCACCAACATCCTCGCTCCCGGCGGCAGCAACACAGTGGGTTCGATGACCATCAGCGGCAACCTGAACCTGTCCAGCGGCACCAACATCCTCGTGCTGGACCTGAACAACACGGCGGCCTACGACACCATTTCGGTGGGCGGCACCCTGTCTGCCAGCGACGTGACCAAATTGCAATTCGTTCCGCCGCCGCTGGGCCTGGTTCCTGGTACTTACACCCTGATCACAGCGGGGACGATGGATTCGAGTGTTACTTCTGGCAAATTTAGTGTGGGCGGAATGACCTCCAATCCTAATCGCCCGCAGACGTTCACTGTCGTGGTCAATGGCAACTCGATTCAGTTGGTGGTCGCCGGCGATCTCGGCAGTTTGCTCTGGGCGGGGGATGGATTGGGCAATGTCTGGAATACCGCAACGACTTCCAACTGGGTGAGCCTGGCCTCCTCCAGCCGGGATGCTTTTTACGCGGGCGATCTGGTGTCGTTCGATGACACGGGTTCCAATACTCCGGCCATCACCTTGTCCGGGGTTTTGTCGCCGGGCCAGATCACCTTCAGCAACAACGCGAACAACTATGTTCTAGCCGGTTCCGGCAGCCTGTCGGGCGCAGGGGGGCTGGCGGTGGCTGGTACGGGCAGGGTGGCCATTAACACGGTCAATAACTTCACCGGTAACATCCTGGTCAACGGCGGAGGCATTCTGGCTATCACGAATGAAGCGGCGTTGAACAAGCCGGCGACCCTGACCGCTGCAAGCCTGACGCTCGACAACGGCGGCGCGTTGATGGTCACCAACAGCGTGACACTCGGCTCCAATACCAATCGCGGCATCCTCATCGGTACGGGCGGCGGCACGCTCATCGTCACCAACGGCGCGACGCTGACGGTTTCCAACGTGATCGGCGACATCGGTGGCGTCAGCGTGTTGACCCAGCAAGGCAATGGCCGGCTCGTGCTCTACGGAAACAACAACTTCGGCGGGGGCACCGTGGTCAATGGCGGCACCGTCGTCTGCGGCAACCCGCACGCCCTGGGCTTGAGCAGCTCTTGGTCTCCCGGCTTCACGTTGGTATCCGGAATTGTGGATATCAACGGGCAGGGCAATTACGGCAACACCAATTTTGGCAGCTATGTCCAAACCAATTATCTGTTCACCCGTCCGACTCCCAGCACCACTCCCATTCTCACCTTTAATGGCGCACCCGGATCCACGATGATCCTGACGGATTCTGTCCCCAGCCATGTGGGCTTTGTGCTCTTTGGAACCGCTCCAGTCAATCAGGTGATCTATTACAATGGTGGAAACAATCCCGGCAAGGCGGTCATTTATGCGCCCTGGTATGGGGTTGGCTCCGGGTCCGGCACGCCGCGCACCTATGTGGTGAATGTTGAATCCACCACGAACAGCGCGGTGGGACTTGAAAACATAGGCCAGATGAGCAGCCTCTTGTACGAAGGGAAAATCGCCTTCATCCAAAAAACCGGCGCGGGCGTCTGGGAGATCTCCAGCACGAATTATTATCCCAACATGCAGGTGACAGCGGGCACGCTGCTCGTCAATAATCGCTATGCGCTGGGAGCCGACCGCTCGCCCAATTACCTCATCCCCGGAACCGCCACCGGCGTCGGCGCCGGCAGCCCGCACCAGCTGATCGTGGACGGCGGCACGGTGGACTTGAACGGCTTCAGCCCGGCGGTCGGCGCGCTGAACGACAGCGCGGGCATCACCACTGGCATCATCCGCAACGGCGGCGCGACGGCGAGTGTCCTCAGCCTGGGTTGCTCGGTCAGCAATCAGGTCAATAACGGCAGCTACGCCGGCATCATCGTTGACGGCCTGAAACCGGTCGCCCTGGTCAAGACCGGCACCAACACGCAGGCGCTGGCCGGTATCAACACCTATTCCGGCGCCACCACGGTCAGCAACGGCACGTTGCTCGTGAACGCTCCCGGCCAGATCGGCCTCGGCGCCGCCAGCAACCTCGTGACGGTCGTCGTCGGCACGCTCGGCGGCTCCGGCACGATCAATGCCCCGGTGACAATCCTCCCGGGCAGCCTCCTGGCTCCCGGCGCCGGTACCAATGTCACCACCACCTTGACGATCAACGCCAGCCTCACGCTGGCGGGGGTCACTAAGATGAGTGTGAACAAGGACGCCGGGACTAATGATTTGGTCGTGCTCACCGCGGGATCGGCCAGCTATGGCGGCACGCTGGTCGTGTCGACGAATCTGATGACGAGCACCACGCTGGTGTCCGGCGACAGTTTCCAATTGTTCAGCGTCGCCGCGCACACCGGTAGTTTCAGCAGCATCGCCGGGTCGCCCGGCGCCGGCTTGGCGTGGCAATTCGATTCCAACACCGGCATATTGAGCGTCACGAGCACCGCCACCAACCCGACCAACATCACGGCCACGGTTTCCGGCAGCACCATGACGATCTCCTGGCCGGCGGATCACCTCGGGTGGACGCTGCAATCGCAGACCAATGCCCTGAACGCGGGGCTCGGCACCAATTGGGTGGATATGCCCGGCAGCTACGCCGTCACTTCCGAAAATCTCCCGATCATTCCGGCCAATCCGGCCGTGTTCTATCGTCTGCGTCAGCCCTGACACGGCTGCCCGCTCCTCGTGTTGGAGCACCTCAGCGCGGCGGTCGTGACCACGGCCGCCGCGCTTTCACTTTGTGAAAAAGTTCCTCAAACAGTGGGCCGGGTGTCTTGCCGGACTGGGTTTGCTCGCCGCCCTCGGCCTGTCGCCAGCCTCAGCCAAGACATTGCGGATTTTCGTGCTCACCGGCCAGTCCAACAGCCTCGGCACCCCGGCCGCGACCGAGACGAACATGATGTTGCCGCGGATCGCCGCCCACAGCGCGGACACCAACGTGCCCTTTTTCTGGGACAACACCGCCGACAGCACGCCGGCCGGTGATGCAGCGCTCGGCGATTCCGGCGGTCAGTGGACGAACATCTGTTTTCAGCCCGGCGGCTACTACGCCTACAGCGCCGACCATTGGGGGCCGGAAGTGGGTTTCGCGCGAATGTTATGGGATCAAGGTTATCGCGATTTTGGCATTGTGAAAGCCAGCCGGGGCGGGGGAGGGAATTCATTTTGGTGCAGGACCAACGCCGATCATTACATGTATTCCAAAGTCGTGAACACCGTCAGCAACGCCATGCTCGTGCTGCCGCCGGGTTACACGAATTTTCAAGTCGTGTGCCTGCTTTATCTCCAGGGGGAAAGCGACAGTGCCGCCGAAGCCGCCATTGCCGATACGCGCTTCACCCTGCTGCTGGCCAATGTGCAAAATGAATTGCCGAATGCGGCCGGCATGAAAGCCGTGTTCGGCGAGATCGCCAGCGACACCTCCGGCACCCAGCTCATCGTCTCGCAAAAACAATCCGCGCTCGCCGCCGCCCGTGCCGACATCGGCTACGCGCCGTCCGCCGGGCTGACCCTGCAAAATGTGGACGGCCTGAACCTGCATTACAACGCCGACAGCCTCATCGTGATGGGCGAGCGCATGGCGCAAGAGGCGCTCTTGGTCGGTGCCTTGCCAGAATCCGTTTTGCCCGCCCAGACGAATTTGTTCGCGTGGTATCGCGGCGATCATGGCGTTGTGCCTTCCTCCAGCGCCACCGTCACGCGCTGGGATGATCTGACCGCTGGCTCCACCAACCGCGACCTGACCCAGATCGTCGGCTCCCCGCAGCTGGTGGGCGGCGCGTTCCTCGGCGCGACGCAGAGGAATTTTGTGCGCTTCGACGGCGCGAGCCAGGCGGTGTGGAGTTCTTCAGCGACTTTTGGTTTTGCCACCAACGCCCGTTCGATTTTTTTTGCCCTGCGCGTCGGCGGCAGCGGCGACGGTTTTCTCTTTGATGGCTCCACCTCGACCGGCATGACCCGCGCCCAAGTCCGCACCAATGCCTGGCAGGCCGGCCTTCAGCCCGCGCCCATCGCCAACGCCACCAACAGCGACACCGGCACGGCGCCGCGCACATGGAACACCTGGCAGGTTCATGAATTTGATTATGTCCCGACGAATGGCGCGACGCTGGTCCGGCATTGGATCAATGGCACCAACGCCGCGATTTTTACTAATGCCAATCTCACCCCCCTCGGCGGACTGGTGCTCGCGGCCAACGCGCAGGCGCAGCGTTTCCTCGCCGTGGACATCGCGGAGCTCCTGGTTTATACCAGCGACCTTTCCGCCAGCAACCGCGCGGCGGTGTTGAATTATCTGCAAGCCAACTGGACGCCGACCGCGATTCCGCCGGACCCGTCGGGCGTCTATGCCTGGTTCGCCGGCGATTCCGGTCTGGCCCTCGGCGCGGACAATTACAGCGTGACGGCCTGGACAAACCTCGGCGCCGCCGCGATCAGCCTGACTTACACGCAAGCCGGACGCAATCTCGTGAACCTGACCGGTGCGCCGCAAAAAACATATCTGCGCGCGCCCGGCGGCGCGGCGATGGGCGCGGCCGCATTCGGCGGGAGCGACGGCATCTGGGCGGCGAAAAGCAGCTTTGGCATCATCACCAACAGCCGCACGGTGGTGGCGTTCGCGCGGATTCGCAGCGCCACGCCGCAGGGATTTCTTTTCGACGGCACCTCCGCCACGCCGGGCTACACGCGCGCGTTGGTCTGGTCCAACAACTGGCAGGTCAGCGCCAGCAGCGGCGCGGGCACGGTCACCGCACCGGCCGCCACCAACGTCTGGCAGGTGCATTCTTTTGTGGTGAGCACCAACGCGAGCACCTCGACCTTCAAGCATTTCATCAATGGCGTGCTCGCCGGCAGCATCGCGGTGGGGCTGCCGGGCTATCTCAGCGGGCTGATGATCGGCGCCAATGTTGCGCAGGCCAGCGGTATTCAGGCGGATGTCGCGGAATTCCTGGTTTACAATTCCGCGCTGGACGACGCGGCGCGCACCAGCGTGGAAAATTATCTTTCCGCCAAATGGGCCGGCGTCGCCGCCGACCCCAATGCGCCGTCAACACCGGTTTACTTGCCCTTCATCCGCGTGTTCACCGGCGGCGTGGATGGCTACACCTGCTTCCGCATCCCGGCGATTGTGACCACGGCCAATGGCACGGTCATCGCCATGTCCGACGGGCGCATCGGCAGTTGCGGCGACATCCCCACGCCGCTGGATCTGGTGATCAAGCGCAGCTTCGACCACGGCGCGACCTGGGGGCCGCTCCAAGTCGTCACCGACTACGGCACGGTTGTCGGCGATGTGGACACCTATCCGTTCTACGGCCAGACCAATATTTCGCGCGTGTCGGCCGGGGACGCCGCCCTGCTTCTGGACCGGGCTAACGGCCGCATCTGGACGCTCTATGACAACGGCGGAGTGGTGGGCGGCGCCCGCAAAATAAAATTGGAGCTGAAATACAGCGATGACGATGGCGTGACGTGGTCGCCGCGCATCGATGTCGAGGCGCTGAACCCAGGGCTGCGCACCAGCACAACTGAGTTCCTCACTGGTCCGGGCAATGGGATCCAGCTGAGCCAAGGCCCGTTTGCGGGGCGGTTGATTTTCCCGGTCTATGCCTACAACAACCCGTCGGCCTCGATGGTGATTTACAGTGACAATCATGGCGCGAGCTGGCAGCGCAGCGCGAACTCGGTGACCAACGGCGGCGAAGTCCAAGTGGCGGAACTTCCCGGCGGCAATTTGATCGCCTCGATGCGCGACAATGGTTTTGCCTGGAGCGGCGTCCGCACGTTCGCCACCAGCACCAACGGCGGCATGACGTGGAGCGCTCCCTACACGAACACGGGCAGCCCGCCGACGCTGGCCGACCCGCAATGCCAGGGAAACATCTACCGGCTTACGGCGACCAATGACAGCAACGCCAGCCGACTCATCCACGCGAACGCCGCGAATGCGGCATCGCGCATCAACATGACGCTGCGCATTAGCTACGATGAAGGCCAGACGTGGCCGGTCAGCAATCTGGTGTATGCCGCCGGGTCCGCCTACTCCTCCGTGACCAGGCTGGCCAACGGGGACATCGGGCTGCTCTTCGAGAAGGATCCCTACGGCAATCTGGATTACGCGCGGCGCTCCCTCGCTGAAATCTCCGGAGGATCGGATTCGCTGCCGGCCTACGACGTGTGGGCGGGCCAGCATTTCACGCCCGCGCAGCTCATGAACCCAGCCCTCTCCGGCGCCAATGCCGATCCCGACGGCGACGGTTTCAGCAACAGCCAGGAGTACATTGCTGGCACCGATCCGCGGGTCGCGGCCAGCTGTCTCAAGCTCAACGTGGTGCCGCCGGGGGCGGGCACCAATGGTTTGCAACTCGCTTTCAACGCTGTTTCCAACAAGAGCTACAGCCTCCAGAGCCGCGCCAATCTGCTCGCCGCCCCCTGGCAGAAGTTTCTAGATATCCCGGCGGCGGCCAGCAATTCCGTCTGGCAGCTACCGGTGACGCCCACCAACGCCGCGCAGTTTTTCCGGCTCGTCACACCGCAATTGCCATGACTCGGCGGCGTGCGGCCGACTGCCGCCGGTGCCGCTGGCTTTTGGCATCCCGCCGCCGCCCGGCCGGGGGCGGTTTTGTGTTGAATAGAGAGTGTCTGGCGTGATAATTCCCCATCATGATTTTCCCCCTAACCGTCGGCGGGGCCAAGGTGCCCCAGCGGGTTTCCCTGGTGACCCAGACCATCAGGGTGCTGAAGGATAACATCAACGCCGGGTTCTGGTCGGGGGATCTGCCCGGCGAAATCGAACTGTGCGTCCACCTGTGCGTCAGCCGCGTCACCCTCCGTAAAGCGCTGCACGAACTCCAGCGGGAAGGTTGGGTCAGCTCCAGCCAGGGGAAGCGGCGCCGGATTACCCCGCGACACCTGCGCATGGCGGTCGCCAGCAACCGTGTGATCCTGCTCACCGAATCGCCCCTGCACTTGCTCCACCCCTTCACCATTTATTGGATGGACTGCCTGCGCGAAGATTTGAGCAAGGCGGGATTTCATCTGGAAATCCATTCCGGCCCCAAAGTCTATGGCTCCAACCCGGAGGGATCTTTGTCGCAAATGAACCGGCACTTGAACCCCGCCGGCTGGGTTTTATACCGCTCCAACGAGCGGATGCAGCAGTGGTTTTCCACTAACGCCCTGCCGTGCGTCATCGCCGGGTCGCGCCACTCCGGCGTCCGGCTGCCTTCCGTGGATGTGAATCACGAAGCCGTCTGCCGCCATGCCGTCGGCCAGTTCCTCGCTCGTCAGCATCGGAATCTTGTCTTCTTGAATCCCGATTCCGGCGCGGCCGGCGATCTGAAGAGCGAGACGGGCTTTCTCGAGGCAGCGAAAATCCGGCAGGGCGCAGAGGTCCAGGCCGCAGTGATCCGCCATGACAGCACCGTCGAGGGCATCTGCAATAAGCTGGATCTCCTGCTAGGCCGCCCCAGCCCTCCCACCGCTCTGCTGGTCTCCCGCCCGGCCTTTATGCTCACCGTGATGAGTCATCTGCTGAGACGGAAACTCACTATCCCCCGCGACATCGCGCTGATTTCCCGCGACAACGATTACTTCCTCGAAAGCCTGGTGCCGACGGTGGCGCGCTACACCTCCAGCCCCACGGTTTTTGCCGGCAAAATTTCCCGACGGGTACTGCAAATGGCCCGCGGCGAGGCCCTGTCCCTCGACGACATCCTGGTCATGCCCTCGTTTGTGGGAGGTCAGACCCTGGGCTGAACCCCACCCCGGGGACCGCGGGCTTGCCTTCTTTTAATACAAGTGTTTCCCGGTTTTCATTTTACCGGACATCACCGACAATCTTCCCATGATCAAAATACGGACAGATCGGTCTTTGCCGGCCGTCCCGCCCCCGGTGAGCGGCGGAGAATCCGCCGGAAAGGTGTGAGCTTGCCAGAGGCTCTCCAGCACAACCGCCGGCCGGCGGGCGGGTGGAAGCCATTCCTGCCCGCCCTGCTACTTATGTCAACCCTGGCTGCCGCCCCTGTTCCGCCGCCGAACTCCGCGCTGCGCTGGTCGCCCCTGCCGCCCCTGCCGTCGCCGCTGGGCGTTGCCGGACCGTTTTCGGGTGTCAGCGGGGACGCGCTGCTCGTTGGCGGCGGTGCGAATTTTCCCGACCGGATGCCGTGGGCCGGCGGCAAAAAAATCTGGAGGGATGAGGTCTATGCGCTGGTTGGAGATGCCGGCGGCTGGACGGTGGTGGGCAAGCTGCCGCATCCGCTGGCCTACGGCGTTTCCGTCACGACCCCGGCCGGGGTGGTCTGCATCGGCGGCAGTGATGCCGGCCGCCATTATCGGGAGGTGTTCCTGATGAATTATGACCACGGCATGTTTTCCGTGCAGCCGCTGCCCGACCTGCCCTTGCCGCTGGCCAATGCTGCCGGCGCGCTCGTCGGGTCGACGATTTACCTGGCGGGCGGCACCGAAACCCCCGGCGAACAATCAGCTCTGAACCGGTGTTTCGCCCTGGAAATGGGCGGGAAAAATGCGGCGTGGACGGCGGTGGAACCGTGTCCGGGCAAGGCGCGCCTCCTGCCGGTGGCTGCCGCCTGGGAAGATGGCTTTTATCTTTTTGGCGGTGCCGCGCTGGAGCCGGCTGGCGGCAAAGTGGCGCGCGTTTATCTGCGCGACGCCTGGCGTTACCAGCCCGGCCATGGCTGGCAGCGGCTGGCGGATCTGCCCCGGCCCTGCGTGGCCGGCCCCACCCCCGCACCCCACCTGGATTCCCGCTTTCTGCTGGTCGGGGGCGACGATGGATCGCGGGCGGGTTTCCAGCCGCTGGAGCAGCATCCGGGTTTTCCCCAAACGGGTCTGGCGTATGACCTGCCGACGGACCGTTGGTGCACCAACGGTGACCTGCCGGCGCCGCGCGCCACCGTGCCGGCCGTTTTCTGGCGCGGCCGGTTTGTGATCCCCAGCGGTGAAATGCGCCCGGGCGTCCGCTCGCCCGAAGTTTGGTCGTTCCGCGCCGTCGGCACTCCTTGATCGCCCATGGACTCCGGCATGAAACCAAACTCAAACGCCTGGCGGGTGGTGGCGCTGCTCTTCCCGGTCGCCCTGCTGAATTACCTCGACCGGCAAATGCTCTCCACAATGGGGCTCTCCATCAGGGCCGACTTCGTCGAGCTGCAGGGCGGGGCGGCCGCGGAAAACTTTGGCCGGCTCATGTCCGTCTTCATGTGGGTTTACGCCTGCTGTAGCCCGGTCAGCGGACTGGTCGCCGACCGCGTCAACCGCAAGTGGCTCATCGTCTTCAGCCTTGCGGTCTGGTCGGCGGTCACGCTCGCGATGGGACAGGTGCAGGATTACCAAACCCTCTACTGGTTGCGTGCCGCCATGGGCGTGAGTGAGGCGTTCTACATCCCCGCCGGCCTCTCGCTCATCGCCGATTGCCATCGCGGCGCCACCCGGTCCATGGCAATCGGCGTCCACATGAGCGGCCTTTATCTCGGTCAGGCGCTCGGAGGGGTCGGCGGTTGGGTGGCGCAGGACATTTCCTGGCGCGTGGCCTTCGGCGCCTGCGGCCTCATCGGAGTGGGTTACGCCGTGGTGCTTTCGTTTTTTTTGCAGGAAAGGACCGACCGTGCCGTCCTGGCGTTTTCCCCGGCAGCGGACGGTCGGATGGGCGGCGCGAAAAAAACCGCCGGCGTCCACTGGCTCGGCTTCAGCCTTTTGCTGCTCTGTTTCTGCCTGCCCAGCCTGCCCGGCTGGGCCGTGAAAAACTGGCTCCCCACGCTGCTGCAGGACCGGTTTCTGCTGGACCAGAAAAGTTCCGGCCTCTGGGCCACGCTGATCACCGCCGGCGCCGGATTTTGCGGCGTGCTGTTGGGCGGGAAGATCTCCGACCTGCTTTCCCAGCGCCATGTCCGGGGCCGGACTTGGACGAGCGCGATGGGGCTGCTGCTGATGGTGCCGGCGCTGGTGGGCATCGGCTTTGCGCCCACGCTTCCGCTGGTCATGGTGTGCGCCGCCGGTTATGGGCTCGGCTTCGGCATGTTCGACACGAACAATATGCCCATCCTCTGCCAGCTCGCCCCCCCGCGCTTCCGCGCCACCGGCTACGGCCTGATGAACTTCACCGGCATCGCCGCCGGCGCCTATCTGACGCCGCTGCTGGGCCGACTCAAGGACCACGGAACCCCCCTGTCGCTCGCGTTGGCCGCCTGCGCCCTGCCCGCCATTCTAGCCGCCATTCTCATGCTCTTGCTTCGCCCCAAAGAAACCGACTGCGGCTACGGCCCGATAAAATCTCAAGTATGAAACCCTTCACCAAACTGACCGGGCTTGTCGCCGCCACGCACACGCCATTTCACCACGACGGCTCCATCAACCTTGCCGCCGTGGAAACCCAGGCCGCGCATCTCCTGAAAAATAACGTCACCACCGCCTTCATCGGCGGTAGCACCGGCGAAAGCCATTCGCTGACCACGGGCGAGCGGTGCCAGTTGGCGCAACGCTGGATCGATGCCGCCCGCGGCACAAAATTGCAGGTCGTTGTCCATGTCGGCACCAACTGCCTCACCGACGCCGCCGCGATTGCCGCCCATGCGCAAAAGATGGGCGCCGCCGCCATCTCCTCGCTGGCGCCGTCCTATTTCAAGCCCGGGTCGGTGGCCGGGCTGATCGACTGCTGCGCCTCCATCGCCAACGCCGCGCCGGAAACGCCCTTTTATTTTTACGACATCCCTGTCCTCACCGGGGTGAGGTGTTCCATGCCCGAGTTTCTGGCGCAGGGCCGGGAAAAAATACCCACGCTCGCCGGCATCAAGTGGACGAACTCCGATCTGTATTCCTACCAGCTCAGCCAGAATATTCCAGGGGACTTCGATCTGCCGTGGGGCAACGACGAATACATGCTGGCCGCGCTGGCCCTCGGCGCGGTCGGCGCGGTCGGCAGCACCTATTGTTTTGCCGCTCCGGTGTATCATCGCCTGATGCGGGCGTTCGACGCCGGCGATTTGGCGACGGCGCGGCGGGAGCAGTTTTTTTCCTGCCAGATCGTTCAGACGCTCGCCGGTTTTGGCTACCTGGGTGCGGCCAAGGCGGTGATGAAGATGCTCGGCGTGGACGTCGGCCCCGCCCGGTTGCCCAACACCAATCTCACCGCCGGCCAGGTGGGCGAGCTTCAGAGGCAGCTCGAGGCGATGGACTTCTTCGACCGGATAAAAAATTGAGCCTCCCCCGCGCCATATTGTTTCTGTGCCTGATGGCTGCGGGCGGCGCCATCCCCTCTCCCGCCCGGCCGCCGGCCTTGATTCCTGCACCGCAAAAAACCGAGTGGACCGGCGGCGCGCTGGACTGCTCCCGCTACCAAATCATCGCCCCGGCGCCGGCCGGTGCCGCCGTCGCCGAATTGGAGCGGGCGCTGGCCGGTGCCGCCCGCGATTCTGCCGGAACAAAAATCGAGCTGCGCCTAGGCGCCGTCGGGGTGACAAACGCCGGGGCGTACACGCTGAATGCGGCTCCGGACGGCCTAGTCATCACCGCGCCGGAGACGTCCGGCTTGTTTTACGGCGTCGCCACGGCGCGCCAGCTGTTGGCCGGCACGACCCGTTTGCCGTGCTGCCGCATCGCCGACGCGCCGGCGTTCGCCTGGCGGGGTTTCATGCACGACGTGGGGCGCAATTTCCAGGACATCGCGCTGCTCAAACGGTTTGTGGACGTGATGGCCCAATACAAGATGAACGTGTTTCACTTTCATCTGACGGATAATCCCGCCTGGCGGGTCGAGTGCCGTGTGCATCCGGAATTGAACGACCCTAAGTTCACGCCCGCCACGCGCAGCCCGGGGAAGTTTTACACCTACGCTGAGTTGAACGACTTCCTCCGCTACTGCCGCGAGCGCGGCGTGCGGGTGGTTCCGGAACTCGACATGCCGGGTCACAGCGACTATTTCAAGCGCGCGTTTGGCGTGGACATGCAGAGCGAGCCGGGAATGAAAATTCTTTCCGACTGCGTGAATGAATTTCTCGACCAGGTGGACGTGGACGAGCTGCACATTGGATCGGACGAGGTGGCGCTCAAAAACAAAAACTTCCTGCCGCGCCTGGCGGGGCTCATCCGCGCGCGGGGCAAGCAGATCATCGTCTGGCGGCCCGGCGGAATGCCCGGCGGCAGTGTCATCACCCAGGCGTGGTCCGCCGGCAGTCGGGCGAACGGGCCGCTGCCGGGAATGCCCTTCCTCGATTCGCGCGATGATTACGTGAACCATCTCGACCCGTTCGATCTGCCGCAGCGCGAGTTGAATCTTGCCACCTGCGGCCAGCCTGTGGGCGATGCCTTCGCGCTGGGTGGCATTCTGTGCCACTGGCCGGACAACAATGTCGGGGAGCCGATGAACGTCTATCGGCAAAGCCCGGTGTTTCCCGCGCTGCTGGCCGCCGCCGAGCGCTACTGGTGCGGTCGCACGCCGCAGCGAAAGGAATTCTGGGCGCGGCTGCCCGACGCGGGCACGCCGGCGTTCGACGCCTGCGCCGAATTTGAGGCGCGGATGATTGCGCACCGGGATTTGTTTTTCCGCGACTGGCCGTTTCCGTATGTGAAGCAGACGGACATCGTGTGGAAGCTCATTGGGCCGTTCGATCATCATGGCGATGTGAATGCGGCGTTTCCGCCGGAACAAGAAATCCGCGCCAGCTACCATGTCGGCGGAACCCATTACGCCTGGCAGGAAGCGCGGGGCGTGACGATCCACATCAATCATTTCTGGTATGACGGGTGGCTGCGGAAAACCGCGTCCGGCACGGCTTATGCGCTGACCTATGTCTGGTCTCCGCGCCCGCAGACGGTCGGCTTTTGGATCGGCTTCAACGGCCCGTCGCGTTCGGATCGGCGCGGTGGACCGAACCCCGCCCAGGGCCAGTGGAGCACGACCGGCTCGCGGCTTTGGGTCAACGACGGTGAAATCCCCCCGCCGGTGTGGAAGCAGCCCGGCGCGGTGAAAGGCGGCACCGAAGCGCCGTTTGTGGATGAGGATTATTTCTATCGTCCGCCCACGCCGGTGGCCCTGAACCAGGGCTGGAACAAAATCCTGATCAAGGCCCCGCGCCGCGCGACAACCTGGAAATGGGTGTTCACCTGCGTGCCGGTGGCGGTCAAAGCCGAAGGCGTTCGCGAAGTGGAAGGACTGCGTTTTGCCACGAATCCGGAATGAATCCAATCAACATGAAACCAAATCTGAGTCCCCATTGTCTGGCGATTGCGGTCGCCGCTGTCATAACCTCCACCTTGTTTGCCGGGGCTGCCGAACCGCAGTTCTCCGACGTCTTCATCGCGGGCAGGGACCCGTTCAAATCCATCCGCATTCCGTCTGTGGTGGTGACGAAAAAGGGGGCGGTGCTGGCATTCGCCGAGGGGCGGGCCGTGGCCGCCGACCAAGCAAACAACAAGCTCATCCTCAAACGAAGCACGGACGGCGGCAACACCTGGGGCGCGCTGCAGATCATCGCCGACGATGGGAAAAATTGTCTTAACAACCCCTGCGCGGTTATGGATGGAAAAAGCGGCCGGGTCATTTTGATGTTTCAGTCCTATCCCTCCGGCTTCAGCGAGCGCGACGGGCAAATCCTTCCCGGCCTCGACGGCCCCGCGATCGTGCGCAACTACGTCATCCACTCCGATGACGACGGCGCGACCTGGTCGAAAATGGAGGACGTGACGCGCACCACCAAGCACGCCGAGCGCGTCACCATCATGGCCAGTGGTCCCGGCATCGGCATCCAGCTCAAGCACGGCCCGCACGCGGGGAGAATTTTGATGCCGTTCAACGAAGGCCCCTTTGGCCATTGGAATGTCCTTGCTGTGTTCAGTGACGACGGCGGCAAGAATTGGTCGATGGGCGGACCTCCGTCCGGCTGCACGATCACGAACGACAGCGGCAAAAGCATCAGCCTCGTCAACGAAGTGCAGATGGTCGAGTTATCGGATGGTTCGGTGATGCTTAACAGTCGGAAGTGGGGGGGCAAGCCGCTGCGGAAAACAGCCGTGAGCCGGGACGGCGGCGCAACGTGGTCGGGGATCCGCGAGGAGCCCGCGCTACGCGATCCCGGCTGCATGGCGTCCATTTTTGGTGCTGAAACCCAAGCGGGGCAGGGCGTCCTGCTCTATTCTGGACCGGACAGCGGCGGGCGCAAAAACGGCACGGTGCATTTGAGCCGGGACGACGGTAGGACCTGGCCGGTGGAAAAGGTGCTGGTTCCCGGCAGTTTTGCCTACAGCGTTCTGACCCAGCTGCCAGGCGGTAGCATGGGCTGCCTCTTTGAGACGGACGAGGCCACCCGCATCGTCTTCGCTCGTTTTTCACTGGACTGGCTGGCGGCGGATTCGCCGGCAGGGGCGGCGCCGACGCCGGTATTAACGCGATGATTTTATGCGAGGTTTTTTTCTTGTGACACTCGCCGGCCTGGCCAGCGCAGCCGCAGTGCTGGCGCAACCCGGCTGGGTGTTCGCCCCTCCCCTGACTCCAGCCGTCCTCGCCACCCCGGGCCCCGCGCCGACGCCGTCCGACGCGGCCTCAATCGCGCCCGGCGCGGATGCCGTACTGCTGCGGGCGAAATTGAAATCGCCCGCGCCGCTGATCTGGGTCTTCACTGGCGACAGCATCACCCACGGCGCAAAATGGCTTGGACGGGAGCGGAGTTATCCGGAAATCATCCAGGAACGCATCCGCTGGGAACTCGGCCGCATGCGGGACATCGTCATAAACTCTGGAATTTCCGGCGAGAACGCGGCCGGCCTGCTGGCCGACTTTGAGTGGCGCGTGCTGCAGTTCAAGCCCAGCGTGGTCTCCATCATGATTGGCATGAACGATTGCAGCTCTGGCCAATCGGGGCTTGCCCGGTACGAGGGGGCCGTCCGTGAAATGATCCGTCGCGTCCGCGCGGCGGGCGCGATCCCGATTTTAAACCGCACCAATCCGCTGCTGGGCGGAACTCGTTCCCAACGCGGCGAGAACCTGCCCGCTTATAACGAGGTCATCGCCAGGCTTGCCGTGTCGGAGAATGTCCTGCTTGTGGACCATTGGAAACACTGGGCGGAAGCCGCCCCCTCCCCGGAAAAATTGAGGGCGTGGATGGCTGACGACATTCATCCCAATGCCGCCGGTCACCGGCAGTTTGCCATCCAATGGTGCAAAGTGGCGGGGATTTACAGCCCCGCCGCACCCGCCTGCAGACCGTAAGGTTGAATGCATCCGTTGTTTGTTGTGCCACACCTTCGACATCGCGCCTTTTCATTGAAAACCACCGGCGCCCTGCTCGTCCTGGCGGCCGCGTTTTTGGGGAGGGGCGCCGCCGCCCCGCTCGCGCTGGGCCGCGCATTTTCCGATCACATGGTTCTTCAGCGCAATGCCCCCGTGAAAATCTGGGGGACGGCGGCTCCGGGGGCCACATTGACCGTCCGTTTTGGTGTCCAAAAGGTGCGCGTCACCGCCGATGCCAAGGGTGACTGGATGGCCACCCTTTCTCCAATGCCGCCCGATTCCACGCCGCAGGTGCTGGGGGTCACGGACGGCGCGGAGACGCGGTTCGTCAGGGATGTGCTTGTCGGCGAGGTGTGGATTTGTTCCGGGCAGTCGAACATGAGGTTCACGCTCAGGCAATCGGTCGGCGGTGGGGGGGAGGCGGCGGCGGCCTGCGACCCGTTGCTGCGTTTATTGAATCTGGAGGGCGGCGCGCCCACCGCTACTTCGGCGTACTCCCCCCGGGAATTTGACGTCCTTCAGGCCGACCGTTTTTTTCAAGGTTCGTGGGGGCTGTGCACCTCAAATACGGCATCAGGATTTTCAGCGGTTGGCTATTGGTTCGGGAAAAAAATCAGGCGATGGGAAAACGTGCCGGTGGGGCTGATTTGCAACGCGGTTGGCGGTTCGCCGATGGCCGCCTGGCTGCCTGCGGAAACGCTCAGATCCCGGCCGGAATACATGGGTCTGGCCGGAAGCGCGTGGCTGGATTCCCCCAGGATCCAGCCATGGGTTCAGGGGCGCGCGCGGAAAAATCTCGGGGACCGCCCCGCGGCCAATCATCCCTTCAAACCGGCTTTTCTGTTTGAGTCGGGCGTGCGCTGGCTCGCGCCGATGACGGTGGCCGGCTGCCTTTGGTATCAGGGCGAGAGCGACGCGCAGGTTCTCGAAACGGATTTCAACGAAATGATGCTGACCGACCTCATCGCCGGCTGGCGGGACGTGTTTGGCCAGAGATCCATGCCCTTTGTGATGGTTCAGCTGCCGCGCATCCATGACTCGGCCGAAGTCCGCCAGGGCTGGCCCCAGTTCCGCGAGGTGCAGGCGCAGGTCGCCGCAAAAATGACCAACGTCCTGAACTGCGTGACGATTGATCTCGGGAGCACGGACGCCAACGTGCATCCGCCCGACAAACAGCCGGTCGCTGAGCGCCTGGTCAATCTCGTTCGGCGTCGCATTTACCGGGAAAGCGTGCCGGCCGAATCGCCCACCTTGGAGGGGTGGACCAACAGCGGCGCCACGATGACTGTCCGTTTTCGCCATGGCGATGGTCTCGCCACCACGGACGGTGCGGCGCCGAGGGGGTTTGAGGTTGCTGGCAGCGACGGGGCCTTTTATCCTGCCAATGCCAGCGTCCGGGGCGATGGTGCCGTGGTTTTGAAATCGCCGCGCGTTCTAATCCCGGTGGCCGCCCGCTATGACTGGGCTGTTTTTGTGACGCCCAATTTGACAAATGCGGCGGGGCTGCCGGTCGCCCCGTTCCGCACCGGCAATGGCAAGGTCGGTGTGGAAAAGAACAGCCCCGGGCCATCATCATGAATCGCCTTCATCTCAACCTCGCCATGGGCACGGGTTTGGCGCTGCTTCTCGCCGGCCCGGCCTGGGCGGCGGCTTCCAGCGGCGGCCCCGGTAACCCTGCGGTGCGCGTCGCGTGTATCGGCGACAGCATCACCGCCGGCTATGGCATCAGCGACCCCAGCCGCACCTATCCCGCGCAGTTGCAGAAGCTCCTGGGACCAGGGTTTGAAGTGCGCAATTTCGGCCATAGCGGCTGCACCGTCACGCGGGACACCGTCAGCGGTTGGGCGCGCGGCTACATCCGGCAGGTCGAACACACCAACGCACTTGCGTTCCAGCCGGACATCGTCATCTGCAATCTCGGCATCAACGATGTTTCCTCCTTTGCCGACGCGCAACGCCAGCATCTCGTTCGCGATTATCGCGAGATCATCGCCGCCTATCGCGCGCTGCCGACCGTGCCGCGTATCATCCTCTGGCAACGGCTCGCACCATTGTTCCCGGGCCAGACGTATTATGGGAAGCCAGTGGTGACAGAGGTGAATAATCTCATCCGTCAGGCCGCAGACTTGAGCGGAGCGGAAGCGATTGACATGACTACTCCGCTCGTAGATCACCCGGAGTGGTTTCCCGACCACATCCATCCGAACACCACCGGCGCGCGACGCATTGCGGAGGAAATTTCCGGCCGGCTATTGACCGCCGGCAATACATTCCAGAATTCAAACAGTTTTCGATAATTTGATTTACAAAAACCAGATCTATGAAATTTTCCATTTTGAAATACTTCGTCGCCGTCATGAGCATTGCGATCACGGCACCGTTGCGGGCGGATAAAGTTGCGTTGCCGCCATTGCCATCGGGTGCGCGGCTGGCGTTTCAAGAAGATTGGTCCTCTGGCCACGTTGATAAGTCGAAATGGTATATGCTCCGTAAGAAATGGGGGCAGGGTAACAATGGCGTGACACCGGACAACGTCACGATCAAGCGCGATACCTTGAGCGGCACCGAACAGAACGTGCTGGTCTGCGAAGCGCATGGCGATCAATACCAGGGCGCGGTCACCGGGGCCAAAGGCGAAAGGAAACGGGTTGGCGGCGTCATCGCCACCAAGCAGTTCTTCGCGTCAGGCCGTTACGAAGTGGTCATGAAAGTCGGCGCGCCAGTCGGCGAGGGTGCCCCGGCCCAACCCAAAGGGGCTGTTCCCGCGATTTGGACTTATGCCTATCGCTGGGCGGAAACCCCCGCCGAAAAGCAGACCGTGTTCAATGCCGGCGTTCCGCTTTTTAACCCGAACCTCAAAGTGTCAGGTTCTCCCGCCACCGAATACTGGTCCGAGATTGATTTTCCCGAGCTTGGCAAAAACGGGGATTTTGCACACGGACTCTACAACGTGTTTTGTCAAAGCCGATATGAATGGAAAACCTACTCGGTGCCGCCGGTCATGGATGGTCAATTCCACACCTATGTCATGGAATGGCGCACCGGACTGAAGCCCATGACCAATGTTACCGATGCCCAAGTGATTGAAAACAACGGCGTCTGGTGGGTGCAGGACAAAACGATTTCCATCAACTCTTATTTGGGCAATCCGCTGAAACGCCTGGGCAAGGATAGTTATGCGGCCTGCATCGGCCTGACCGTGCAAAATTGGATGGATGGCGTCGCGGTGGGCGGGAACGTGCGCAATGTGCCGTGCATGGCGTCGCAATTGACCCTGGGCGTGTGGCTGCCTGGCTGGGGCGGGGCCGCGCCGTGGCAGACGGCGCAGGTGTCGTTTGGCCCGGTGAAGGTATGGCAGTATGACGATTCGGGTGATGTGCGCGGCGTCCTGACCGAAGATGTGCCACCTAATTTTTGAAAAAGGAGTCATAATCCCGATTCGTCGCAACTGATTCTGGGCCGTAAAGCTGTTCAGACCAGGCTTTTGAAAAAACATCATCTTAAAAATCGATACTCCGAATAAATGAACGATAAGAAGTCTCTGGCATAGCCGACCCGGCTCAGCGCGCTGCCAGTTGCTTGAGATTTTCGTCAACGCAAAATGAATACCACTTATCTTTCCACACCTGAAACCCGCACGAAACTTGCGGTATTTTACAGTGACACGCTGTTGAAAAATGTCATTCCATTCTGGCTCACGCACGGCCTCGACCGGGAGCACGGCGGCGTGCTGACCGCGCTGGACCGCGACGGCTCGCTGCTGGACACCGACAAGTCGGTGTGGTTTCAGGGCCGCGCCGGCTGGATGTTTGCCACGCTTTACAACACGGTCGAGCGCCGCGCCGAATGGCTGGAGGCGGCCCGCTCGTGCATCGAGTTTTCGCGGAAGCATTGCTTCGCGCCGGATGGGAAAATGTATTACTCGGTCACGCGCGAAGGGAAGCCGCTCCGGATGCGGCGGTATGTTTACAGCGAGGCATTCGCCGCCGTGGCTAACGCCGCTTACGCGAAAGCCGCCGGGGATGCCCGCGCCGCCGAAGATGCGCTGAAACTATTTTCAACCTATCTGCGCTACTCGTTTGAGCCGGGAGTGATGAACCCCAAATTCGAGCCGACCCGCCCTGCGAAAGGCCTTGCGCCGCTGATGATTTGCATCGTGACCGCCCAGGAATTGCGCGCGAATCTGGGCGACGTGACCGTTTCCGGGCGCACGTGCACGGAATGGATTGACGCGAGCATCGCCGAGATCCAGCGTGATTTTCTCAAGTCCGATTTGCAGGCGCTCATGGAAATGGTCGCGCCGGACGGCAGCGTAATTGACCATATTGACGGCCGCACGCTGAATCCCGGCCACGCCATCGAGTGCGCGTGGTTTGTGATGCACGAAGGCGCGCTACGCGGCGACAAAAAATTAATCCAGCTCGGCGCAAAGATTCTCGACTGGATGTGGGCGCGCGGTTGGGACGAAGACTGCGGCGGGGTTTTTTATTTCCGCGATGTCTTTGGCAGGCCGGTACAGGAGTACTGGCACGACATGAAATTCTGGTGGCCGCACAACGAGGCCATCATCGCCACGCTGCTCGCCTGGCAGATCACCGGCGATGAGAAATACGCGCGCTGGCATCAGCGTGTCCATGACTGGAGCTTCCAACACTTTCCCGATCCGGAACATGGCGAATGGTATGGGTACTTGCACCGCGATGGGTCGGTGTCGCAGCGTGCCAAGGGCAATCTTTACAAAGGCCCCTTTCATCTGCCGCGGATGCTGTGGTATTGCAGCCGGAATGCCCTTGACCGGGGCAATCCTCCCCCTGGGAAGTTCCCCGGTTGATCTCCCCGGCGTGGCTGTGCCCGGCCAGCCCCAGATGAGCTTGTTCAGAGCCTGTCTGAAGGGCCTCCCTGCCTGCCGACCGGAAAAAGCGGCTCAGGGCGAAACGTTTCAAATTTGCAGAGGGTGGGTCGGTGACACGCCGATCCGTCGGGCGGGCAGCCACGGCTCCACGTCGGCCCGGAGGGCTGACGCTGCCTTTTTCAGACAATTTTAAACTTCTTCCTGCTGGATCTCGCTAAATGAAAATGCCGGGATCGGTCCGGGATGCAATTGAATCTTGCGGCCCTGGTGGCGCCGTGGTTAGGCTGGCGCATCTCTATGGCAGCTATTGGCCGATTTCAGAAGGGCGCGGAAGTTTTCCACGCCAAGGTTGTGGACGGCGAACTGTTTCGGCTGCGCGGCGATGTCTTCGGCTCGCCGTCCTTTGACCGCGCGGCGACCCCGCGCAAGGGGGTCCGCACCCTGGTCCCGGTCCTCCCGACCAAGGTGATTGCCGTGGGGCTGAACTACGCGGATCATGCCCGCGAGACGGGCAAGGAGCTGCCGAAGCAGCCGCTGTTCTGGTTCAAGGCGCCGACCTCGCTCCTGCCGGATGGCGGCAAGATTGAGATCCCCTTTTCCAAGCACCGCACGGACTACGAGGCGGAATTGGCCATCGTGATCGGGCGGAAAATCCGGAACGTCTCTCCCACCCAGGCCTCGCGCTACATCTTCGGCTACACCTCAGCCCAGGACATCAGCGATCGCACCATCCAGAAGGCGGAGTCGCAGTGGGCCCGGGCCAAATCCTTCGACACCTTCACGCCGCTCGGCCCCTACGTGGAAACAAAACTGGATCCAAGCGAGCTGAACATCCAGCTCTTCCAGAACGGGGAGCTGCGCCAGAATTCCAACACCCAGCACCTCCTCTTCAAGCCGCACGAGCTGGTAAGCTTCATCTCGGCCCATCTGACGCTGCTGCCCGGCGATGTGATCCTCACCGGCACGCCCAGCGGCATCGGCCCCATCCAGAGCGGCGACCGGCTGGAGGTGCGGATTCAGGGTCTGGCGCCGCTGGTCAATGCCGTGAAGTGACCCGGGTCCCCGGCGGGTTCCGCGCGGGAAAGTGGCGCGCGACTCGGGGGGCGGCGGTAGCGGGAGCTTGGCGGGTTTCTAAATATAATTCTTCATTCCTTCGCGCCTTTGCTGTTAAATTCGCAGCCCTATGAAGTGGACACAAACCCTGATTCCGACCCTCCGTGAAGCTCCGGCTGACGCGGAAATCCTCTCGCACAAGCTGCTGCTGCGCGCCGGCCTCATCCGCAAGCTGGCGGGCGGCGTGTACACCTTTCTCCCCCTCGGGTTGCGCGCGCTGCGCAAGGTGGAGGCCATTGTGCGCCAGGAGATGGACCGGGCCGGGGCGGTGGAGGTGCTGATGCCGGCGCTCCAGCCGCCGGAGATCTGGCAGCAGAGCGGCCGGTACACGACCGCGAGCAACGTGCTGTTCAAGCTCAAGGACAGCGGCGGGCGCGAATGGCTGCTGAGCCCCACCGCCGAGGAGGTCATCACCACTCTGGCCGCCAGTGAGATCAATTCCTATCGCCAGCTGCCCAAGAATTTCTACCAGGTCAGCGTGAAGTTCCGCGATGAGATCCGGCCGCGCTTCGGGCTGATGCGCGCCAAGGAGTTTATCATGAAGGACGCCTATTCCTTCGACGCCTCGGACGAGGGGGCGATGGCGAGCTATCAGAAAATGTATGACGCCTACAACCGCATTTTTGCGCGCTGCGGGCTTCAGGCGTTTCCAGTCGAGGCGGACACTGGCGTGATCGGCGGGAATTATTCCCACGAGTTCATGGTGCCCGCCGATACCGGGGAGAACGAGGTGGCGTTCTGCGAGGCTTGCCATTACGCGGCGAACCTCGAGAAAGCTACCAGCGGCATTCCTCGGACGGCGGCGCGCGAGACCGGGTCGGCGGCGGAGAAGTTCCCCACACCCGGCGTGGTGACCATCGAGGCATTAAGCAAGGCCCCCTACAGCGTCCCCGCGAACCGCCAGATCAAGACGCTGGTCTATATCGCCGACAGCCATCCAGTGCTTGTTTTAATCCGGGGCGATGATCAGTTGAACGAGACGAAATTGGCGGCGAGGACCGGGGCCGCAGCCGTCCGGCCCGCCACGGTGGAGGAAATCGTGGCGCTGCTGGCTGCCAGACCAGGCTCGCTCGGCGCGGTGGCGAAGGTTCCCGCGAACCTGAAAGTGTTCGCGGACGACCGGCTGCAGGGCGCCAACGACATGACCACTGGCGCGAACGAAGACGGATTCCATTTGAAGAACGTCTCCATCGAGCGGGATATCCAAGTGACGGCCTGGTTCGACTTGCGCACGGTCAGCGCCGGCGAGCCCTGTGTGAAATGTGCCAAGCCGCTGAAAATCCGCCGCGCCATTGAAGTCGGGCACGTCTTCAAGCTCGGCACCAAATACAGCGAGGCCTTGAATGCCACCTTCCTGGCGGCAGACGGGTCGCGCCAGCCGTTGGTC